>VAPR01001189.1_pt1 | contig 13745 bp, 9 predicted proteins | sample 3380701 | NCBI WGS metagenome assembly VAPR01 (sample SAMN11536904, study PRJNA540576) | hot springs metagenome | isolation source: hot spring wet sediment | place: Spain: Lobios | collected 2014-01
TTACCTGCTATTGTGGCGTTGGCAAGGGGCGACGATAGAAGGACCGAAGGTTTTGGTTCGGCGGCGCTGCAGTTTCCATATCCAACGGTTGCACGCCCATCCCCGCTTCAGCCCTGACGGACGGTTCATCGTGTTTACAGCAGACCCAGAAGGGTATGGCAATGTCTACCTTGTGGAAGTGCCTCCCTTTGAACAACTGCCTTTGTTAGCAGAGTTGGGTTGAGGGGGGTTATGTGGCTTCTTCCAAAAGGACTCGGCTATACGGGTCCAATTGGTTGTAGTCAAGGATCTCGTAGAGGTTGCCGTCGGCATCGCGGATGACCACTCGGCGCCCCGGGTAATAGCGGACATCGCTGCGTTCCCGAACATCAAACACCCGTTCACCCCGATCGGTGGTCACAAACCAACGGGTGATGCCGAATCGCCCTTCGATGTGGTGAATGGCTTGGATGCGAGGGACAAAGTAACGCTTCTCTAACTCTTGCTCTAATGCTTCTCGCGATTGAGGATCCAGACCATGCACCGTAGTGAGGATAGCGATCTCTTGATCGGTTTCGTCCAACAGGCTGATGAGGCGGTCTCGTGCTTGGATAGGGAAGTTGCGGATGGGCTTGACATTAGCAAATTTGCCTTCGCCCGCAATCTCTGCCCAAAATCGTCCCTCTTCATCGTGCCAGAAGCGAACCTGCTTTGGGGTGACCAGTTTTAAAGCCGCCTTGAGATTGCTTTCGCCTGCCATCTTTGTCCCTCCAAGGGTTCAGGCTCACCAAGCCCAAACCTTGCTCAACTCCGCTTGCATTCGGCAGAGACGAGCAAAAACCCCGTCTTGCTCCATCAACTCTTCGGGGGTGCCTTCTTCTACCAACTCGCCTTTGTCCAACACAATCAACCGCTTGGCACTTTGCAAGGTAGAGAAGCGGTGAGCAATAGCGATCGTGGTGCGCCCCCGAACCAAATTGTCAATGGCTTCGCGGATCTTCGCTTCCGTCTCCGTATCCACATTGGAAGTCGCCTCGTCAAAAATGAGCACTGCAGGGTCTTTCAAGATAGCACGGGCAATAGCGATGCGCTGTCGCTCCCCACCTGCCAATCGCCCTCCTCGTTCGCCAATGTAGGTATCGTAGGCATCAGGTTGTTTGAGAATGAACTCATGTGCATTGGCGATTTTGGCAGCGGCGATAATCTCTTCCAAACTCGCCTCGGGTTTGCCGTAAGCGATGTTTTCGGCAATAGTGCCGTTGAACAAGTAAGTTTCTTGCAGCACGACACCAATGTGGCGGCGCAAGGAAGCCAGTTTGATCTTGCGCAGGTCCACACCATCCAACAAAATTTGCCCTTCCTGCGGATCGTAAAAGCGCAGGAGAAGGCTGATAAGGGTAGATTTACCTGCCCCCGAGGGTCCCACTAACCCCACCATCTCTCCGGGTGCTACCTCAAAGGAGATGTTCTTGAGGGCTTTGTTGATGCCGTCGTAGCTGAAACTGACCCTGTCAAACACGATGTGCCCTTTGACCTTCGGCAAGTCAATGGCGTCAGGGGCATCTTGGATTTCAGGCGGTGTGTCCAAGATCTCGAAAACCCGTTCAGCAGCTGTGGCGGCCCGTTGGAGCCGGTGCGTGAGGCGCGTGAGGTTTTGGATGGGGGCGTAAAAGCGCCACAGGTAGCCAATGAACGCCATCAGGCTCCCCAAACTTAGATCGCCTTGGATGACCAAGTAGCCCCCATAGCCCCAAACCACCAAGAAACCGATGCTGGTAGTGAAACCAACAGAGGGGAAGAAAACGGTCCACAAGCGAGCAGCCCGCATGGTCGCTCGAAAGTGGCTATCCAAAGCGTCGCTAAACCGCCGCACCTCGTATTGCTCCTGCCCAAAGGCTTTAACCACGCGGGTGCCAGGAATGGTGTCTGCCAAGATAGCGTGGATCTTTGCGAACCGACGCCACACCATGTGCCAAAGCCGTCGGACTCGCTGGCTGAACTTTTGAGCTAACCAAATCAAAATGGGCACAGGCAACAGGGTCGCCAAGGCTAACTTCCAGTGCATCGTGAACATCACAACGCCGACGAAAAGGAGCATGAAGATGTCTCGAAGGATGTCTTGCAGCCCTTCAGTCAGAAAGTCTTGCAACTGTCCGGTATCGTTGGAGACTCGGGAGACCAACCGTCCCGTTTGCTCTTGGTCAAAGAAGCGAAGGGACAAGAGGTGTAAGTGTTCGTAGAGGCGACGGCGCAAGTCCACCACGATCCGTTCGCCCAACCACGCCATCAAGTAGCTGCGAATCCCTGAGAGCACCGCCCCTAAGAAGTTCAAAACGAGCACGGCTGCCACGACGAAAATCAGTTTGCTCAAGTCCTTTTTCAAGAGGGCTTCGTCCACTGTGAAGCGCATTAAAAGGGGTTGAACCAAATCGGTGAGCTGGATGAGGGTAAGCAACACGAACCCGCCAACAGCCGCAAGCCAGTAGGGCTTGACAAAGGTCAGCATGCGGCGCAGCACTTTTGTCTTTTGCAAGCAGAAGGGACAAACATCTGTCCAAGGGGGAAGGGGTTGATGGCACTTGGGGCAGCGCCCCCGCCGACCCGACAAAAAGCCCGGACGGCGAAGGGATAGCTCAGGTTCCTCCCACTCCAACTGGGGCGTCGTCCCCGCTTTGTATCGCTGAAAGGCTTGCACCAACCGCTCAAACTCTGTTCGTCGGCTGTGGGTAAACCGAAGAAGGGCTGTTTGCCGTCCGTTGCGACGGGCATAAAGGTAAGCGTTGCCCACATACGCCTCCACCCGCAACTCATCCAACTCGTTCAGTGAAATGCTGTCTTGGAGCCCTTCGTTGTTGAGGATCAAGAGGCGGTGCGGAGTGACCACTAACCAACTATCGGCAAAGTTCCCCTCTAAGGTCAAATCTGTCCTCAGAACGACCAAAGCTGGCTCCCCGTTTAGCCATCCAAGCAATTGTTGTCGCAACTCGTCAGGCACTTCCGCCAGAGGATCGCGGACAGCCTGACTGTCCGAACTCATTGTCAACACCCCACTTGTCCAAAGAGCGTTGAAAATTTCTGCTGGCTACCAAAAATTCTGACGCAGGCATTCCCCGTTGGGTTGGTGTGTTTGCCCTCCTTTTCTTCAGTGAGTCGAAGGGGTGCTGACCGCGAGGACGGAGTCTTTGGGAGCCATCTCCAAGGAAACCACAGGGGGAATGACAAAGTGAACAGTGGTGCCTTGCCCCAGTTCGCTTTCAATCCAGATGCGCCCACCGTGGGCTTCCACTGCCAGTTTGCAGAAGGTTAGTCCCAACCCGGTGCCTACAGCTGCCCCTGCCTTTCGGGCTTCCACCTGCACGAAGCGGTCAAAAATGGTGGACAGGTATTCCTTCGGAATGCCTGGTCCTTGATCCGCAACGGAAAAGTGCACCCAACTGTTGTCCATGGTCACAGTCACCGTAATGGTTCCTCCTGAAGGGGTGTATTTGAGGGCGTTGCTCAGCAAATTGACCAAGATGCGGATGAGCACCCAACGGTCAGCGATCATTTTCTGTGGCACTTCGGGATCAAAGTGCACTTGCAGCGTCACTTGATTCTGCCGCGCCCAAAGTTTGACCTGCCGAATGGCTTCGCCCACCGCTTCGCGGGGCTCAAACTCCTTCAGGTAAAGGGGAAACTTCCCTTCTTCCAACTTGCGTAGGTCTAAGATGGAATTGACCATTGTGAGCAGCCGGTGAGCACCGATAAGGGCTAACTCGACCAACTCGCGGTCTTCAGGCGAGAGATTTTGCTCCGTTGTCACCAGTAAAGTCTCCAAGCCACTGATGATGTTGGTAAGAGGCGAACGGAGGTCGTGCACCAAGAACTCAATCAGCGCGTCCCGCAAGTGTTCGTGACCTCGCAACTGTTCTGTCATTTCTTGGAAGGATCGGGCTTGCCAGCGCAAGTAGCCCATAAAGCCTCCCAAACCGATGAACCCCAAGGTGTAAGCCAACGGCACTTCTACACCTGCGTCGTGGGCTGTCGGCGAAAACAAGGTTAGCAAACTGCCTGCAAGAGCACCTGTTATCAGCCCCCCAATAGTTTCAAAAAGGAAGGCAGCTGCCCCAATAGGCAGCAGATACGCTAACCAAATAGGGAAGGTGTTGCCCTGGGCAGCATCCCAAAAGGCAACAATTGCCAACATCCCTGCAATGAGCCCTATCCAAAGCAGTTTTCTTGTTAGCAACTCACATCCCCACTATCAAATTCGTCCTCACGAGGGACAAAGTTTAGTCTGACTCCTCCAACTTCCGCTTAAGGTCGTAGAGCAAGTCTAAGGCTTCGCGTGGGGTGAGGCTATCGGGGTCTATGCGCTTTAGCCGTTCCAAAATAGGGTGAGGTGCAAACTCAAAGAGGCGCAACTGGATCGGCGTTGGAATGAGTTGGGCAGCCGTCTTGGGCGGTGCGATTACTTTTTGGTCATTGCCTTCCAGCGTTTGCAGAATTTCTCTTGCCCGCTCAATCACCCGTTCAGGCAACCCCGCCAACCGAGCCACTTGGATACCATAACTGCGGTCCGTGCCACCCGGAACGATGCGATACAGGAAAACGACTTTGTCCCCTTCCTCCAATACCTTCGCTTGGTAATTGCGCACCCGAGGCAGTAGGTTCTCCAACTCGTTCAGGTGGTGGTAGTGAGTCGCAAACAAGCACTTGCAACCTATGCGGTGCAACTCTTCTGCGACCGCCCAGGCAATGGCGATGCCATCGTAGGTGGAAGTGCCTCGCCCGATTTCGTCAATCAGCACCAAACTGCGTTCCGTTGCGTTGTGCAAGATGTTAGCTGTTTCGGTCATCTCCACGATGAAAGTGCTTTGCCCTCGCACCAGTTCGTCGTGAGCTCCCACGCGGGTGAAGATGCGATCCACAACCCCAATTTTCGCTTCCTTGGCGGGCACGAAACTTCCTATCTGCGCCATCAGCACGATCAACGCCACTTGCCGCAAGTAGGTAGACTTACCCGCTGCATTCGGTCCTGTGATGATCAGCAATTGGTTTTCGCGGTTGTCCAAGAGGCAATCGTTGGGCACGAACGGTTTCTCCTTTTGCACTTGCTCAATAACAGGATGCCGCCCCTCTTTGATAACGATCTCATCACCCTCGTCTACGATGGGACGCGTGTAGTGGTTTTTGGCTGCCACTTCTGCTAAAGTCGCTAAAACATCCAACTCCGCAACACCACGGGCAGTCTCTAACAACTCCCCACTGCGCCGCGCCACTTCGTTGCGCAGTTCCACGAACAACTGGTGCTCCAACTGGGTGATGCGTTCCTCTGCTCCCAACACCTTATTCTCCAGCTGCTTTAATTCGGGCGTGACAAAGCGCTCCACATCGGTCAGGGTTTGCTTGCGGATGTAGTCGTTGGGAACCAAATCCAGGTTGGCTTTAGTTACCTCAATGTAGTAGCCGAAGACTTGGTTGTAGCCAATACGCAAGTTGCGGATACCTGTTCGCTCTCGCTCCTTTGCTTCTAACTCTGCGATCAACTGTTTGCCGTTGCGAGCAATATACCGCAACTCGTCCAACTCAGGATGGTAACCGTCGCGGAAGATCCCGCCTTCGGTTACCCGAGTTGGTGGGTTGTCCACTAAAGCAGTGGCGAGCCGTTGATGTAGGTCATCTGCGGTGTGTAGGCGATGGTAGAGGCTGATTAAAAGTGACGAATGAGCCTCCTGAAGCAGTTGGCGCAGGTGAGGGATAACTTCCAGAGCCGCACGAATGTGTGCCAAATCGCGGGGGTTAGCAGTGCCTGTCCCTACCCTCGCAACCAACCGCTCCAGATCGGGCATCTTGCGCAGGGCTTCCCGGATTTCTTGTCGCCATAAAGTGTTGCGGAACAGTTCCTCCACAGCGTCCAAGCGCTCGTTGATCCGTTCGGGTGTGAGGAGAGGTTGCAAAATCCAACGGCGTAACAACCGAGCCCCCATGGGCGTAACTGTTTCATCCAGAACCCAAAGGAGGGTGCCATAAACGCCTCCATCCCGTAGCGATTGCACTAATTCCAAGTTGCGCCGCGTGGCAATATCCAAGAGCATGAACTCGCTCACGCTGTAAGTGCTCAGCCCTTTCAAGTGCTCCAATGCCGACAACTGCGTGCGCTTTAGGTAACTGAGCACCATCGCTGCCGCCCGAATAGCCAAAGACATCCCGACAACGCCGAACCCATCCAAGGTGGTCACTTGAAAGTGTTGGCGCAGCAATTGCTCTGGGTCAGTGAAAGGATCAAGGTCAAAAGTTGTGACAGAAGTGTTCTCGCAAACCTCTTTTAGCCGGGCTGCAAATTTCTCATCCTCAGCAATTGTTTCGGGAAGCAGCACCTCTGCAGGTTGCAGCCGCACCAGTTCGCTCCACAGGGTTTTTTCGTCCAACTCCGTGACTGCGAACTCGCCTGTAGACACCTCTGCCACTGCCAAGCCAAATCGTAGCCTTCTCCCTCCATCTGCCCCTTGAGGTGCGATGGCGACAAGGAAGTTGTAGTTTTTGGCTTCCAGAAAAGCGTCTTCCACCAATGTGCCAGGCGTGAGCACCCGAGTTACCCCGCGTTGCACCAAGCGCTTCTTAGGACTGGGTTCCTCTAACTGATCGCAAATGGCAACTTTGTAGCCGGCTTCCAATAGCTTAGCAATGTAGCGTTCTACTGCATGGTGGGGCACGCCACACATGGGCACCCGATTGCCCTTGCCAATCTCCCGAGAGGTCAGCACCAGTTGCAGCACTTGAGAGCCAATTTTGGCATCTTCACCAAACATCTCGTAAAAGTCGCCCAGCCGAAAAAGCAACAACGCATCAGGATAGCGGGCTTTGATGGCTTGGTATTGCCGAAACATGGGCGTCAGTTTGTCCGACCGACTATCCGCCATCTTCCCTCATCACCTTCACAGCACTTGCCATCGTTCTCGGATGCCCTAAAGAAGTTTTGAACCCTTCGTTCAGACCTGTTGATAGGCGAGCCTCAAACCAACCTTTAGTATTGTGCCTTTCGGATGAGTTTGGTGATGGGCAGCTCCACGATATCGGTTGCGCCTGCTCGCAAGAGTTCGGGAATTAGGCGGTTGACCTCCTCCCGAGGGACCACAGACATGACCGAAAACATCTTCTCTTCGGCTAAAGGGGCAACGGTTGGGGAACGCAGGGACGGTAACAAACTGAGGACATTGGACAGGTTCTCCTCGCTCACATTCAAGATGATCAGCACCCGTCCCCGCGCCTCCGCAGCCCCTTGCAGAAGCATAAAGATATCGTTCAACTCTTGAGAGTTCTTTTGCCACGACTCAGCGTTAGCGATGAACAGCAGCGCTCCTGTCAAGGACTTGATGACTAACTGTTTTGCGATAGTGCGCTTTCTCAACTCCTCTGCCACATCGTCGTAGGGCACTAAAGCGGCGTCCAAATCCCCTTTAGCCACCAAATGCCACAATTCCCTCGGTTCACCAAACAAACCATCAGAAACCCGTGGGTCATCAATGATGGCGTAATGAGGGGTCAATCGGTCCACTTTCAGGTCCGCTGCGTTCATCAGGTCCAAAACATCCGCCTCCACGGCTCCCGTTGGCAACCCCAGTTTGATCGGCGAAAACTCGGTCATCACCTTCACCTCGTTGCCAACATCGGTATAGCACGATGAGGGCAGCACCCCAGAGGCACAACCCGCCGACAGCAGCAGACCAGTTGGGGTCGGCGAAAGGCGCTACTGCTGCCATGTCTTCTCCTGACAACTTTCGGCTACTGAGCACCGACAACACCGTCACCCCATTTTGTGCTGCATGTGCTCCCAAAGCAGGCAAGATGCTCTGACTTCGCCATGTCACCCAACCCCAGAAGAGGGCGATGGGAAACACGCCCACCATCTGGATCGGGTCAAGGTGGAACAAAGTGAAAAACAGGCTGGTCAACCCAATAGCAGCAAGCGCAGGATACCGGTGCTCAAACCCTTGCTGAATCACCCCGCGAAACACCAACTCCTCAGGTAGTGCAGGCAACATCACTGATACCACCAATAGCAGTGGCGCTGCTGTTCGGGTTGTCATCTTGAGCAGTTCCACCAGCCGACTGGAGGGAACAAGTCCTGTTTGCTCCAACCAGTTCAAAAGCCAAAGCATCCCTTGGGAGGCCGCCAATCCTAAACCCAAAGTGCCCAAAACAGTAACTAAAACGATCCGCATAGGCACCCAACGCCACCGAAAAGCACTCCTCCACTGCCACCCTCGGGTTCCTCCCAGTAACAGAGTCGGCAACAACAAAATCAAGCAAACGACTCCAGCGTTCAGCAACACCATCCAGTCCGCGCCGAGCCGATATAGGTGGCTTCGTAGGATCACCAAAACAACTTGGGTGCCCAAATAGCAAAGCCACAAGAGACCCAACAACTGCCATGCATCCCGACCTGTCACCATGTCGCAGACAAACCCTTCTCCTTGAGTTATCCCCCGGCAGGTGCTACAGGGGCTGTGTAAAATCGTGCAACTTGCTTAAGGGGCTGTCAATCGCAGGAAGTCCACTTCTACCAAGACATCCCGTTGCGTGCTTGGGTCCAACCGCAAGCGAGTGATCAAGCCACGCCAACGAGGGTTTTGAGCAACGGGCAACCGATACTCGTGCCATTGACCGTCCAATTGCACAGGAAAACGCAAACTGTTAGCTTCGCTCTCTGGCGAAGTTACTGTCCTCCAGAAAAATTGTGCGATATCAGTTGTGGGTTGCTTGTTCGCCTTATCCGACAATTTTGTCAACCGCATCCGCACGACAACGATGCTGACTTCACTTGCCCGCACTCGGATGGGTGGACCGAAGAACGCTGGATCATTGCTGACCGTTCGCCCTACCAAGCGTCCTTGTTCCGCTCGCACTTCGCTCATGCCCATCCAACTGTCCCAACCTTCTTCGTCGCGCTCAAAAGTCCATTCCCGCCGATCTAAAGGGAGCCGAGCAACTTCGTAAGGACCCAAACCCACATCCACAGGGGCGAGGTCAGCATGGTCTTCAGGGGCATCGGTGAACACACTCCGAATCGCATCCAAGTAGCCAAAGCCAAACTCTGCGTGGGGCTCAATGTAACTGCCCTCGCCCCATTCGTTCCAAGCTTCAACGAGAGCGATCGGCAACGCTTTCCCCTGAGGCACAAATTTGTCAAGGAATGCCTTGGCGTCTTGCAGGTGACGACGAAAGTTCTGTGGGGTGCGACCAAAACGAACTACCGCCTCTTCCCCATGCCAAGGGCGGCTGTCCCAACCGCCGCTAATCGGCACGATGAGAGGCAGCGTCCCTTGCTGCACAATGCTCTCCCACCGCTGCCGATAGGCGTCTACCAACATTTCGAAAGGTGACCACCGTTCTCCCGATCGCATCCCCAGTGTCGGCCAGTTGTAAGCGGTTACTGCATCGTAACCCTCAGCAGCCGCTCGCACCGCTTCCCCAACACTCCCAACGCACGCAGCGATGTAAAGTCCGGGCAACCCGTGTTGAACGCACTCCTGTCGCATCGCTTCCAAAGCCTTCCGCACCTCATCGCTTCCCAAGTCTTCACGAAGTCGGTAGGGGCTGAAGATGATCACAAGCGGTTTGCCATCTACGGTAAAGTATTCGGGCAAGCGGAAGTAGTGGGCGAGCCAATGGCGGGTCAGGGCAAGGCAGTCCTCCAGCGACGAAGTTTTGGGCGGGTTGTGGTTTGCCCAGAGCAAGCAGAATTTGAGCAAAGACCGATAGCGAGAGCGCAAGTAGCCATCGTGCAAAGCATGCTCCAACATCCGCGCCCCTTGCACCCAATACCAGTCGTAAACGAAGAAGGTAATGCCATGCTCTACTGCCCACTTGATGTGCCAATCCGCAACTTCAGGGTCACCTTCACGATACCAACCCAAAACAGGCTTGCGCTCAGGAAACGACAAAATGGGCAGCCACTGCCCCCAGCTCTTCCAACCGGGGAAGTAGTAAACGCCGACTTCGTATTTGCCCCGAACCGGTTGCGGTGGCGGCACATAGGCTGCCTTGGTAGTTGTCAAGAGTGGTGAGAAATCCAAGGTGGTTCTCGCTGTCACTGGCTTTGCGTTCGTTGCCCTTACAGTCAACCGTGCTTCACCTTTTATGGGCGCACGAGCCCGCAAGCGCCAGCGAAATTCCGCTTCTTCACCGAACGCAAGATGCGGCACGAGGGAGGGAGCAGAAAGCAGCTCTACTCCTTTGGGCACTTGGAGGATGGCTTGGAGGTTTCGGGCAGGATCACCACCCACATGGCGCACAATGGCGAAAACCTCTGTTGCCACACCCACACGAGGGGTAGCATCGTCCAGTGCGAAAGTCACCACTTGTAACTCAGGGGCACCTTTGGGGATAGGGTCAAACCGAACTTCCCGCACAATCGCCTTAGCACCTACGGCATCAGTAGGTCGCAGCCCCACAGCGATGATTTGTCCACTCCATCCCGATGAATCAATCATGTCCAAGGTGTAGGTGTGCTCCCTGCCATCAGCAATGATTGGAACCGATCGCGCATGAAGCCCATGAGCCTGGTTAGAAGCGAAGAACAGCGTGGCTCGCTTGCCTGCCGAGACCGCCATGCGAACGGACAAAAAGGGGCGTTGTTCGCTGGCTATGGAAGTCGGGGTTAGCAACAAAGCATCGGGCGAATGAAGCGAGACAACCCATCCCCTCGCTGTTGGTTGCACTGTCCCTTCCCCGACCAGCAGCCAGTCGCGAACCTCTCCAGTAGCTGGTGTCATTTGCGCTGCAGGGAGTTCTACGATGCGGATAGCAGCGAGGGTGAATTGAGCAAAACCGAACGGGTCAAAGCGCAAGCGGACGATTTTGCCTTCTGGATGCCAAAAGGGGAGTATGCGGTAAGTGTGCCATTGTCTATCCCCAGCAACCCAAAAGGGCGTGCGCTTGTGTGGGCGAAAACCGCCATATGGGGGGTCCGTTGTGTTGCTCCAAAACAGCTCTGCTTCCCCCTCACGGTCGCTTTTGAGTTGCACCTCCACAACTTGCCAAGGGGAGGCAGGGATGTCCAACAAATCGCTCAGTTCCCAAATGGGGTCATCGCTAACGGTGCGGAACAAAACCCCTTCATCAGTGACCTTGACATCAGCGATCGCTTGATTGGGGCGCCAATTCCAAGCGGATTCGCCTGACCTAAACCGCCACTCCACAATCACTTTCGGTATCGGCGAGGAAGCCGAAAACAGTGTCGGCAACAACCCAGCGAAGCAAATGATTGCTACCCCAACCATCGTCCAAACGACTAACCGCTGGTGCTCCATAGCGTTCACCCCCTAAGTTAGCCGTTTCCTTTAGCTGTTGCAGCAATTAAACTTTGCACCTTACTTTTGTGTTAGGGGCGCAACCATGGACAGCAGACCAAATCAACAAGGCGACCTTCACAGTTGTGCTACCTCAGTTTCAGGTTTGAGGCTCCAGACAATTCTGCGTCAATTGGTCAGATAGGAACGGAGGAAGGCTTGGCAAGATGAGGGGGCACAAACGGAGTCTTTCAGGGGTTGATTTTTCGCTTGTAAGCCTACCCTCAAGGCACAGCATCAAAGACCCCAAATGTGGTTTGCTCCAAAGGACTGGTAACTACTTCCAAATCCTTTTTCACTGCTTTGCTTGAATTTCTGGCAGTGCAAAAACAGGTTCTGCGTAGAGGTTCCAGTCCTCGGGGCAGCTATAGCTGCAAAACGAGATGGAACGAAAAGCCCTTGCAACAAAACACACTTAGACTGGGCGTGTCCCCAAAAGGGCAAGGTAGCCAGTGTCTATGCTCATACGGGTTTAATTGAAGTCTTGCCTTCCAGATGTAACCCCAACTCTTAGGAACACGCCCAATTGCTAAGTCGTGTCCTCCAAAAAACGCCCCACCCCCAAGAAGGGGTAGGGCTTGAGAATTTCCTCTCGATCAGGCGTAAAGTTAGGGACGGCGCCCATATTTGGCTTCAAACTCTTCAGCCGAGAGCTGGTAGTAGTCGCGGTTCATCTCAATGAATTGTTTCCACTGATCAGGCACATCGTCTTCAAAGAAGATGGCGTTGACAGGGCAGACAGGTTCGCAAGCGCCACAATCAATGCATTCTTCAGGGTTAATGTAAAGCATGATTTCACCTTGGTCTTCGTCCTCACGAGGGTGGATGCAGTCTACAGGGCACGCCTCCACACAAGCTCGGTCCTTGACATTAATGCACGGTTCGCAGATGATGTAAGCCATCTCCTCCAACCTCCTTTCATCGGGATCCGACACTGCATCAGTGTAATCCCTTGTGATGCAGAGAGTTTTGAGCGGCGTCAAGAAAAGGTGATCAAGTTGGCAGTAAAGCGCTATCAGGGTTTTCCTTGTTCAGCGGGGACTTTTTGTTGGCGCCACCGGTAAAGCCCGTAAGCAGCTCCTGCCGCGCCCATTAGTGCCAGCAACAGCACCATTGCCTTATCGAGGCTTTGCAGCACCCAAGGACCAAACCATTTGGTCAGGAAAGCGACGAGGATGAAGCGAGCGCCGCGTCCGATGACGCTCACACCGATGAAGCCAACCAAGCCTAACCGAAAGACCCCGCTGGCAATTGTGAACACTTTGTATGGAATGGGAGTGAAGGCGGCGAGGAGGACTGCCCACACTCCGTAGCGATCATACATCTGTTCCACCCGCTGCACCTTTTCAGCTTGAAACAAGCGGTTTAACAAGGGGCGCCCTCCCCATCGTCCAATCCCCCAACCTGCTACTGCCCCTGCAACGCTTCCCGCAGTGCACACGATGCTGGTGAGCAACGGGTCGTGGTTCATCGGTGGGAGCACCAGGGCCACAATGAGCACATCGGGCGGAATGGGAAAGAACGAGGATTCGGCAAACGCGATGAGGAACAAGCCTAACTGCCCATATTGCTGCACCAAGGTCAGAGTCCATGTTTTCAACCCATCCAACAACGAAGTGTTCCCTCCTTCATCCCAAGCGTTCGCTTCCCAGAGGGCTCATTGCCCGCTACCTGAGGAAGTGTTGGGTACTGAGGAAGTATTGGGTGGGTTACTTTCTGGCGGTGTCGGTTGGGTGGATGGCTGCTCTGGAGGGCTTTTCTCTTCCTTCGGTTCTTTCGGGGGAGGAGGTGGTGAAACAGGCGGCGGGGGCGGTTCTAAGGGCACCACCTCACTGGGTTCATGGTTGATGGGGATGCCTTCCAAGTTGTCAATCTCCGGGGGTTCGGTCGGTTCTTCATGGCGGGAGGTGGGACGCCGTTGAGGATGGGGGCGTGCTGATCGGGAAGCGAAGCGCACAGCGCTGCCAACCAGTGTTGCCCCTCCTTGTTCCCATGCCGAAACAAGAAAAGTGGAGCCCAACAATTCTCCAAGGACTTGCGGCACCTTCTCCCGATCGGGGACAAGGGTGCTGCCTAATCGGGCGTGATAGACCTGAATGCCCGGCAAAGTAGCCGTTTTGATGGCGTCCAAATTCAATTGCCGAGCAAAATTGGCTAAACTCAGCATAGTTCGCAAATCCATGTCCGTAGCGATGTATTGATGGGCGATGGAGACTAAGCGGGGCAATTTGGTTACCATGTTGGGCTGAAGCAGTTTTTTTGCCAGCACTTTCAAGAACTGTTGTTGCCGTTCCACGCGCCCCAAGTCTCCCCGGGGATCCCAATGCTCAATCTTGACCTTACACTTGGGACAGAACCGCCGGTAGCCCTTACCTCGGTAGCGCACATAACCCATCGCTTGCTCGCCGTTCAAGCGGTGCCAACCCCGCTGCA
>VAPR01001192.1_pt1 | contig 13737 bp, 10 predicted proteins | sample 3380701 | NCBI WGS metagenome assembly VAPR01 (sample SAMN11536904, study PRJNA540576) | hot springs metagenome | isolation source: hot spring wet sediment | place: Spain: Lobios | collected 2014-01
CGGTAGACCCCCAAGACGCCCAGATTGAACGCGAACATCCTGTCTCGCTCTCGGAACGGGAGGAGCGCGCCGACCATGTGCTGACCAACGGCGCCCGCCTGCGCATCGCATGCGCACTGGCGGGCGGATCGGCCGCAAGCGAAAACGGTGCGCGGCGACCCACGGACCGCGCCGGTGCGTCGGCGAACCTGCGTTGGGCGACGCGGGCGTGCGCGCACCGAGCAGCGAAGGCAGCCCGTGATTGACCACCCTCCTTGTTCCGCTCCCTACTTCGCCTGGCGTCGTGTGCGAGGAGCAGCGCCCGCCGCTCGTTTCCGCCCGAGGCTTGCTGGAGCGGCGCAGCGGTCACGAACGCGCGCTGGAAGCTGCCTCTTACACCTGTTCAAACTGTCTCGGTCGCTGTATGGTGAGTGCGTCAACCGCGACGAGGGAGGTCTCGACGCGATGCGTTACCCCCGAACCCGCCGACACCTTGCGCAACCGGCGCGCGGCGTGCGCCGTTCGTCGAGCGTCGCGCTAGCGCAGGCGGCAGGTCGACGAGCCCTGTCAGCGCTCGCACTTGGCGTTCTCGCAACCGTGGCATCGGCAGCGGCCGGCGCTCCAGCGGCGAGCGCGAAAACGCTGTGGCTCTGCAACCCGGTGACACTGAAGAGCGATCCCTGTCGACCGTCGATGAAGACGCTCGTCTTGAGCCCGCCCGGCGAGCGCCTGAGCGTCGAGACGCCGCGCCGCCCGCGGCGCCCGGCTTTCGATTGCTTCTACGTCTACCCCACGGTCTCCGACTTCGACGGCCCGCAGGCACCGCTGCGCATCTACCCCGAGCAACGCGCGATCGCCCAGTACCACGCCGCGCGCTTCTCGCTCACCTGCCGGGTTTTCGCTCCCGTCTATCGGCAGATCACGCTGCGCGGCATCACGACGCTCGCTGGCCAGGTCACCGAAAGGATGCGCGAGCAGGCGTACGCCGACGTGCGCGCAGCGTTCCGCGAATATCTCCGTCGTTACAACCGTGGCCGTCGCGGCGTCGTTCTGCTCGGCCACTCGCAGGGAGCGTTCACCCTGCGGCGGTTGGTGCGCGAGGAAGTCGACCCGAAACCGAGTCGTCGCCGCATCCTCGTCTCGGCGCTCTTGATCGGGGGCAACGTGCTCGTGCGTGCGGGCAGCGATCGCGGCGGCGACTTCCGTCACCTGCGCCTTTGTACGTCTGCGCGACAGGTGGGTTGCGTGGTCGCCTACTCGGTCTACGGCGAGACGCCCGGCAGCGACGCGGTGTTCGGCGACCCGCGGGTGTCGTTCGGTCTGCCAGTTCCGAAAGCCTCGGTAGAGGTGGCATGCACCAACCCGGCGAACCTGCGGCCGGGCGGTTCGGGCTCGCTCGACCCGATCTACCCGGCCCGACGCTTCGCGCCGGGTACTACGATCGGCGCGCTGACCGACCAGCTCGGCACGCCGCGCGTCGACAACCCGGGTGCTTTCTGGCTTTCCGCCCCGGGCTCCTACAGCGCGCGCTGTGTGCGCGCCAACGGCCGCCACGTGCTGGTCGCGACACCGCGCGGCGGTGCCCCTGCCCTCAAGCCGATGCCGGCTCCGAGCTGGGGTCTGCACCTCGCCGACGTCAACATCGCGCTCGGCGATCTCGTCCAGCTCGTCAAGCGGCAGGGCGCGCGCTGGCTAGCGCAGAAGCGGCGCTAGCCAGCGCGCCGCCGGCCGGCGCCACCGTCGGTCGCCTCCCGGATCGTCGCGAACGTCTCGGCGCTGGCGGTCTACCGCTGGGCGAGCACCGTCGCGAGCGGCGCCGCTGTCGCGCGCGCGAGTAAGAGGCCGCGTCCGCGGCGCACCGCCACCGGGTCGAAACCCAGGTCGCCCAGCGCCCGCGTGAGGCTGCGAGCGGTGTAGATGCGCAGATGGGGCGAGAAGGGATCGAAGTGGCGTTCGAGGCCGCGAACCGCCCAGACGATCGCGTCCAGTCGCGAGTGGGCGGGGGTCGTCAGCGCAAAGCAGCCGCCGGGGCGCAGGACGCGTCGCACTTCCGAGAGCCACAGCTGGGTGTCGCGCACGTGCTCGATGACGTCGACCGCTACCACTAGGTCGAAGCTGGCATCGGCGAACGGCAGTGCACTATCGAGCTCTATTTCGACTGCGGTGGCGTGACGCGGACCGCGGCGGACGGCACGCTCGAGTGCGCGCGCCGAGACGTCGGCTAGCACCAGCTCGCGGCAGTCGACCAGGCCGCTGTGGCGGCCGTCGCCGCAGCCGAGGTCGAGCGCCCGGTCGAAGCGACCCAACGACCGCAGGAAGCGCACCACGCGCGGGTCGGGCGGGAACTCCCGATCGGGCACGAGCTCCCAGATCTCGTCGTCGTAGCGGCTGGGGGTCACGAGCGCGTCCTGCCGAGCGCCGCGAGCTCCTCACCAAGCACCGCGTGCCCTCAGCACGGCCGGAACCGTGCGGATGAGGATCGCGAGGTCGAGCCATACCGACCAGCGCTCGAGGTAGAGGAAATCGAGGCGCACGAGCTCGTCGAAGTCGAGCTCGGAGCGACCGGACACCTGCCACAGACCGGTGATTCCGGGTAGAACGAGGTAGCGCTTGCGGTGCCAGTCCTCGAGCCGCAAGTAGTCCCGCATCGGTAGCGGCCGTGGCCCGACCAGCGACATCTCGCCGCGCAGCACGTTGAAGAGCTGCGGCAGTTCGTCGAGCGACCAGCGTCGGAGCACGCGCCCGACCGGGGTGATGCGGGGATCGTCGCGGATCTTGAAGATCGCCCCGTCTTTCTCGTTGGCGTCCTCGAGGACATCCTGCAGATCCTCGGCTCCGTCGATCATCGTGCGGAACTTGAGGCAGTAGAAAGGCCTGCCGCCGATGCCGGGTCGCAGCGACCGGTACAGAACTGGGCCACGCGACGTGAGCTTTATGGCCACAGCGATCAGCGCCATCAGTGGCGACAGCGCGACCACGAGCAGCACTGCGCCGACGATGTCGAAGGTGCGTTTGACGACGAAGTCGAAGCCCTCGAAGACGGGTGGGCGCAGCTCGAACAGCGGTATCGCCTGACCGGGCACGAACTCGACGCGGTCCATCAGGATCTCGAGCGTCGAGGGCGCGACGCGGACGCGCACGCCGGCGCGATGACAGCGCTCGACGAGCTCGACGGCGCGATCGCCTGGGAACTCGGGGTCGCAGATCAGGACCTCGTCGACCGAGTCGAGGTTGCGTTCGACCGTCTCGAGCGAGCCGAAGTCGCGCAACCGTCGCGGGTGGAAGCCGTTGCCCGTCGAAACTCGCTCTCCGCTGCGTGCCTCGGAGTCATCGCCGGCGCCCGGCTCGCCGCCGTGCCCGTCGAAGCCGCTGACGACGTAGCCGAAGGGCTCGATCTCGGAACTTTCCCGCAGCGCCTCGGCGACGCGCTCGACGTGCCCCGTCCGGCCGACGAGCAGGGCGCGACGGCGAAAGCCGGCCGCCCGCAGGATCGCGCCGCTGGCACGCTCGAAAGCCCACCTCAACACGCCCACGTAGAGCAGCGCGAAAGCCAGCGACGCGTAGAAGATGTAGTAGCTGCGGAACCGGTGTCCCTCGATCAGGGCGTAGATGAGAATCACGACCGTCGCTTGGAACAGCGACGAGCCGACGCGTGCGAGGCCCGGGCGCTGCGCGCGTTCGCGGTAGAGACCGGAGCGAGCGAACAGGAGCATCGCGACCAGGCAGGCGAGCGGTGCGTAGTCGGCGGTCTGCGCCCCTACGTAGCGCTCGGCCCCGGGCGCGATCGTCACCGCCTTGATCCACAGCGCGGTGTAGATCGCGGCACTGATGCCGAAGGCGTCGAGTACTGCCAGCGTCCCAACGCGAGCGGCGACCCGCAGCGTGTCGAAGCGCAGAACGAGCGCTGCCAGGGGCCTGCGCGGGGCACGGATGTCGCGCTCCGGGAGGTGGCGAGCCGTTCGAGACGCTGCTGTCTCTGTGACCTTCAAATCACTCAAGCACCGGCTCCCCCTTCAAAGAACGCCGCCCGAGGGCGAATGTTGCGCCGCGCGGATGCGCTTCGCACCACCGTTCGGTCGTGTTCCGGTAACGGTCTGGACACCGGCTGATTGTCGCAGCCGCTAAGCGCACCATCCGAACAGCCCTGTTACAGCACGTCGCTAGATGTAACAGTGTTATGGTGTGGTCAGGCTTTCGAACGCCCGCACCCCAAAGCGAGCGCACGGCGAACGCGAGGAGGGCTAGGAAATGGCCGAGAGTGCAACGATCGTCGCCGACCAGATCTCCTACGAGGATCTCTACGCGCGCTGGGAGCAGCAGAACTGGCAGGCGACGGCGATCGATTTCACGGTCGACCGCCAGCATTGGCACAACGAGTTCTCCGACCTCGAGCGAAGAGCCGCGCTGTGGAACTACGCGCTCTTCTTCCACGGCGAGGATGCTGTCGCCGACAACCTCTCGCCCTACATAGACGCAGCGCCACGCGAGGAGCAGAAGTACTTCCTCGCGACCCAGCAGGTCGACGAGGCGCGCCACTCCGTCTTCTTCGGACGCTTCATGCGCGAGGTCGTCGACTACAGCGGCGACTTCGCGGGGCTGCTCGAACGCACACGACCGGAGTTGACCTGGGGTTTCCGGAAGACGTTCGAGCTCCTCGACGAGGTCGCCGACCGCCTCCGTCGCGACCGCTCGCGGCCGCAGCTGGCGGCAGCGATCTGCCTCTACCACCTCGTCATCGAGGGCACGCTCGCGCAAACGGGGCAGCACTTCATCGAGGACTATCTGACGGAGCGTGACCTCTTGCCGGGCTTCCGCGAGGGGATGCACAACGTCGCCCGCGACGAGCAACGGCACATCGCGTTCGGTGTGCGCATGCTCTACGACCTCCAGCGCGAGGATCCCGACTGCCGGCACGCGGTCGCCGAGCTGTTGCGCGAGGTCTTGCCGTACAGCGTCGCACTCTTCATCCCACCGCGCTTCGATCGCCGCTACACCGAGGTCTTCGGGCGCACCGTCGAGGAGATCTTCGCGATCGGCGCGGCGTCGCTCGAGCAGAAGTTGCGCGCCGCCGGCATGCCGGTCGAGGAGCTCCCCGGTCCGCCCGTCATGCCGCTCGGCCTGAGCGCCGAGGAACGTGCGCGCCGGGCCGTGAAGCTGATCGAAGCGGGCGTGCTCGGCGCACCGAACGGAAGCCCTCGGCGCGACCGCGAAACGATGGAGCTGCTGTTCGATTTCGTGGCGCGAACGATCGATCCACGGGCCGCCAACGGCGGGCTCGCCGTGCAGTGGGAGTTCGACGACGCCGAGCCATGGTTCATCCGCGTCCAAGGGGGCGAGGTGCGTGCCGAACAGGGCCGTCTCGAGAGCCCCGACGTAACGCTCGCGATGAGCTACGACGACTGGGTGGCGCTGGTCGCTGGGCGCGAGGATCCGCGCAAGCTGCTGGTGCGCCGCCGTCTGCGACCGCGGGGCAAGCTGCGCTCGCTCTGGCGCGTGGCGCGAACGCTCGGCCGCTGACCGCGCCGCTGCGCTAGTCGCCGCTGCTCCGTCCGCGAGCGCGCGGCGACGCCCCCGGCGCGGCTCCGTGGTGCTCTTCCTTCTCGCGGTAGACGCCGCGGTCGGCGGCGCGATACAACTCGTCGAACGTCTCGCCGTCTTCGGGATAGACAGCCATTCCGACGCTAATCACCTGTGGCGCGATGACGTCGCGGATGCGCTGGGCGAGGCGCTCGGCCCCCTCGCGGTCGGCGCCCTCCGCCAGGACCATGAACTCGTCACCGCCAAGACGGCCGATCGGATCGCTCGTGCGCACGACGGTGCGCATCCGGCGAACCAGTTGCACCAGCAAGCGGTCACCGGTGTCGTGACCGTAAACGTCGTTGACGCGCTTGAAGTCGTCGACGTCGAATTCGATCAGGGCGAAGCGGCTGCCGCTGCGTTTGGCGGCAGCGCTGACGCGTTCGAAGTGTTCGGCGAACCCGCGGCGGTTGAGACAACCCGTGAGCGGGTCGGTCCGCGAAGCTTGCGCCAGCTCTTCGCGCCGCCGCCGCGCTGCTGTCGCTTGCCAGACACAGGTCGCAGCGATGACCGCCAGCGAACCCGCGAAAACGAACGTTTCCGTCCAGCGTGCATCGGCGTCGAACACACCGATTGCAGCCGCGCAGGCCACGCCGGCAATGCCCACCACCGTGACGAGCACGGTCCCGTACACGAGGCTCGCGAAGACGACAGGCACGAAGGCAAGTGGCGCGAGCGGGCTATCGAGCCCACCGTCGAGGCTAGCGTTGAAGGCAACGAGCGCCAGACACGAGACGCTCCACAGCCCTGCCACCAGGTTGGCGCGCAGCGGCGTTTTGAAAGCCAAGCGCACAGGAAGCAAAGAAATCACCACGATCTCGGCGAGAACGGCGCACAGCGCGACGAGCATCGCCGCCCGGTTGGGTCGATCCCAGGTGGAAACAACGTAGGGAACTGTCAAGGCGTAGGCGACCAGCGAACAAACAAGTCCGCCCAACGCATTCGCCCGCGCCCGCTCGCGCTGCTGTTGCTGCACGCTCCGGTCCTCCTTGCCGCCGACCGAACCCGTTGTGAGGCTCGGTGTGTACGACCGCTGACCGCGCCGCGGGCCTAACGGCGCTAGAGGGTCTAGGCGAACGATTCGGCAACCACCGGAACGCCTTAAGCGGCAACCGACCAGATCGAACAGGTGTCCAGGAGCGGGCTCGCCGTCGCCGCTGCCGGCCGGCGCCGCCAGGTGCTCGTCGCCCTCGCTAGTTCGCCTCGCCCGGTGTGCGCGTCCCCTTGCGCTCGCTGCGGCGGCTGCGTTTGGTCTTGTACACGCCGGCGTCGGCAGCCCGGTAGAGCTCGTCGAGCGTACGGCCATCGTGGGGATAGACGGCGACGCCGATGCTTCCCGTCTGCGGCGAGAGCGCCCGTTCGATCCGCTCGACGAGCGCTTGGGCGCCCTCGCGGTCGGCACCGGCTGCCAGGACCACGAATTCGTCGCCGCCTAGACGAGCGATCTCGTCAGCGCTGCGCAAAACGCCGCGCACGCGCCGCACGAGCTGAACGAGCAGGCGGTCGCCGGCCTCGTGGCCGTAGACGTCGTTGACTTCCTTGAAACCATCGATGTCGAACTCGACGAGCGCGAAGGGCGTTCCGGTGCGCTCCGCCTCGCCCACAGCGCGCTCGTACTGCTCGACGAAACCGCGACGGTTGAGGCAACCGGTGAGAGGGTCGGTGCGCGACGCCTCGGCAAGCTGGCGGCGGCGGCGCCTCCCCATGTGCGCCTGCCATACGCACGTGCCCGCCACGATCGCGAGAGCCGAGGTGAACATCGTTACGTACGGCCAGCTCGCTCCACCCACGAGCGCGCCGACCGCGACGGTAGACGCCAATCCTGCGAAGCCGACCGCGGCCACCAGCGCCACACTCGCGTACGACACGCTGGCGAACACGACGGCCACGAACATCATCGCCGCGATCGGGCTACGCAGGCCACCGTCCAAGGCAGCCGACACCGCCACGAGCGCCACGCAAACTAGGTTCCAGAACGCCGCGACCCCGACCCGGCGACGGCGCGTGGCGAAAACCAGCGATGGCGGCAAGGCGACGATGAGGAGCGAGAGCAGGTAGACCGCGACGAGCATCGCGACCATCGCCTCGCGGTGGGGACGATCCCAGGTCGCCGCGTGGTAGACGGCGGCAACGGCGAACGCGGCGGTCAAAACCAGCAAGCCGCCGACGGCGTTGACGCGCGAGGAGCGGTGCGAGCGCTCGTTCATGGTCTGGGCCCGAAGAACGTATCGGCAGGAAGCAGGTGAACTCCACCCCCCTGGTCGAATGTTCGGTAAGTCGTTGAGGCCCTGGCCACCCGGCGCGCACAAACGCGCGCCAACCGCTGCTTCGGTCGGCGTCATCGCGGCGCTGGTAGCGGCCGTCCTTGTGCGCTTTTCGACGCTCGCGCTCGACAGCCTTTGGTTCGACGAAGCGCAGACGGTCCGCTTGCTGCGCATGCCGCTCGGCGAGATGCTCGCCGCCATCGGCCGCGAGGAGTCGACGCCTCCCCTCTACTACGTGCTCGCCCGGGCATGGACGAGCTTGTTCGGGGACAGCGAGGCGGGGCTGCGCTCGCTATCGGCTTTGGCGGGGGTGCTCACCGTCCCGGCCGGCGCCGCGCTCGCCCGAGAACTCGGCTCGCGAACCGCGGCGGCGACGTGCGCGGCCCTCGTCTGCATGTCGCCGCTGCTCGTCTGGTACAGCCGCGAGGCCCGCAGCTACGCCCTCTACGTGCTCTTCGTGACCGTTTGCCTGGCGGCTTTCGCCCGTGTGATGCGCGCCCCGGCCGCGCGCGCAGCGGGGGCGCGTTGGTCGTTCGCGCTAGCGGGCGCGCTGGCGATCGCCACCCACTGGTTCGCGCTCGCCCCGGTTCTGCTCGCCGCAGTGGCGATAGTGGCGAGCGATGCAAGGGCTCTGCGGGCGCTCCCACCGCCACAGAGCGGCGGGCGCGCGCTGCGCATAGTGCCCGTCCTGCCGCTCGCGGTCGCCGTCGCGCTCGCGCCGCTGCTTCTCGAACAGCGCGCCCGCGGACACACGAGCTTCATCGCCGACACCCCGCTCGGCCAGCGCCTGCTTGAGCTGGCGAAGCAACTGCTGGTGGGGTTCGACGCACCGGTGGAGCCGGCGACGACTCTCATCGCAGGCTCTAGCTGCGCGGCTCTGGTTCTAGCCGCCCTCGCATCGACCGGCCGGCTGCGCGCACACACAGTCCCAGCAAGCGCGCACTCGCCTGTTGCCGCCGACGGCCACCGCGCAGCACTGGCCGTAGCGTGCGTCACGGCACTGTCGGCGTGTGCGCCGGTGGCACTTGCCCTCGTCGGTAGCGACTACCTGCTCACCCGCAACCTGGCGTGGGTCGCCGTCGTGCTTGCGGCCTTGGCGGCATGCGGCGCGGCTCGCCTCGGCCGTCGGATCGGCGTCGTGCTCTGTGTCGTGCTGTTCGCGGCCTCCGCGAGCGGAGCGGCCGAGCCGCTCCTCGACCCGCTGGCGCGCAGACCGGACTGGCGTGGTATCGCCGAGCTCGCGCGCGCACGTCTACCGCAGGACGGGCTGCTTTACGTAGCCGCGGACGGGGTCGCTGCGGTGCGCTTCTACGCACCCCGCTTGCGGGTGACAGCGCTCGGATCGGAGAGCGCGAACGCCGACGCAAGGGTTCCTGTCGTGATGTGCGCCGAGCCGGCCCGCAAGCACGATCCCGGCGATCAGCCACGGGGGCCCGACCCGCTCTCGCTGCCGTGTCTTGCCGCTCTGGGTGCGGCGCGAACGCCGCTTGCCGGCGACACTTCTGTCAGAGGCCGCCTTACGGGCAGCTCCGCGCCCCGTCCGTCCGCGGCTCGATGGACGGTGGTAGCGACCTTTGAGCGGCGCACGTTTGCGGCCGTCCTACTGCGTCGCGCGGACAGCTGATCGCCGCTGGCCTCGTCCAAATCACGTCGTTTTCACGCAATTTGCGGAAATTGCGGCTGGTAACGGGGGCGAGCTCGCCGCATTCTTATCTTCACCCGAGTAACGCTCCCCGATCCCCGGACCCCCAACCGCAGACCACTAGGCCCAGGTTCTAGCCCCCGCGAACAAGGAGGCGACCCCCATCCTATGCCGCCGACGAACGTGTTGCCCTTGCGTACCCGCTGCGACGGCGACCTGCGCCACGTCGCCCTGGCGCTCGTCAGAAGCCATGGTGCCGAGCTTCTCGCCTGCGCGCGCCGCTATGCCCAAACCCCCGAGGACGCCGAGGACGCCTACCAGCGCGGACTCGAGATCCTGCTCACCAAGGCACCTACGACCGCTCCCGAGGAGCTTTTGCCGTGGCTCAAGACGGTCATCAAACACGAGGCGTTCGCACTGCGCCGCCAGCGCGAACGGGTTGCACCTCTCGACGATGGCTCGCCCGACACCGCCGCCAGCTCGATCGGGCCGGCCGCCACAGTCGCGGAGGCAGCCGAACGCTACGAGCAGCTCCGACTTGGCGCCGAGGCCCTCGGGCGTTTGAAACCGCAGGAAGTGCGGGCTTTGCTCTTGCGCGCCCAGGGCCACTCCTACAAAGAGATCTGCCGCATCACGGGCTGGACCTACACGAAGGTCAACCGCTGTCTCACCGAGGGTCGTCAAGCGTTCGCTGAGCGTGTGCGCGACATCCTCGCGGGCGAGGCGTGCGCCGATCTCCGCGAAGCCCTGTCGCGTTGCGCCGATGGCGAGCTCGAGGCCAATGAAGTGCGTGCGTTGCGCCTTCATTTACAGGGCTGCCTCGCCTGTCGGCGCGCGCTCCGCGAGTACCGGCGGGCCGCGAGCACGGTCGCCGCGCTCGTACCACCGGCGGTTGCCAGCGCACCGGCCGACGGCGGCGGATCTTGGCTCGACTGGCTTGCCGCCACGGTCGGCGAGCGCATCTCGGCGCTCGCTGTCCGCCTCCAGCCAGCGGGCGAGATCGCCACCGCCAAAAAGGCAGCGGCGATCGCAGCGTCGGCGCTCGCGGTGGCGTCGGGCGGCAGCGAACTCGCGAAGATCGCGTCGCCGCCGCAGCCGCACGTCGAGCGAGCGGCAGCGCCCCCGCGCGCACTCGGTCCTACCGCAGCGAACCAAGACGCAGACCCCTCGCGCGGCGAACAGCCGCCCGCCGCGCGACCTCCCTCGCACCTCGAACGAACGCTCAACGACCGAGCTGCCGGGAGCGTGCGGCCGCCCGACCCTACCGGCGGCAGCTCGGCACAGGCGGAGTTCGGAATCGAGGCCAGCGCCAGCGATGCTGTTCGCAAGACGACGCAGACAGGCAGCGCCCGTGCCGGCCGAGTGGACGACGGTGGAAGCGGCGAAGAGGCGGGCTCGAGCAGCTCGCCCTCGCAGCCGTCACCGCCTGTCGACGCTCCGCCCGGCACCGGCGCGACCGCCGTCCCGCAACCACCGCCGAGCGCCAGCGTGTCGCGCGCGCCCGACCCCCACGAAGAACTCGCGGGGGCCTGGGCTGGCGAGTTCTGAAGCCTTCGTGCGCTCGCATGCGGCTGGAGTACGCGCGGCATCGTGAGCGCCCTGCTGCACGTATCCTCTCGGCCATGGCCACGCGACCGCGTCAGAAGCCGTCGATCGCGCCTGTTGTCGGGCCCGACGATCCGCGCCGCTTCACCGACTCCGGCATCGAGATCAAGACCGTCTACACCGCCGACGATCTGCCGCCCGATCTCGACGAGAAGCTCGGGCTACCGGGCGAATACCCCTTCACGCGCGGAATTCATCCCGACATGTACCGCAAGCGGCTCTGGACGATGCGCCAGTACGCCGGGTACGCGACCGCTCGCGAGACCAACCAGCGCTTCCGCTACCTGATCGAGCACGGGTCGACCGGCCTCTCGATGGCCTTCGACCTGCCGACCCAGCTCGGGCGCGACTCCGACGATCCGCTCTGCCTCGGCGAAGTCGGGCGCACCGGGGTAGCGATCGACTCGATCGAAGACATGCGCATGGTCTTCGACGGCATCCCGCTCGACAAGGTCTCGACGTCGATGACCATCAACGCGCCGGCGGCCGTGCTTTTGCTCCTCTACGAGCTCGTGGCCGAGGAGCAAGGTGTGCCCTCGCACGCGCTGCGCGGCACGGTGCAGAACGACATCCTCAAGGAGTACATCGCGCGCGGCAACTTCATCTATCCGCCCGGCCCGGCGATGCGCCTCACGACCGATCTCTTCGCCTACTGCAAAGAGCGCATCCCGAAGTGGAACACGATCTCGATCTCCGGTTACCACATGCGCGAGAAGGGCTGCTCGGCAGTCCAGGAGGTCGCCTTCACGCTCGCCAACGCGATCGCCTACGTGCAGGCGGCGATTGACGCCGGCCTCGATGTCGACGAGTTCGCTCCGCGCATCGCTTTCTTCTTCAACGGCCACAACCACGTCTTCCAGGAGGTCGCGAAGTTCCGGGCTATCCGGCGGATGTGGGCGCGAATCATGAAAGAGCGCTTCGGCGCCAAGAACCCGCGCTCGATGATGGTGCGTTTCCACACCCAAACCGGTGGTTCCACGCTCGCCGCCCAACAGCCCGAAAACAACATCGTGCGAGTCGCGCTGCAAGCTTTCGCCGCCGTCTGCGGAGGTACGCAGTCGTTGCACACCAACGGTTTCGACGAGGCGCTCGCGCTGCCGACCGAGAAGGCGGCACGGATCGCGCTTCGCACGCAGCAGATAATCGCCCACGAGTCGGGCGCGGCGGACACCGTCGACCCGTTCGCGGGCTCTTACTTCGTCGAACGGCTGACCGACGAGATCGAACAAGCGGCCCAGGAGCTGATCGACCTCATCGACGAGATGGGCGGGTCGGTCAACTGCATCCAGTTCATCCGCCAGCAGGTCGAGGAGTCCGCCTGGGCCTACGAGGAGCGCCAACGGGTCAAGCAGGACATCGTTGTCGGTGTCAACGAGTACGTCTCCGACGAGCCCGACGACGTCGAGATCCTCAAGATCGATCCGAAGACCGAGGAGGAGCAGGTCGCCCGCCTCAAGCGTTTCAAGGAGAACCGCGACCAGGAGCTCGTCAAGCGCCGGCTCGAGGAGCTGCGCGCCGCCTGTCACACCGACCAGAACCTCCTCTACCCGCTCCGCCAAGCACTCAAGGACCGCTGCACGCTCGGCGAGGTGTGCGGCGTGATGCGCGAAGAGTTCGGCGAATACCGGGAGGCTTAAAGGTGGCGGCGCGTTCGGCGCGCCCTGCGCGCCGAACGCCCCGCTCGAAAGTCAGTCGCCCCCGCTCGACAGGCAGTTCAGTGCGCCCCGCCGCGCGCTCCCGCGCCACCCATCGGCGACGATTTCGGCTGGGGCGCGCCCTCGTGCATGGTGGCGGACGAGCCGTACCACTGCTGCCGCCAGCGCTTCATACTGCGGATCTCGGCGGTCTGCGTGCGCACGATGTCGCGTGCCAAGCGCTTGAGCCGTGGATCTGAGCCCCGTTTCAAGACCACTTTCGCCATCCGCACCGCTCCTTCGTGGTGCGGGATCATCATGTCGATGAACGCCCGATCGAATGGCCGGGCCGTCTCGAGCATCGCGGTGTGGTGAGCCATCCCCGCCTCGCTCATCGACAGGCCGAGCAGTTGCGGGCGGGCGCTTCCCGGCTCACCCCCGAAGAGATCGCGGTGAACCAGGCGTAGCTCGCGGATTTCGCGCTCCTGGGCGGAGATGATGGACTGGGCCAGCCGGCGGATCTCCGGATGCTCAGCGCGACGGGTGGCGACACGCGCCATCGCAATCGCACCCTGGTGATGGGGGACCATCGCCGCGATGAACTCCCGGTCTGTGGCGCGGCCGGGAGCGGCGAGCCCGCGTTCGCCGCCGCCCGACGAACTACCGCAAGCGGCGAGCAGCGCCGCGACGGCCACGCCTGCGAGACCGGCCAGCAAGCGCGGCCGCGCGCGGTTGAGAGGTGCGCTAACCGCTTGTGCAACGCCCGCGTCCGGCGGCGAACTCGAGCTCGAGTCACGACGCTCGGATTCCAATTCTCGACGCTCGGTGACAGTCGTTGAAACCATACCCCCGCATCGTATCAACCGCGATCACTCGGACACGCCGCCAACCAAACCCCGCGCACCGCACGTGGCCGCCGTGCGGGCCGAGTAGCCGGCTCCCATCATCGACTTCCGCCCCCCGCTAGAGTTCCCGCCCCGATGCGCCAGAAGTCGCCGGAAACGTTCGAAGAGAAGGTCGCGCAGCTCGAGGAGCT
>VAPR01001196.1_pt1 | contig 13682 bp, 11 predicted proteins | sample 3380701 | NCBI WGS metagenome assembly VAPR01 (sample SAMN11536904, study PRJNA540576) | hot springs metagenome | isolation source: hot spring wet sediment | place: Spain: Lobios | collected 2014-01
GCCGCACCTCCACCAGTAACTCACGCAATTCTTCCCGCGTCAGGTCTGCGACGTTGTTCAGGCGCTTGTCCAGCGCCGGCGGGATTTTTTCGTCCATGAACCGATAAAGTCCGCGCACCGCAGCCGGGATCAGATCGGCATAGGTGAGCGGTTTCACGTAGTTCTGACGGGCAATGTCGGCGACACGCAGGACGCGATCGGCGAATTGTTCGGCTTCCTTGCGGCTGACTTGCAACGCCTGCAAGTACCGCTGCCGATGCTGTAACAGCGTCTGGGCGTCTATCTTGCCTTCGGCGAAAGCGGCGTAATGTTTACGCATTTGCCGCGGCTGCTCGAAACGCGGTACCTGCAAAAGCAGTCGCTGGCCTTCTTCGAGAACGTCGTTGGGCAAACCTGCCGCTTTCCCTCGCTTCACGAACTCCGCTATGCGTCGCTGGACAGCTCCGAAAATCCTGGGATTAATCGTGAGCGGAAAATGACCGCGGATTTCCGAGTAGAACGCCAGCGGAGCCACTGCTTTGCCCGTATCTTTTTTAGCACGCGGCGGAAACTCCTTGCGGACATACTGGAATAGTTCGTTGACCGTAATGATGCCATCCGCTTCACCAGCTTCCTGGTCAGCCTGGCCGTTCAACGCTTCCAGCATGATTTGCAGCAGCAAACCATGCCCGGACTGTTTGTCTTCCGGAGAGGGCCCCATGCCGTCGTTGGCAGATAATAGCCACGCCGGCATGTGTCGCTGATCCGGACGACGGTCCTGCTCTTCGTCGCTGACCCGGTCAAATTCCTGGAAACGCTTTTCCAGGCCCAGGGTGGAGACCTTCTCCTTCCTCTCGTCGTAGCCGCGGAAATTTACGTCCAGAATGGCCACGATGCGATTGCTTTTGCATTGCTCCAGAAGCTGCTCCAATTGCGCTGCGTTGATGGCGTTTTTAGCCCGATCTTTGAGGGTCGAATCGGCAGCGAAATAGCAAGTGCGATCGCCCACGGGTGCTCCCTGACCAAACCAGGCCAGCAGGACAACCTCCTCTTCTTTCGCATTATCCAGTGCCCAGTGCAGGGCCTTGAGGATTTCTTCGCGTGTCGCTGGCAAGGCACCTGGTTGGTTTTGCGGTCGGCCCAGAAGCAGGCGGACTTTGTCGGCCGGCACCTGTCCACCGCGATCACTCGTCAACCACTGGTACAAGGCCACCGCATCCGCTTCGGCAAGCGCCCGCGGTAGAATGACCGGGTCGGCGTACTGATTGATGCCCACAATTACCGTGTAGGCAGGGGCCGGCGTTTCTGCTCGCACAATGGCTTGCCCACTCAGCCAAACCGCCAGCAGGACAAACCAGTAGCGTGCCATCTCGACAAGCCAATTTCGCGGTCGCATAGTGCATTCCCTCGCTATTCGGTGTTGGTCTCTCACCCTCATTTTCCGATAGATCCACAGGCGATCTCGGCTTCGGTCATCCCGGCAAAGAGCCGTGCGTCGGCCAATTCCCGACTGGACAGTGTCAGGATGACCATTCCATCCAATCCAGATGCGCCCCATCATCGGCCGAACAGGCCCCAGACGAAGCGGGTTCAAATCCGGTTTTCTCCTCTAAGTTTAAGACGAAAAATCGCCTTCCTTAGCACGCTCAAAGTCTAATGCAAAGTTAGACTGCTGCCGGCGCGTGTTCGGATAGTGCCTCTCCCACTGCACTGGCGTGCTGAAGTTCCGCCGCTCTTTTCCTTAGCCAATTTCATCGAGACGGTCTTGGAATAGCGGTATTGCACTGGCACCCCGAAGTGCTGCTGGCTCTCGCCCCGAGCAATCGGTGTTCACCTTTCTCGTTCTCAGCAATTCACCCACGCAGTTTCGGTTCTCGCTCAAGCCGTTGGTATGCCGCCACGATGCCCGCTTTCTCACTTCAATTGGACACCAATCACTTGACTGTGTCGGCTCGCGCGCAGCCGCGGGGGTCAGTCTCGAGGCGCTGCTATCATTTTGTGCAACATCGCTCCCTCAGTCAATGCTACCGCTCCCACAGAACGGCGACTCCACACACTTCCCACCACCCAGTCTGAACTTCTGTCCTTTGGTTCATTGCTGATTCATTGTCCAGCCAAGGGACTAACGGCCCTCAAACCGCAGTAGCTCCTTGTTCCTCTTTGCACAGGGCCAAGCCATATCCAGTTGTTGACGGACGATATTAAGGCACTTCCCTATCGTTGGATTTTGGATAAAAGAAATAGAGCGCACCGCCTTAGCTCAATGGTATGATCCCGGCAACACCGAGCCGACAGGGAGTTTGCGATGGACCTGCTAGCGTGGCTGGTTTTGGGTGTGTTAGCAGGACTTTTGGGAAGTTTCTTCGTGTCACGCAAAAATAGTGGCGCAGTAATCCTTCTTTTAACGCTTGCTATTGCTGGTACACTTGTAGGAGGTTTGAGCTACACCGTTGGTTTCATCGGCGGTGCTTCTTTGGCCTCTCTCGGTAGGATTTCCGCCAAGAGGTCGGGGCAGCCGAAATCGTCCCGGGGCCTTGGTCGCCCATACAGACGGGCTAGACCTAGGCGCAACCACACCCAACTTCCCGGCGAGTTGTGGGTAAGCCGAATTGCCGAGCAGTTTTATTGCGAATACAAGGTGCATCTGCGACGTTGCCATCCGGAAGTACAAATCTTACACGATCGATTAATGCAGGGAGAAAAGGCTCACGATGCCCTCCTTTGGCAAGGCCAGGCCCATGCTGGTGACGCCTTCAACGAGAGTACTGGACTAGGCGAAGAAGCGTCCGACGATTCGAATAGCGATAGGATTTCTTGGTCAGTGTCAGGTGCCCAAGTCCGGCCCGAGCAAACGCTTGTTGCTAACCTTGAAGGGTTCCGTATTGTTGGGAGGCTTGACCTGCTTTATTTGTACGACGAAAAGGCGATCCTTATACTGGATCTAAAGCATACTGACAGCAAAGAGCCCTCTCTTGATGCTCGAGTTCAGGTTTTACTTTACGGGCTCTTGGTTGAACAACATTTTGTTACAGATGAATTGTGCCTCGGAATTGTACTAGTCCGACGGAATGTGGGGTTAACTAAGCTGCTTCTCTGTCGAGAGCAGTTCCTAGAAGAAATTTCTGTACGATGCTTGCAAGCGAGAGAGGATATGATCAGGTTCAAGCGGAAAAGACCGGAGTCGTATCTGACAACTGGCGAGCGTTTTTCTATCGGTACGATCCCGATAAAGCGAGGAAGCATCTTGACTGGGCGCTCAGGTACTGGCGAGGGGACCGAGCTCCGATCCCAGTTAAGAAGTGCCCTAATAAATGTGTAACGTGTCCGTGGAATGCGGCCAGACTCTGTCGCCATGCCTTGAAGCCTCCGGACCCAAGATTCCTCGTGAAAAAGGATAACGGACGTATCGTGATTGATCACAGAAATTTTAGCTAAGCCAGGCCCACCTAATCGGGATAACAGGAATGCTGAAACACACTTTTTGCCACATTCCAGGAATCGGTGAAAAAAGGGAGCAGTTCCTCTGGTCTCTAGGTATTGCTTCCTGGGAAGCGGTCTTTACCACCTACTCGTTACACATTCCGCCGCCCGTCCAAGAACTATTAAACAAAAAGGTCGAGGAGTCTTTTTACCACTACCGACACCGGAATGTCGGCTATTTCATCGAGCAGCTTGAAAGCAAGCACCACTGGCGTCTTTATCGGGACTTCAGGGACAGTTGCGCATTTCTGGACATTGAAACTACCGGCCTGTTCCCACCCAATAAGATAACCACGATTGCGTTGTACGACGGTCGAGATATCCGCGTTTACATTCGCGGAATAAACCTTGATCGTTTCATCCGTGATCTACAGGACTATAGCCTCGTGATTACTTACAACGGTAAGTCTTTTGATGTCCCACTAATAGAAGCCCATTTTGGGATTAAGCTAGCCCCTGCCCATGTTGATTTGAGATATTTCCTTCAAAGCCTGGGCTATGGAGGCGGGTTGAAGCAATGCCTTCACCGGATTGGCCTTCGATGGCCTTTGCTCGAAGACGTAAGTGGACCAATCGCGGCCTACCTTTGGGAGGAGTATCGTAAAGGCAAGAACCCTAAGGCACTTGAAACTCTCCTGGCCTATAACGTTCATGATGTCATTGCCCTTAATTACTTGACGGTGCACGTGTACAACGAAAAATTGAAAAGCACACCTTTTCAAGATATTTTATCCTTAGGTGCTCCACTTAACCCGCTAGTGCCCTACCAACCAGACAGGGCGACCTTGGAGAGAATCCGTAGGCAAGCCTTGACCTTGTCTTAGGCGACTGTTTGCTAATTGTGACTGCTGTGCCCGGTTGGAATGGTATAGTGAGCGTGGTTAGGGAGGCCTGCGCTGGTGGGCGAAGGAAAATTAGTTGAGTGGTGGTTAGTCGGAGCGGTTATGGGCGAGCAAACGGAAATAAGCTTCTATCGCCAGCATGCCGAATAGTACCGCAAGAAAGATTCTCTGAGCTTGCACAGCCAGCAACACTATAACGACCGCTGTAAAGATGGAGATCCAGCCAGTCCATCTTGCTCCCTGCCAGGGCGAAAACCAGGTCAATGCATAATAAACGATGTGTCCTCCATCTAACGGATAGACCGGCAACAGATTTATCAATCCCCACCATACGTTGATATAGAGCAAAAAGACTATTAGTAACTGGAACGACTCTTTCTCGGGCCAGGCGAGAAGTCGGGGACCGAAAAGTAAGTCCTGCCAGGCAAACACAGGTACCGCGTTGTTTGCCAGGAGCAGGCCCCATATAGCGACTGCTAATATAAACCCGGCCAGGGGGCCACAGCAGCTAATAACAATCTCCCGACCGACCTTATGTTCTGTGACATCCCTCGCACTAATGGTTAGTCCGCCAAAACTATATAAGATGATGGCCGGAAACCGTCCGAATGCCTTGGCGGCCAGGGCATGCCCGAGTTCGTGAACCAGGACGGAAACAAAAACCGCCACGATCCAGATAAGCGCGTGGAACCCATCCTCCCGAGGCCCCAGGAGCAGAGCCACGAGCCAGAAAAGAGGATGTACGCGAACAGGAATACCGAACATCCGCCAGCGCAGGTCAAAAGGCGTCGGTTGCAGCACATCGAGCATACTTATTTCCTTTCCCCACACTTTGTATGAGGCAATGTCATGATTTTGTCATCCGCCGCAAGAACCGTGTCAAGGCTCCATACCCTCGTGTAACGGCCTCTAGTTGCGACGGATATAAATTTAGCTTCGACAATCATCGAAGCAACTTTGATGGTTACTGTTCTCTGCGCTCTAACACATGCGGGCATAGAGCAGCAATCGCATTCACATGCGTGTGGGTTTCTTTTTACCGATGCTATGCGATAGGCTCTTGCATAATGCCACCTGGTTTCCTGATGCCCGAGCAGCAGGTTGTATTGATCGGCGTGATGTATAGGCCATTAGCATTCCAGCTCCTATCGAGCAAACTTAGCGGTCTAATACCGACCTGGAGTTTATGTCCAGCACCAGTCGCTTGATTATCTTATAATCTGGCTGATAGCTGCATCGTTAAAAAGCCGGGAGCAATTACGGCCTATATAGCGGCGAAGCGCTGTTTCAGGAAAGTGAGTTCTTCCTGGGCTAAGCGTAGGCGTTCATGCAGGTCACGGGTTTCGTACTCAGCGTGTAAGCTAACCACGCCGTTATATCGGCACTGTCGCAAGGCAGTCGCTACTTCGCTCCAGCGAACGATGCCATGTCCAGCTGGGACTACTTCCGCTTGCCAGCCTCGCTTTTCGTCCCTTTTCCAGAGCATGTCCTTGATGGCCAGCAAGGAAAACCAGGGTCGGGCCAGATTCGCTTCATAAGGAAAAGGCCCGCCGTTGATCGCTAAGTGGCCGGTGTCTAAATAGGCACCAATATGGTGCGGATCTAAGTCGGCCAGTAACCAGCGTAAGGAAGCGGCGTTATTGCCGAGATAGTTGCCGGAATGGGTATGGTAACACGCACGTACTCCAGTGGACTCGGCCAGTTTCGCAAACCCTTGCAGCGATTGACGCGCTTGCCGTAAGGCGAGCTCCCAATCGCCACGAAATGGAAAATAGCCGATCTTCACCATACTCACCTGGGCTTTGGAACAGCCTTCAAAAATCCGTTTGGCGTCAGCACTGTTCGGATCGGTCAGGCTGGTAGGCGCGGTAACCAGAGGCACGGAAAGACTTGCTTCCCGGAACTGTCGCACCACTTTGGGCAACTCCGTATCCGCGTTTTCCGGCGTCACTGGATAACCGGGACGCACCGTAAGATCAGCCCCGTGCAAGCCTGCCTGCTGCAAAAAGCGAATCATTCCGGCAATGTCGAGACCCTGAAGGAATTTCGTAAAGTACACGTAGGTCATGGCCTCATCCTTATCGCCGTTCGCAGCGTGGATGGATACTCGTTATGTCCTAGCGGGCCAAGCCGTCCGGACCTGCGCGAGGCTCAGTCCTCCTCTTGCCGCTGATTTTCCTGCATCCGTTTAGCGAGCACCTTGATCGTGTAACCCCCGACTAAATCGCCCTGCTGGTCGAGATAAACCCAGTCGTTAAGGTCAGCAACGTTGGCCTGGACACGGTCACCTTCTTCCAGGTCTTTTGGTGAAACCGGTTCATTAGCCAATCGGCCAAAGATACGGTCGTTTTCTATCGCCTCCACTAGCACCCAGATGAATTCGACATCCTCTCCGGTGCCCAGAGGTACTTTTACAGCAAAACCGCTGCCTTTTTGAGCTTCGAAGGCGGCTACGAACTGCGGCCAGGTCTGTCGCGCGGTTTCTTGAGCCTGGAGCATTTCCGGATCGTCCGATTCGACGTGAATGACAGGCACTTCCCAAGTTTCCTCTAGAGCTGCAAGCGGATCATTTGCTCTCAGGGCGGCGATTGTCTTTTCGGTCACGGCATACATCCGCTGGAATTCGGGCAGATAAAGCAACAATGTCCCGGCCGGCATCAGTTCAGCAAAGAGTCGGCCCAGCATCTGATAATGGCGCTGTTGACCGCGTTGCGGCCGTTCCTGTTCTTCGTCCAAGAACAAGTCGCACGACAACCACGCCGTGTGCTGGCTAAACAGCTTCTGCAGCCGTAAGTCGGGCAAGCTCGCGGCCGTTTCTTCCACGTTGGGTACATACGGAGCGTCTATGACGTTGACCAAGACTAAACCATCAGACCTATAGATCATAAACCGCCCTGCATCAGCATCGCCCATGACGAAACCGTCTTTTTCGGCGTTGCGAATTCCTATTTCCAGACCCCATGCTTTCCGAGCTGCTTCTGCCAGCTTTTCTTCCGAAAGCCGCATCGGCCTGGGCAACAGACCAACGATAGCTAACAAAGGCGTTTCGTCTTCCTCGTCGCTCTGGTCGGGTTCATTTTCCCATTCTGTTTCGTCGGGAAACCAGGGTGATTTGGACATGGCCAGGAGCTCCTTAGCGAAGCAGGTTTGCCGATATTGCAACGGTGTTAGCCTTCCAGGCCTAGCTTAGGAATCATTGCATGGCTCGGAAAGAGACCCCGTAAGGATTGTGGCAAAAGCTGAGCACCGACCATCTTCGAGCGCTAATGTTCCTAACGTGCGAAGTGCCTGACAAGCCAACGTCCCGCATCTGCATCGCTTGTGCAGTGCGAAACGGAAGACCGTGCCGACTGGTGTTTCAACCGGCACGAACGCCGCGTCATTCCGATGCGGTTGGCGTGCTGGTTACGCTTTGTGTTGCTTCAGGCGCGTCGTACAATATGCGGAAGAAGGGCGCTCACTGGCAAAGCAAAGGTGAGCCGCTGCTGTGTCGCTCAGGTGAGCAGTATCAACAATTGCATTCCGCGTCAAATCGGTGCCCAGCGTGATTGTCGAAGTACCCGCGGTCCGGCCAATTCGGGTGGCAGATATAGTCCAGCCAGCACCGGAACGCTTGCCACGTCGCCGCGCCCGTGTGGTAGCGGTGATGCCTGCGTACAATGCGTCGGCTACCCTGGCGGCCACGCTGGCGGATATTCCGCCCGGCTCGGTGGATGACATTCTTCTGGTGGACGATGCCAGTCAGGATAACACCGTGGCGCTGGCTCGCGAACTCGGCCTGCGGGTTATCGTTCATGAGCGAAACCGGGGTTACGGTGCCAATCAAAAGACCTGCTATCGTTACGCCTTGCAAGCAGGGGCCGACATCGTCGTCATGATTCATCCCGATTACCAGTACGACAGCCGCGTCATTCCGCACGCGGTGGCATTCGTCGAACTGGGCATTTGCGACATCGTGCTGGGCAATCGCATTCGCTCTCGCCGTGAAGCTCTGGCCGGCGGCATGCCCTGGTGGAAGTATCTCGCCAACCGTTTCCTCACCGCCGTCGAGAATTTCGCTCTGGGCCAGAATCTCGGCGACTTTCACAGCGGTTTCCGCGTTTATCGCCGGGAAGTGCTCGAAACCATCCCGTTTGAACGCAACTCGGACGATTTCGTCTTCGACACGCAGTTTCTGGTACAGGCGGTGTATTTTGGATTCCGCTTGGGCGAAATACCCATGCCGGTTCGCTATTTTCCCGAGGCCAGCAGCATCAATTTTCGGCGGAGCGTTCGCTACGGGTTGGGCACGCTGGCGACCGTGGGCGAATACTGGCTCCATCGGTTCCGCCTGCGCCGGTCGCCGTTGTTTCTGCCGGCCAACAGGGAAAGCCCGTAGGGATTAGCAAACCCGATTCGCCGGTCAGGAGTTCGATCCCAGGGCTACGAGCTGGCTGCTGGCGGGGTGGTTTCTGGTTGCAGTAACGCTAGGGGTCGGAACAAGACATGCACAGGAACGCGAAAGCCCGGCAGTACCTCTTCCCCGTCCAGTTCGTCGGTTTCCGGCAAGATCACTCCACGTCGGCCTGGGCGATACACCTGCACCAGCCGTGCCTCCGGGTCTATCACCCACAACAATCGCACACCGACACGAAGATAATCACGGATGCGGCGACTGACCTCGCGTACCAGGTCGGTCGGGGAAAGCACTTCCACGACCAGGTCGGGAGCAATGCGAATGTGTCCTTCGGCGAGAGCGGGAGTGATACGATCGCGGGCGATGAAGGAGATGTCGGGCTTGCGTACCTTGTTCGGCTCATCGGGAAAACACTGGTAACCCTGATCGGCAGCTAACACCAAACCCGCTTGGTGATCGCGAACGAAGTTGTTCAAATGTGCCAGCACTTCGGCAACCACAGCGGAAGAGGTCGCGGCCATACTTTTCTCCACCAGTCTGCCGTTGACCAATTCGTAACGGTGGTCTCTGGACAGGTAGAGCAGGTCTTCCGGAGTTGGTCGCGGTCTGTCCAATAGCGCAGTCATGGCGCTACACCTCCGGGAATGTCGCCGACTGGTGCCAGCCACTGGCGATACGGTCTGCGGCTGGCTAACTGGTCGTATGTCCGTTAGCCGTCAGTTTTGTGAAGCCTGTGCCGATGGAGCCTCGAATTTCGGCAGGTATTTCTTGAGAAGCACCTGTACTTTTTCCGTCGGCTGGGCACCGACGCTGAGCCAGTAACGCACGCGGTCGGCTTTCAGGACGACTTTTTTATCGTCGTCTTTTGCGAGGGGGTCGTAGGTGCCGAGTTCTTCGATAGCCCGGCCGTCGCGTGGAGCCCGGGCATCGGTGACGACAATGCGGAAAAACCAGCGATGTTTGCGTCCCAGTTTTTTCAGGCGAATTCGCACCATAGTGTTCTTCCTCCGGGAAATTGTGCCGGTGTTTATGGAGCTTCATCTTCGCTGGAGCCAGCCGCCATGTCAGGCGGATCACTACAGCACTCAAGATTTTAGGGGAATCAGGGCGGTGGAATCAATCACGCTCCCGTCACTGGGCGTAGGTGGAAGTTACCATCTCGGTCGAGCAGGAAGTTGGCCAACAGCTTGGAGGCCGAGTTTAAGTGTGCGTTGGAGTTGCCGTCTCAGAGGAAGCCGATGTTCAATTGTGCCCGGCTGCAACCGATCCAGTGTGCGCAGAAGTCATCATCTCGGTGGAGCAGGGGGCATGCGGAGAACGATATCGTCACCGCGTGGCTCATCCTCAAAGCTGCGTCCATTGTCATCCACGCCGTTCGGGCCAACGCTGTAGAGCACGTATCCCTTCCCGGTACGACGGTAGATGGGTGGCTTACCAGAGAACAAGTCCGGCTCGATGCGTGGCAAGAAGCCAGGTACGAGTTGCTCCAGCCGATCCGGATATTTGCCGGTCTGATCATGATACCTGGCCAGAGCAAAGGCTACATCAAGCAGGCGATCCATTTCTTCGGTGCGGCTCAGACTTGTGGAAATTCGCTGCCACAGTTGCGACGTTTGATGAGCTAAGTTTACTGCCCAACACCGGGCAGCTGTGCGCTTCTTGCCAGCGAGAACGTAGGCCATGATGAGTGGCCAGCGCAGTTGCTGCCCCAGCACATTGACCCGTTTAGCAGCCTGACCAAGCTCCGTTTCCAATTGATCGAGGCGCTTTTTGAATGCTGCAAGGTCGGGCTCTTTCAGACACTCCTCACAGCGGTCGAACCAGCGGTTGACAGTACGCAGCAGTTCCTCCCAATCCAGTCCGTTCAGCAGAAGCTGGTGTTCGAACTCGGTGGTAAGAGCCGGAAAGCCAAGTGCGGCCAGCGAAGAAGTCTGATCGAGAAACCGTCCGCGGTGAACGAGCTGCACCAAGTCTAAAACCTCTGCTCGCGATTTGAAGGCCAGGCTCGTGCGCCAGGTTGAAAGTGATGCGACGTTTCGCCATTGCTGCTGGTAACGCATCCAGGTATCGCCGTCCAGCGAAGCCTTGCCGATATAAACGTTCAGAGCCGACCCAGCTAAGCTTTCCAAAGCCGAGCCTGCCAAAACTTCTATGATGGTCGGACCCTGCCGCATCATTCGACCCACACGTTTAACGGTCAGCAAATCATCCCAGGCCAGCCGATACAAACCGTGGCGTGTTCGCAGCATGGCACGGGCTAAATACGCGTAGGCCAGTACACGAAAGGCCTGAACATCGGGGAGAGGTTGTTCAAAGAGAGTGAGGTTTGGGATCAACGGTCGGAAATAGCGAGGACGCTGCAATTCCAGGCTGAGGCGATTGAGCAAGTTTTCGTAGTCCCTGAGCCAGACCATCACCAGCGGGTAGTCATCTGCCTGCCACGGATAGCGCCAGGCCTTGCGAAGCTGATCATCGGCTTGCACGAGTGCTTCTATGGGGAGTTGGAATTTATTCGCCAGATAGCCGGTCACGGACAGGAAATAATCACCATCCACCGGCAAGGGATCGATCCCTAATGCCTGGAAAAAGGACTCGGGCAGAGGCGGACCACTTTGTGGAGACGGGCCCACAGCGGTGATAAGAGCCACGTAGGCATTGTCTTCGGGTTTGATCCCTTGGCCGAAATAGGCGTTGAGTGCGGACGCGTAATCTACGTAGCCATCTTGGTCGAGCGGGCCGGAGAAATAGGTCGTCTCGCGGCTCAATGGGAGTTTGGGCGTGGGTTTGGTTTCTTGCTGCTGTGCCAAACTCAGGCTGCACACCAAAGGCAGCAAAGCCAGCCCGAAACCCATCGCCTTCGCTATCCCGACCAACTTGCGAAGATTTGTCCGCATAGCATTCTCCCGAGCCACAACGAGCGAAGAATTGTCCGGCGCTAAGTCTTCCCCGCCTGGTTAGGATGTCTCCGCACCATCGAGCATTGGACAGTGCCAGAGCCGACCACCCTGATTTTACCTATAGACGAAAGTGCCCAGCTCTTCAACCCTTGCCACGAAACCGAGCGGGCTCGCATTGTCCTGGAATACTTTGTTCGAGACTTACACTGACAAAGCAGTTGGCACCTTGCAACGAGAATTAGGGCCTTGAGGTTATCGGGCATTGCCGGGGCTAACGTCTCTCGGGTTCATCCGCATCCAGGCGAGTGAACCTTCTCTCAAGCGCAGCTAGATGTTGCGATAATGCCTTTTCGGGTTCGGGAATTACCTGCCGCAACCGTGCGGATAGGGGTAATGGTGAGGGATTATCCTGTGGTCTGGAAGGGGCCGAGCTGGATGTTGCCGTACACATCTTGTGCAGGTCTTGCAGATATTCGAGCAGTATTCGCCGGGCGCTATCCGGGCCTCGTAGAAAGAAATGTGCCCAGGCCCAGGCTTCCCGATAATCTTGGGGCGTCAGGTCGCGCATCCAGGCAAGCTTCTCCAGCCGTTCCAGGCTGGGCGACCAGGGCGTGGCCAGTTCTGCTCTGAGCGCGGCCAGGTGGCGGTAATGGACTCCGTCTTGTTCCTGCGGCACTTCAAAAAATTCCGCCAGGCCTTCATCGAGCCACATGGGAATATTAGGGCAGACACTGTGCAATTCCGCGTGCGTCAATTCGTGGCGGAGGTCTTCGAGGATGCGGTCGCCCCAAAAGGCGAAGACGAGAAGCTCTTCTCCGGCAGGACCTGATCGAGCCATAAAAATCGCCCGTCGCGGCGGCAAGTGGCGAAAGTGGGCATGCAAGTATCGTTCGTAAGCTCCGCGGTCGGCAAACAAATACACCTGCACAAGCGTCTGGCTCGGCGGCAGGTGCAATTCGTGGCGAACACGTTGCGGCAACCGTGCCACCTCCTGCAATACCGGATGCTCCGCCTGCAGCATCACATCGGAATGGAACAGATAACGGTCGCCGACGCGCAATTCGACTCGCCGTGGTGGCAAAGGCAGTTCTGGTAGGACGGGCGCTTTTGGCGTGAGGCAACCGGCCAGCCCCACCAAGAGCACAACTATTCCCCGTCGCCACCATGCCGACGACCGGAAATCATGGCTTGCGCATACGACTGGCTTGCCGCGGGAAGAATACCGCTGCGTGGCAATCACCGGAGACCTGACGGGTATAGCCGCGTTTGCATTCGCAAACCGGCTCCTTCACCAGGCGACATGCAGGCGGGGACGCACCGATGCGTCAGTCCTAGCCAGCGGTCTTGACCAGTTTAGCAGTGGGAATGCTCAGCGTCGCCTGAGTGAGCCAGTGCCCGGCATCAGGTGTACCATGCCAGCGCTGCATCTGAATCGTTTGCACTCGGCTCCGTTCTTCGTCATCGAGCAACTCTTCAAAGGCGGACTGGTAGTTCGCACGTACCTGGGCCGACGAACGCCCCAAATACAGGAGCATTTCCGAACCGTCGGTGAAGACAACCAGAGCTCGCCAAACCTGGGGTTTGGTTTCGTTCAGGGTCTGCGACATGATTTGTCCCTCCATGGTTCGATCCGGATTCCGTTCGAGTGACATAGTGTAGCGGTGAGGCAAGCGGTTGTCAAACTGAGTTATCCCCAGTTTCGTACGGGCTGCCTGGCAAACCTTGCCGGACAATGGCTGACGAAAAGTCCTTTTCGGCCTCGCGCACCGAACGCTCCCATCGTTCCACACAACCCTTCTTTCCAGCTCCCGGTAACGGGGTGGCGAGCGACTATGAACCGGGGCATTCGCATTACGCGGCACTACCTTCCCGTTCCGGCAACGGGGTGGCAAGCAACTGTCGCAGGCCGTCGCAAAAGCCGTTGTTCGTTGGGAGCGGCCTGTTCACAGTCTGTCGCGTGTGGCTGCTGGTGAACCGTACTAATCGTGCCTCGCCCCAGCTTCCTTAACGGCTTCGTGTCGTGCTGTCGCGTGCCGCTGCGTGGGCCAACCGTACTGACGGGCTGTCAGGGGCCTTGCACCCGTGGTA
>VAPR01001197.1_pt1 | contig 13681 bp, 11 predicted proteins | sample 3380701 | NCBI WGS metagenome assembly VAPR01 (sample SAMN11536904, study PRJNA540576) | hot springs metagenome | isolation source: hot spring wet sediment | place: Spain: Lobios | collected 2014-01
CACCCCGGCGGCCCGGCCGTTCACCGCCACGTACATGGCGGTCTTGCCCTCGCCCTGGAGGCGCCCTACAGCCTCAGCCAGGCTCGTGGTGTCCACTTTTTCCCGATCCATCAACTTGCGGTTGCCCACCAGCACGCGCTCTCCATTCACGATCGCCTCCACCCCGTGCCCGGGAATGGCCTTGAAAGCGCTGGGTTCCAGGGGTTCTAGCCCCCTGACCTGGGCTCCTCTGACGATGGCCTGGGCCAGGGGGTGCTCGGAGGGCCGGTCCGCACTGGCAGCCAGGTGGATCAGGGTCTTCTCGTCAAAACCGGCTGCGGGAACCGCGTCGGTGAGCTCTGGCTTGCCCTTGGTGATGGTGCCGGTCTTGTCCAGCACCACGATCTTGAGGGCGCTGGCGGTCTGCAGGGCTTCCCCGTTCCGGATGAGCACCCCGTGCTCGGCGGCCTTGCCCAGCCCCGCCACCAGCGACATCGGCACCGCCATGCCCACCGCGCAGGGGCAAGCGATGATCAGCACCGTCACCGCAGTCACTACCGCGTAGGCCACTGCCGGGCTGGGGCCGAAGTTGAGCCAAGCTAGGAAGGTCAGGATGGCGATGATCATCACCGCAGGGACGAAGTAGCTCGAGACCACGTCCGCCAGCCGGGCGATGGGGGCCTTGGAGCCCATCGCGTCCTGCACCATCTTGACGATCTGGGCCAGCGCGGTGTCCTTGCCCACCTTCGTGGCCCTGAACTTGAAGCTGCCGGTGGTGTTGACCGTGCCTCCGATCACCTCGTCGCCGGGCTGCTTGTCTACCGGCAGGCTCTCGCCGGTGACCATGCTCTCGTCGACCGCGGACTGCCCCTCGACAATCACCCCGTCCACCGGGATCTTCTCGCCGGGCCGCACCACCACGATGTCGCCCACCTGGACCTCCTCGACCGGGATCTCCAGTTCGCGCCCCTCCCGCAGCACCCGGGCGGTCCTGGCCTGCAGGCCGATCAGCTTCTTGATGGCCTGGCTGGTCTGGCCCTTGGCCCGCACCTCCAGGGCCTGCCCCAGCACCACCAGCGCGGTCACCACCGCGGTCACGTCGTAAAAGGGCTCGGCGGTGCCCGCGGGGAAGAGCCCCGGGAAGGTCAGCGCCGCCGTGGAGTAAAGCCAGGCCGTGCCGGTGCCCAGGGCGATGAGGGTGTTCATGTCGGCGGTGTGGCGGCGGAAGGCTGAGGCGGCCCCGGTGAAGAACCGCCGTCCGGAGTAGAACATCACCGGCAGGGTCATCAGCCCCGACAGCGCCCACAACAGCCTGACGACCTCCTCGGAGATCGCCGAGGAGAACAGGTAGGGGGCGTACAGCCAGCTGATCTTGGGGTAGGCCACGAGCACGGTGGGGATCGAAACCAAGGCCGCGAACCAGAACCTGGCCATCAGGCTCCTGTACTCCCGGGCGTGGGTCTCGGCTTCCTGGTCGGGGGCCTGAGGCTGATCGAGGGGGTGGGCGGTCTGGTAGCCGACGGATTCCACCGCGGCCTGGATCGCTCCGAACTCGGCGGTGCCCGGAACGTACTTGACCGTGGCCACTCCGGTAGCGGGGTTGACGTCGGCTTCCAGTACCCCGGGTACGGCCTTAAGGGCGTCTTCGATGCGGGCTACGCAGCTCGCACAGTACATCCCGGCGATGTGGACCCGGAGATCGGCCCGGCCCACCGAGTAGCCCATGCGTTCTACGGCCTCGACTACACCGGCCACGCTGACGGTGCCGGGATCATAGACGAGATGCGCTTCTTTGCGGGCCAGGTTGACCTGCACAACCTGGACGCCTGCAAGCTGCCTCAAGGCTCGCGACACGGCTTGAGCTTCTGCCGCATCCCGCAGCTGCGGCAAGGGCAGGCGAAGCGAAGCCGTAACGGACTGGGGGGATGGCTTGCTTGGGGACACCTCCATGACACTGACCTCCTGTGGTGATCATAGTGGTCCCGTCAGGGTTGCGTCAAAAGATCCGAAAACCCGTGGCCCGCCCGGCCTCCTGAGCCCCTGGCGCGCCGGTGCTCAGCGGTAAATGGCGCCTTCCACCACGCTGGTATCGGGAATACAAAGTGTCTGGGCGCCCGTCCTCGGCTCTCCGTACACGGCGGGTAAGGCAGACCGGCCCGTATCCCAGGTGTGACCTCCCTAGTAGTCGAGCTGTGCAGGCCAACCCCGTCCATCCGGGGCGACGCTAGCCGCCCGCGCCTACACCGTTAAGACGCTTCATCGGCACAACTCAGCTCTGGCTGTCCACACAGAGGGTGCTTATCGGGCCGCCGCCAAACATGATGCCCACATCCCGAGCTGCTATCTTCAACCTTCCTGCTGGCGCTGGACCAGTGCGCATCCGCACCTCCTGGGCTCGCCGCCTCTCCCCCGTCCTGGCTCAGCACAGCCACACCCTCGGCGCGCCACACGAACGTCTCACTATCCTCGCGGATCGCTGGGGTAACCTTCGCACTCCCGCGCGGGTCCGAGTCCAGATCGGGCTTAAAGGGTCTTTCCCCTTAAGAAAAGTTTAAACGTCTCGTAACGGCGCCTTAAGCATGTGGGGCACAGCCCGGATTTAGACTGAAGGCGCAGACCAGAAGGTGGCGAGAAGGCCACAGTGCAAGAGAGGAAGGTGCGTGTCATGCGATCGCCTGGCTTTAGACCACTCGGGCGTGCGGCTGCGTGGGAGGATCGCTTTTGGCAGGTGCTGGAGGAAGCTGTTCCTGGTGAGGTGCGCTCGCACTTGCGCAACGCTCGGCGGGAGATTCTGCTGGCGGTCCGCGCGATCATCGACGGCCTGGTGGACGAGCGCGGGCCGCGGGCGAGCCGGCGGGGTTCACGGAATTCCAAGGCGAGATGGGGTCAGGAGGAAGGCCCCTGACTACCTCGGCCCAGCAGCTGCATGTTCTCGGGCGGCGCCGTTCCAGCCGTTCAAGGGCGAGCCCGCCGTTCCCCCTCGGGCGCGATTCCGGCCGTTGGAGGGAGGCGAGGGTGCGAATCCACCAGTACCAGTTGGGGAGGTGAAGAAACGGGGCCGATCCCGCCGTGGTCCGCAACCGCCATGATGGTTTCCGGACAGGCTTCTGCACCTCTGACGAAACGCCAGCGGCTCCGGCAGATCGTTTCCGCGCTTGCCCGCCACGGCTTCGGCTTTTTCGTCGTACAGCTCGGGCTGCAGGGGCTGGTTCCCTTTCAGCGGGGCTGGTTAGGCCATCCCAGGCGCCCGCAGCCGTACACCCAGCCCGAACACCTGCTTCTCGCCCTCGAGGAGCTCGGGACGACGTTTATCAAGCTGGGGCAGGTGCTCAGCACGCGGCCTGACCTGCTCCCCCCGGACTACGTGGCCGTGCTTAGCCGGCTGCAGGACGCCGCCCCCCCTGTTCCCTTCGAAGCGGTGGCCGACGTGGTGGCGCGGGAGCTTGGAGCGCCACCCCAACGGGTTTTCAAGAAGTTTGAGCCCGTGCCGGCTGCTTCCGCTTCCATCGGCCAGGTCCATCGGGCGGTCCTGCCGGACGGGACCGACGTGGTGGTCAAGGTGCAGCGGCCAGGTGTCCAGGAGGTTGTGGAGCGGGACTTGGAGATCCTGCACGACCTCGCACGGCTTGCCGCTGAGCGCACTCCCGCGGGCGCGTATTACGACCTCCCAGGCTTGGTCGAGGAGCTCGGGTTCACGCTGGGGCAGGAGCTGGACTATACCTTGGAAGGGCACAACGCGGACCGGTTCCGCGAGCTGTTCGCCCAGGAGCCGTCCCTTTGGGTTCCCCTGGTCTACTGGGACTACACGACGACCCGCGTCTTAACGATGGAGCGGATCCACGGAATTAAGATCACCGACCTGGAAGCACTCGACGCCGCTCGCTACGACCGTCACCTCGTAGCCCAACGCGCGGTGGCGATCCTGCTTCAGCAGGTGTTCGTCCACGGCTTCTTCCATGCGGATCCCCATCCGGGCAACTTCTTCGTGCTGCCCGGCGGGCGCATCGGGCTGCTTGATTTCGGGATGGTGGGGCGACTGGACGACCCAACTCGCGATGCCCTCCTACGTATCGCCCTCGCGGTGACCCGGCACGACACCGACCGGCTCGTCGACGCGCTCATCGCGGCTGGGTTGGTGGGCGCGCGCATCGACCGGCGGGCCTTGCGGGCCGACCTGCGCCGCCTCCTCGCTCGCTACCATGGCCGCCCGATCAAGGAGATCGCGGCACGGGAGTTCGTGCAGCAAGTCCTGGCCGTGGCCCGACGGCACCGCATCCAATTGCCGATGGAGCTCGCCCTGCTGGCCAAAGTCATAGCCATGAGCGAAGGCCTGGGGGCGCAGCTGGATCCGGAGTTCCGCCTCTTCGAGTTCGCCGCCCCGTACCTCCGCCGCTTCTGGGTCGAGGCTCGGTCCCCAGCCGCGCTCAGTCGCAGGCTGGCCGCCGACGCACTGGATCTCATTGACCTATCCGTCGGCCTGCCCCGGCGCTTGGAGCGAATGTTGACACAGCTCGACCGAGAGGGACTGCAGACCACTACCCAACTAGCGGGTCTCGATGCGCTCATAGGCCAGGTCGCTCGGGCAACTCAGCGGATAAGCACTAGCATCCTTGCGGCGGCGCTTCTCGTGGTGCTGGCTCTTCTCACGCAGGCCTCTCACGCGCCCTTCCGGGACAGCGCGAGAGGCACGTTGTTCCTCCTCGAGGCACTCTGGGCCGTGCTGGCGGCTATCGCCCTCTGGGCCGTGATGCGCAGCCGTTGAGGGCGACAGACTCGAAACAGTCGACTTGCGCCGCCCGTGCACCGCGCGGGCGCCGCGGTTCGTGCTGGGTTTCACCCTTCTCTCCAACTCGCCGGGAGGATACGTAACCCAAGACCGACGGCCTTACGTCCCGGGCAGGCGAGCAGTACGGAACGCGCCTCGTCGCGGAGCAGGCGCCGGTGCGGGTGGACCACTCGGTCTCACTAAACGTCCGGCGCCAGGTCCTCCGGGGTCACGGAACCCGGAAAGGCGTCGGTAACGTCTAGCAGGATCCCGCTCCCCGCGCCTTGCACCTCTTAAGGAAAGCTTAAAAGCCGGCTAACTCGCCCTTAAATCATAACCTTCGGCTCGGCGGTTAATATCGACACGGACCCTGTGGGTCAGGTGTTTGGCGAGGCGAGGATCATGAACCGATCGATTAAGACTGCGGTCTATGCCGGCGGGATCATCGCGGCTGCACTGTACATCGGCTGCGTGGTCTGGGACCTAGCCCTGCCGCAATTCGCCATGAGGGCTGCCTGGATGCCCTTCTTGCCGGGCTTCACCTGGTTGACATGGGGCAGCTTTCTGCTGGGCCTGGTAGAGAGTGTGGCCTACGGCGCCCTCCTGGGCTGGCTGATCGCGTGGGTGCCGATGAGTGTAGCTCGCGTAGTACGTTGATGGGAGGGGCTGGACAAGGCCGGCGAGCCACGAGCGGTCCAGCTACGCCTGCAGCAAGGCGCCCGCCACGGGGGCGGGTGGCCAGCGGAGGGTCGGTTTGGAGAGGAGATGACAATGGCGGAGTTCTGGCAGGCTTACGGGAACTGGATTCTGTTTGCCCTGTTCTTCATTCTCATGATCGGGCACCATCTGATCATGGGGCACGGCGGCCACGGCGGGCGGCGGACGGCCATCGGGACGACTTGTGGAGAGGGAGACGAGCGGGGCCACGGGGAGCAGCACGATGAGGTGCACAAGCAGATGCATGAAGAGGGGAACCTGGATGGGCAAGCAGAGGGACAACCCCACGGCGCCGATGGGAGCGCGGCCACGCCGCATCGCGGCCGGGGCCATTCCGGGTGCTGCCATTGAGCCAAGGCGGGCTGGTATGTGGATGAGACGGCGGGTGACGGTCGCAGTCCTGCTGGCGGTGGCACTCCTCCACATCGCGTCGGGTACGGTGCAGGCGCACAAAGGCAAGCTGCCTGAGGACGCCCTCACGCTGGTGCGCCAAGCCGTCGCCTTGCTGGCGCAGAATCCAGGCATGACCGGCGAGGTGCGGGAGCGCCTGCAGGCCGCACTGAAATCGCGGAAGCCGGAAGGCGTTCGCCTGGGGCAGGTAGCCGAGGCGTTGCAGGCCCTGGAGCGGGGGGACGTCGCTACCGCGCGTCGCCTTCTGACCCTGGCGATCATGCCGGCCGGTATGCCGATGCCTGCTCCGGGGCCCGGTGGTAGCGCGGCGCCGCGCCTGCAGGTACAGGCAGGCCCTGCTCAGACAGGGCCGGCGAGGGAACAGCGGGCCTCACCGTCCGCCGAGACAGCGATGCGGATGAGCGAGCCCCTGCGCGTATGCTTCGGTGGCTCAATGGCGGAGATCCTTCTTCTAGCGGTCGGCCTGGGACTCGTCGGGCTCGGGTTATTCCTGCTGCGGCCCGAGCGGGAGGAGGGAGCGCGGTGACTGGACGGACCGGGCTGTGGCAGGCTCTGGACGAGCGGCTGGGGCTATCCCAGCTGACTTACCCCGTGCCGCGCCACGCCAACACCCTGGCCTACTCTCTGGGGGGCGTCTCCGTGATCGGCTTTCTCGTGCTGATCATTTCCGGCGTCCTGCTTGCCCAGTACTATGTGCCGTTCCCGCAGTCGGCCAACGACAGCGTCCGGGCCATGATGCAGACTGCCGGCGTCGCCCGCTTCCTGCGTAGCGTCCACTACTGGGCTGCGCAGCTCGTCATGGCCACGGTGCTGCTGCACATGATCCGGGTTTTTACCACGGGGGCCTTTAAGAAGCCCCGCGAGGCAAACTGGATCATCGGCGTCGGACTGCTGGCTGCCACCGTCGGTCTGTTCTTCACCGGGACGGTTCTGAAGTGGGACCAGGAGGGCTTCGAGGCCCTAGAGCACAACGTGGCCATCGGCCACCTGCTGGGCGGCTTGGCGCACTGGTTCACCCAGTCGTTCGCGGAAAACGTTCCTCTGCTAGTACGCCTCTACATCGCGCACGTGACCATCCTACCGGGTACCCTACTGCTACTACTGGGTGCGCACTTCTGGCTGGTCAGACATCACGGCCTCTCCCCACGGTCGGGCCACCCGGTGGGCGAGATGCTGCCCTTCACGACGCACCTCAAGCATCTGGCGAAGTACGGGCTGATCCTCGTCGGGCTCCTGCTGAGCCTGGCAGTTCTCCTCCCGCCGGCGGTAGGGCCCGCCCCCGTGGGGGGGATCGAAGGGACGAAACCGCCTTGGCTGTTCCTGCCTCTCTTCGCGGTGGAGAACTGGATCGGGATCCCCGGCCTGTTCTGGGCCAGCGTCCTTCTGTTCGTGGCCCTGCTGGTGGTTCCCTTCGTCGATCGTTGGCCGGAGGAACCTGCGAAGCGGTGGCCTCCACGCCTGATAGTGGGTGCTGTGGTGCTGCTGGTGCTGGTCGCACTGGGGTTGCTGGCTTGGCTCACCCCTGGGGCAGTCCACGTGGGGCGCTGATACGTGCCGCTCCGCCACCAGGAGACGATACCGTGAGACTGCCAGGCGACGACCTCCCCGATGGCTCCCCGGGGGACCGCTTACTGGCCTTCCTCCTCCTCTTAGCCGCGGCGGCGCTAGTCTCCATGTTGGTCTGGCTGGTGGGGCGATGGTGACTCCCCTTGGACGGCATCGCCTGCCGGCAAGCCCTCCTAAGACCTTGCTGGCCAAACGGAGCGTGTTCTCCCCCGGCGTGCCCCGACGCATCTGGGAACCGCCAAAACCCTGCCGGCAGATAACGGAGAGACGGTGGTCCGTTCCTCGCCGACTCCGCTTCCGCGCGAAGGCTAGCCCGTCGTACTGGCTGCCGGGCGCCCTCAGGCGTAGCCCGCCGCTCGGGGGAGCGTGCCGACCTGGGCCTGCTGGACGTGATGCTCCCGGGGATCGGCGGGATCGAGGTGTGCCGCGGAATCCACACCTAGCCGGCCGTCCGTACGATCCTGCTGACGGCGGAAACGGCAGACTGGGAGAGGTTGTCGGTCCGGAGGTCGATTAGGCCCGTTAAGGCGGGCACGCGTGAGGGTACCGCGCGCGAGGTGATCCTAGTAGCGTCGGGGAGGAGTTGATGTTGAACACGGCTGTCGGGCTGGTGGAGACGTATCTCAGGCTGAACGGGTACTTCACCGTAACGGAGTACCAGGTTCAGCATCCGGTGCCGGGGCAACCGGGTAGGTATGAGACAGCCACGGATCTCGACATTCTGGCAATCCGCCTGCCCTGGGCCGCGGAGACGGTCTTACGTCACCCGCAGGGTCCCGGGGAAGAGCGGTGCGAGGTCCTGCTAGCCAGCGATCCGGCCCTGGACCTTATCCCGGACCTGACCGATGTCCTCATCGGCGAGGTGAAGGAAGGCGCCGCCGCATTCAACCGGCCCCTGCGGACGCCGGAGGTCCTGTACGCGGCCCTGCGGCGGGTGGGATGCTGCCCGGAGGAGCACATCGCGGAAGCCGCCCTGGCGCTGCTGAACTATGGACAGTTCAGGCTCCAGCACCGGCCCGGGCTGGCCTGCCGCATCCGCCTGGCGTCGTTTGCCGGTCGCGTCGACCCGGCGCACCGGCCGGACGGGCTGGCCATCACCTTGGGGCACATGCTCCGCTTCATCCAGCAGCGCCTCATCGCTTACCGCCCCGTGCTGCGGTCCGCCCATTTCGGCGACCCACTACTCAACCTCCTCAAGCTAATGGAAAAGCTGGAGGTCGACCTGGCCTTCAGCGGGTAGCATACTGGGCCCCGGCGCGGGGATCGTTGGGGCGGCAGTCGTCCTGCGTGGTGGCGGTGCGCATGGCTCCCGGCCCTCTTCAAGGAGCGGCGGGCGAGATCGCGCAGCCCATGGCCCGGCCGTCGGCCCAGCGGATCGGAACCTGCTCGTCCGCCCGGGGTGAAGCCGACGTAGCGGCTGCCGTAGAATGAAGAGGGCTGGCGGTCGTGAGGAAAAGGCTTACCAGAACGTCGGTCTTGCTGACCCTCGCGGGGGGCAGCCTATGAAGATCCTGGTGGTCGATGACGAGGAGACCATGGTCCGCTCGTTGTCGGCCCTGCTGGCGCAGGAAGGCTATACCGTCGCCGTGGCCACCGACGGTCCCCAGGCGCTGCAGGCCGCCCGGACAGAGCGGCCCGACCTGATTCTTCTGGACGTGTTGCTCCCAGGGGTAGACGGGATCGAGGTCTGCCGCCAGATTCGCACCTGGTCGACGGTCCCCATCATCATGCTGACCGCGAAGACGGCAGAGGTGGACAAGGTGGTCGGGCTGGAGGTCGGTGCCGACGACTACGTGACCAAGCCCTTCAGCCCGCGAGAGCTGGTGGCGCGCGTCAAAGCTCACCTGCGGCGCGCGCAGATGCAGGCGCGGGAAGCAGAGCGTGACCAGCTGCGGGCCGGAGAGGTAGAAATGGACATTGCCCGGCACCGCGTGACCGTGCGGGGCAAGGAGGTCGCCCTCTCCCCGAAGGAGTTCAATCTGCTACGGGTGCTGATGAGTCATCCAGGTCGGGTCCTGGGGCGCGATTACCTTCTGAACCAAGTGTGGGGTGAGGATTTCTTCGGCGACACACGCACGCTGGATGTCCACATTCGGTGGTTGCGCGAGAAGATCGAGCCTGACCCCAGTAATCCAACCTACATCCAGACCGTGCATGGCATAGGCTACCGGTTTCGGGAATAGCCCAGCGTCATGTTTCGACGCATCCGCTGGAAGTTGATGGCCACTTACCTTATCGTCGTTTCCCCTACCATCGTCTTCCTTGGTGTGCACCTGATGCGCCAGTTTCAGGCTACTTACAGCGCGCAGCTGGAGGCGGAGCTCCGAAACCTCGGCCTTCTGCTGAGCGCGGCGGCCGTCGACGGGCTGGCCAGCGGGCGTGTGGAGGTCGTGCAGCGGCAAGTGCAGGCTGTAGCGGGAGGACGCGAGGGGCTCGGGGCCTTTATAACAGATGCGGCAGGAGTGGTGGTGGCGGCGCAAGGACCCGGGGCTCCCTTTCCCGGCACTCGGGTGACTGGCCTGGGCGTGACGGCGGCCCTGCAGGGGGAGGAGAGCAGCGGCACAGGAACGATCCCGAGCGGAGGAGCGGCCGCCTACGTGGCCGTGCCGGTACGGGCGGGAGGTCGCATCCTCGGGGCCGTGTCGGTGCTGCGCCCCCCGACCTCGCTGCACCAGGAGATCCGGCACCTCCGCTGGGTGGTGGCCTGGGCTACGGTTCTGGCGCTGGCCATCGCCGCAGGGCTGGCCCTGCTCCTGGCGCGCAGCATCGCCGTCCCGATTCAGGAGATGCAGGTCGCGGCCCGCCGGCTTGCCGCGGGGTACCTGGACCAGCGCGTCCCCGTCCGCACCCGCGACGAGCTGGGAGACCTGGCCCGCTCACTCAACTACATGGCCAGTGAGCTGCAACGCATCGATTCCCTGCGGCGGCAGTTCGTGGCAGATGCCTCCCACGAACTGCGCACTCCGGTAGCCAATCTGGCCGTCGCTGTAGAAGCCCTCAAGGGCGAACGCTCCCGGGACCAGGGCGACGCGCTAGCACTCCTGGCGGCAATCGAACGCGAGGTGAGCCGGCTGCACCGGCTCGTGGAAGATCTGCTGGAGCTCTCCCTCGCCGAATCCGGTGAAGTGCGTCTGAACCTGGCTCCGGTCTCCCCGGCCGAGATTGTCCAGCGCGCAGTGCAGTCATTCTATCCACGAGCGGAGGCGGGAGACATCAGGCTGCAGGTCGAGCTCCCTGCACGACTGCCGCTGGTGAGAGCTGACACGGAGCGGGCGGTGCAGGTGCTGGCCAACCTGCTGGACAACGCCCTGAAGTACACGCCGCCCGGTGGCCAGGTAACCGTCAGCGCCGTCGAACGTCGCGGCGACGTTCTGTTGAGCGTGGCTGATACGGGGCCGGGCATCCCGGAAGCCGATCTGCCGCACATCTTCGACCGCTTCTACAAGGCGGATAAATCGCGCACTAGCGCCCGGGGCGGAGCCGGCCTCGGGCTAGCCATCGCGAAACGCCTAGTGGAGGCTCAGGGCGGGTTCATCGTGGCGGAGAATCTCGAGGGTCGTGGCGCCCGCTTCCTCGTCGCCCTCCCCCGGGCCGGATGAGAGGGGCCTGAGGCCCGTGGGCCGAGGTCTGGAGCTTCAGTGCTATTGAGACCTGCTGCTGGAGGAGCGAACGCGATAGGCGACGCGCTGAGGTTTGGATCCGGGTCCGGTCGTCCGGGACCCAGATATTCAGTGGTAGCCGTAGCCAACTGACGGGAGCACTTGGGGATCCGCCGGGGGCTCGAGGCGCCAGGACGGACAGACAGCCTGCGCTGGGCCTGGTGAACCAAGCGCGGGCTGCCTTGGAGCGCGACGGGTTGCGGCACCGCATGACCCGAAGCTCACGGAGCTTACGGCGTTTGGGGCGGGACGGCTGCGGCAGGGCGAGCGGGTGTGCTGAGCGGGGCGCCTTGCGAAGGATCCCGGCCAACCCGGGAGGGCTCGGGCGGTTTCACGATCCCAAGCAGGTGGCGCGTTACGCGGGTTGGATCCGTCGAGGGAGCAGTCCAGAAACGGAATCACGGCGTACATCGGCCGCCCTGGAGACCGGTCTTTCCGGGCAGCTGCTCGTCGAGGCGTGCTGGTCCGTGGCCCCGTGACGAGGGGCGCCCGGTAGTTCTTCCCAGCGGAAGGCCGCGCGAACGGGGTGGTCTCAGGCCCCGGTGGCGCTCACGCGCACTTTTCCTAAGCGCGGCGTGGCCGAGGCTGTGTACTGGCGAGCCTTACAGGGCGGCGAGGCCCCCCACCGTACGGCGCAAGCTGGCCGTGCCGCGGCCGCGTCAGCCTGTCAACCGGGAGGTGCTATCTTATAGGGCTGAAGGTGAGCCCGTGAAAAGGCACGTCGCCCTATCCCTCTGCGCTGTGGTTTTACTGACCGGGTTCCCCGTCGCTGCTGTCGCAGCTGGTGCTCGCTCCGCCCCGGGCGGGTCTTACCGGAATCTCACACCACAAGAGCTAAGCACCATGCTTCAGAAGAAGGATTTTCTCCTGGTAAATGTCCACGTTCCCTACGAAGGGGAACTTCCCGGCACCGATGCCTTCATCCCGTTTAATCAGGTCGAAAAAAGGGCGTCGGAGCTACCAAACGATAGACGGGCCAAGATCGTCGTTTATTGCATGACGGGCCGAATGAGTGCGATCGCCGCCGAGATCCTCGTGCGGATGGGATATTCCAATGTCTTCAACCTCGATGGCGGGATGGTGGCCTGGGAAGAAGCGGGTTACCCGCTACGACGCCGATGAATCAAGGGCCATTCCGACCGGACGATCGGGAGGCGCGGCATGCGCCCCTTGCCCATCAATCCGCGCGGTCACGAGGGGGTTACTGGCAAAAGACGTGGGAATGGTCAGGCGGCTGCCGGCCTGATGTCCGGAGGTGCACGGGCCTCCAGCGAGACCGAAGGGGCCGTGTGCCACCCGAAATAGGGACAGAGGATCTTCGCGAGTTCCCGTTGCAGACGGGGTCGTTCCGGATGGTCACCCGCCACACCTACTGGCGCCCGGACCGGCTGGCGTGCGAGATGGTGGGCGGGATGCGGGGCGTGCTGATCGGGAAGGATCGGCTCGCCCGCGCGCCACACCGCCGGATGTCCCCGGGGTGCGCCTAACTTCATCCCGGGGATATGCTGCGACCGGCGGCATGAGCATTGGTAGCGTCCCTCCCCGTGCGGGGCTGCAGGGCGAGCGTCTGTACAAGCAGTACTGCCTAAATTTTCACGGCGGGCCCACGGGTCGATGACGGACTACCCTCCCCGACACAACGCGAGAGGCTACACCTGGCACCGCGAGGCGCATGGTGGCCTCGCCCGGCACGGCGAGGATGCCGGCGTTTCGAGGTATTCTGACGGACGGGCACGTCGACCCGATCCTCGGCTTCAGCAAGACGTGGTGGACCCAGGAGCAACCGATTCCCAAGCCCAGGTGGCCCAGTCCCGCTGTTACACCTGTGACGCCCGTCCTCCGAATCCCTGGGGGCGGCGTCCGGTCGGACCAGTCCTGACGCCTAGCGGCGGCTTTCCCGGCTACCCCTCGCAGGCCCGGCAGGAGAGGAGCAGATCTCGGGCGTAGTGCGGATTCCAAGGTAAACCGACCACGCGTTCCGATCCATTTCGACCACCGGTTCCGGAGGAAATCGACCACTGATTCCGGGGCAAAGCGACCACCGATTCCGATTCATTCCGACCAGAGGCGGACACCGCTAGTGTTCCTGGGGGTACCGGTAAAACGTCACCATACGGTCCCAGTCCCGCCCCAACGTCTCCGCCGCCTTCCCGTACCCGTGCTGCTGCACCACTGCTCGAACTCCCGGCGTTTGCGCTCCGCCTCCGCCCGGGTGGGGGCGTAGGCCACGGCCCCCAGCTTGGTCTTGGCCACCCTGTGCTGGGTGCGCGGCAGCTGCTCCAGGACGTTGAGGACCTTGTGGTTCCAGCACCGTTCCTCCTGGGCTTCCGGCCAGACGTTGCGCAGCGCCCCCGAGATTCCCAAGTGCCCGTCCCCGATCACCAGCCGGGGGGGGGGCAGGCATCCCCGGTCCCGCAGGTCCCGGAGCACCCCAGCCCAGCTCTCCACAGACTCCCGGTAACCTGGCACCACCGCCACGACCTCCTTGCGGCCGTCCTGGAAACTTAAAATCTCCCGGACGGTTCCCGCCAGAATCTCACCGCCCAACCGACCCTCCACCCCGCCCCGGGTTCCCGGTCAGCGG
>VAPR01001198.1_pt1 | contig 13674 bp, 14 predicted proteins | sample 3380701 | NCBI WGS metagenome assembly VAPR01 (sample SAMN11536904, study PRJNA540576) | hot springs metagenome | isolation source: hot spring wet sediment | place: Spain: Lobios | collected 2014-01
CCCTGGTGGGGCGTTCGTCCATGGAGGTGGACGTGGAGGTGCACGCGGAGGACCCCGCCACGGGACTCCGGCGGCGGGCCACCCGGGCGTCCCTGGGGTTCGTGGCGGTGGACCCGGAGGGAAGGCCGCGGCCGGTGGGCGCGCAGGTGGTGGCTGCGGACGCGGAGGAGGCGAGGTGGCAACAGGAGGCGGTGGCGCGCCGCGAGCGGCGGCTGGCCCGGCTGGCCCGGCGGCGGGCTCCGGAGGCGGAGGAGCCCCCGCCCCGACACCACCTGGAGACGTGTCGGGTGGTGTTCCCGGAGGACGCCGTGGTGGGCAACCTGATGTTCGCAGGCCGGCTGGTCATGGACCTGGACGAGGTGGCTTCCATCGTGGCCATGCGGTACGCCCGAGGCCCCGTGGTGACCGCGTCCGTGGACGCGTTGGACTTCGTGAGCCCCATCCGCGTGGGGAACCTGGTTTACTACCGCGCGGCGCTGAACCACGTGGGCCGGAGCTCCATGGAGGTGGGGGTGCGGGTGTTGAGCGAGGACCCGCTGTCCGGCCGCGTGCAGCACACCTGCAGCACCTTCGTCACCATGGTCCACACCGACCTGCAGGGCAGGCCCCAGCCCCTGCCACCGTACGAGCCGCAGACCGAGGCGGAGCGGAGGCGCTGGGAGCAGGCGGAAGTGCGCCGGCGGCTCCGCCAGGCGCGGTTGCGGAGCCTGCGGTGAGCCAGTTGTGGTGGCTGGCGGCCCTGAGCCTGGTCCCGTGGGTGGAGCTGCGGGGCTCCATCCCGCTCGCCCTGGCGGCAGGCCACCCGCCCCTCGTGAGCTTCGCCGCGTGCACCGCGGTGAACCTCTTGGCAGTCCCCGTGGCCTGGGCGGTGCTGGACTTGGCGTACGGCCGGTGGCTGTCGCGGTGGCCGTGGGTGCGCCGTCAGGTGGAGCGGGTACGGCGCCGTGGCGAGGGCTACGTCCAGCGCTACGAGGTGGTGGGCCTGGCGTTGTTCGTGGCCGTCCCCCTCCCCGGGACCGGCGCGTATGCGGGGACGCTGCTGGCCTGGCTCCTGGGCCTTCCCCGGGTACGGGCGTGGGGTGCGATCGCCGCGGGCGTGGTGGCGGCAGGTGTGGTGGTGACGGCGGCGGCCACGGGTGTCCTGGCCGGGCTGCGCTGGCTGGTCCGGTGAGCCTTCACGGCCGGACCGCCACGCCCCAGGGGAGACGGAGCTGTGTGTTGCGGCCGGACAGGCTGCGCAGGGGCGGGCTGTTCCCGGAAGCGCCTGCCGCGTACACGGTGATCGAGTCCGCCCCGGCGTTGGCCACCATCAACACCCCCGCGGGGTCCACGAAGATCCCCCGTGGGCTGTTCAGGCCCGTGGACGGCCCGGCCAGCCGACGGGTCGGCGGGACGTTTCCGGACGCGCCCTGGGGGTAGACGGTCACGGAGTTGCCGGCCGCGTTGGCCACGTACAGCAGGCCGAGCGGGTCGAGGGCCACGGCAGCTGGCTCGAAAAGCCCCGTGAGGTTGCCGGACAGCTGTCGAAGGGGCGGCACGTCCCCCGAGGCGGACGCGTCAAACACCAGCACGGAGTTGGTCACCGAGTTGGCCACGAACAGTTCGGAGCCGGACAGGGCAACGCCTCTCGGTGCCGCCAGCAGGGTTCGGCCACCCTCCACAACCCGCAGGGGCCGGACGTTGCCGTGGGCCCCGGAGGGGTAGACGGTGATCCGGGACGGAGCCGCGTTGGTCACGTACAGGCGGCCCGAGCTGTCCAAGGCGAGCCCGGAGGGACCAGCCAGGAGGGTATCGGGGCCCTCCAGCACCCGCACGGGGCCTGCGTTCCCAGCCGCGGCCGGCGGGTACACCGTTACGCGGTTTCCCGAGACGTTCGCCACGTACAGGTTCCCTGAGGGATCCAGGATGAGTGCAACGGGCGTTTGCAGCTGGGTGTTCGAGCCGGCAAGGGTGCGAACCGGGGGCGCGTCTCCGGAGTCGTCGAGCCGGTACACGGTCACGGAGTCCGCTCCCGCGTTGGCCACGTAAACGCCCGATGGCGCTGCGGGAGCCGTGCGGAGGACGACGGCGCAGCCCGCCAGGAGGCCCAGGACCACCGTCGCGCCTCCGACGCGCAGAGCTTGCACGACCCCAGGGTGGCACCCCATTGTCACGTGCGGGTCTCTTAGTGGCGGGCGCAGGCCGCCGTCCGCTCGCCGCGCGGGCCACCCGTGTCCGATGCAACGCTTCTGGGCAGACGCGACGCGCCGGCAGCCCTCGGCCGACGCGCTGGCTGCTCCCGTCTTGACCCCGCGGACGGTTGTCCCTAGCATGGGTGCGGATCCGGAAACCGTCCCTGGGCGCTGCGGACGCCGCGCCCGGGGACGTGTGTGTTTGGGGGTCGAGACCGCGGAGACGCGACAGCCAGGAGGACGTCCATGGACACGGTGGGACACCACTACATCGTGGAGGCCTCGGGGTGTGACCCGGAGGTCATCAGCCGGGTGGAACGCGTGGAGCAGATCCTGACCCGGGCCGCGGAGGTGGCCGGCGTCCAGATCTGGGCCATCTCCTTCCACCGCTTCTCCCCGGTGGGCGTGAGCGGCGTGGTGGTCATCTCCGAGTCCCACCTGTCGGTGCACACGTGGCCGGAGACGGGGTACGTGGCCCTGGACATCTACACGTGCGGGGACGACGCCAAGCCCGAGGCCGCGGTGGAGTACGCGCTGGCGGAGTTCCGGGCCAAGAACGTCCACATCACGGAGGTCACCCGCGGGCTGGACGAGGGCGACCGGGTGTACTTCCACAGCATCGTCACGTGGGAGGAGGAGCGCCTGCCGACGGCGGCCACCCCCGCCGCACGTCCCCGGCCCAAGCGGAAAGCCGCGGCGGCGCGGAAGCCCCGGTCGTAGTTGGCCGCGCAGACCGTGGCCACCTGCCGGCCGGCGCCCGGGTCGCCGCGCGTGCGTGAGAGGCGGAGCGTCCCGTGCTGCTGAACGTGGTCGGCCCGGTGGTCCTGCTGGTCCTCACCGGCTACCTGCTGGGGCGCTACCGGCCTGTGGAGGTCTCTTCCCTCGCCCCGGTCTCCATGTACCTGTTCGCGCCCGCCCTGGTGTTCCAGTCCCTGACCCACTCCCCCCTGGCCTCCGGGTACGCACCGCGCCTGCTGGCCACGTGCGCGGCCCACCTCGTGAGCATGGTGGCGTTGGGGCTGGCCGCGGCGGGGCTGTTGGGCCTGCGGGGCACCCGTCGGGCCGCCTTCGTGTTGCCGGCGTTCCACTACAACGCGGGCAACTACGGGCTTCCGGTGTCCCTGTTCGCCTTCGGACAGCCCGGGTTCCAGGCAGCCACCCTGGTGTTCGTGGTGAACGCCACCCTGGGGAACTTCACCGCGGGGGTGGTGGCCGCCTGGGGGAGCCGGGGAGGCCTGAGGCGGGCGGTCCTGGACATGCTGCGCCTACCCCTGGTCTACGCGGTGGCCGTGGCCCTCCTGGTGGCGGCCACGGGGTGGAGGGTGCCGGAGTGGCTGGACCGCACGGTGGCGATCCTGGCCTCAGGGGCGATCCCCCTCCTGGTGGTCACCCTCGGGATCCAGCTGGCCCAGGGCGGCGGGGTGCAGGCCTCCGGAGAGCTTCTGGCCGCGGTGGTCCTGCGGCTGGTGGCGTCCCCCCTGGTGGCTACCGGGCTGGCGCAGCTGACGGGCCTGGAGGGCGTGGGCCGGGACGTGCTCGTCCTGGTGGCCGCCATGCCCTCGGCGGTGAACGCCTTCCTGTTCGCGTCGGAGTTCGAGTGCGACCCAGGCTTCGTGGCCGGTGTGGTGTTCACCACCACCGTCCTGAGCTTCGTCACCGTCAGTACGGTCCTGTGGCTGCTGCTGTGACCGGTCAGGGGCCCTGGAGCAGGGTGAGCAGCACCCGCCGGACGGCCTCCAGCAGGAGAAAGGCCACCACCGGCGAGATGTCCAGCCCTCCCACAGGGGGCAGCAGGCGGCGCAGGGGCGCCAGCACCGGCTCCGTGAGGGTCACCAGCAGGCGCACCGCGGGCGTCCGGGGGTCGAGCCCGGGGATCCAGCTGGAGACCACCCGCGCCAGGAGGACCAGGCTGTACAGGTAGAACGCGTCGTTCAGCAGCTCGGCTGCCGCGTCCATCACCACCGGGTTCGGCAGGGGCCCGGACCGCCCCTGCCGCCCGGAAAAGCCGGAGGGCCCCCGTGCGGGGGCCCTCCGGGGAAGATCCGGGGTTGGGCTTACAGCGGCGTCACGTTCGCTGCCTGCGGGCCCTTCCGGCCGTCCACGATGTCGAACTGCACCCGCTGCCCCTCCTGGAGGGTGCGGTAGCCGTCCATGTTGATGGCGGTGTAGTGGACGAACACATCCTTGCCACCGTCCACGGAGATGAAGCCGTAGCCCTTCTCCGCGTTGAACCACTTGACCGTGCCGACTGCCATTCCTTTGCTCCTTTCGGCCTTGCCGTAGATTTGAGCTCCCGCCCGGGCGAGGGCTCCGGCCGAGCGTAGCACGGGGCAGGGTCCCTGTCAAACGGCCGAGGCCGTTCACGGGCTGGTGCGCCACCGGAGGGTTCCCCGCTCCAGCTCCCAGGTGGCCTCGCCCAGTTCCAGCAGGTGTGCCAGGTGGGCCATCACCGAGGCCCGCAGCAGGAAGTAGGTGGACGGGTTGGCGGGTGGTGAACGGAGCTCCGCGGCCACCCGGTGGGTCACCTCGTCCGCGGTAGCCCCGCCCGCCAGGGCGCGCCGCACGCGGTCGGTGGCCTGGCGGACCGCACGCAGGTTGGCCTCCAGCACCGCAGGGAGCTCGGGGCGCCGCACCGGCGCCCCGTGGCCGGGCACGAACCACTCGTACGGCCAGTCCCGCATCCGCTCCAGGGTCTGCTGCTGGCCGGCCACGTGGTGGGTGAAGGGGACCTCGTACTTCTCCAGGACCTCCGGCCCGAAGAAGCTGTCGGCGGCGTAGCAGACGGGCCCGAACCCCAACGCGGCCTGCCGGGCACTGTGGCCGTCGGCCCGGTGCACCCGCAGGACGAGCCCCACCACCTCCAGCTGGCCGTCCGCCGTGGGGTACACGTGGTGAACCGCAGAGGGCTTAGCCATGAGCCACTTGTTCTGCAGGGCCTGTGGCGGGTGCGCCCCGTAGAGGGAGAACGGCTCCAGGTAAGGGTGGCGCAGCACCGCCTCCTCCAGCTCCGGGGCCCACACCTCCAGGTCCGGCAGTTGGCGCAGCAGGTAGTCGTTGCCGCCGTAGTGGTCCGCGTGGGAGTGGGTGTTGACCACCGCGGTCAACACCAGCCCCCGCGCCTGGACCGCGCGCAGCAGGTTCCGCGCAGCGTCCCGGTCGCCGCCGCTGTCCACGGCCACCGCGACCCCGCCTTGGCTCCACACCACCCCCGCGTTCACCGCGCCGGGCAGGTAGCCGCACCCGGGCGCCAGCTCCACCAGACCTTGCACCGCGTGCCTCCTTCTCACCGTGGGATTCGGCCGGCCCGTGGCCGGACCTTCCGGGCTGCCTTGCGGCAGGCCGGCTGCAGGCGTCCGTGGAATCTTACCAGGGGAGGCGCCCGATGGCGTACTACCTGGTGCGGGCCAGGCCTCGCAGGGACTGGATGTCGGACCTACAGCGCCGGCTGGCGGCGGGAGAGTTCTTACCCATGCGGCCGTTCGGCAGGGCCTTGTCCACGGCGCTGGAGGGCGCTCGGCTGGACCCGGCCACGGGCGAGGCGGTGTGGGAGGAGGAGGACTACTGCACACCACCCCTGGCCATGGAGCGGGAGGCGGTCCTGGATCGCTACTTCGAGGATCTGCGCGTGGAGGCTGTCCGCCGGGGCGAGGGCTGGGAGCAGGTGGCACACCTTCCGAGCCTGTGGGAAGCCCCGGCGCTGGAGCCTCCGGCGGGCGACAAGGCCCGGGGCTAGGAGCCTGTCCATGAAAGGACAGCTTCCCGGCGGGCACCGGGGTCCCCAAAAGTCGCCGCGATCTTTCGGGTGGTCTAACCCCGCGCGTGGCAGGTGAGCACGGGAACCGGGCTGCGCCGGAGCACGCACTCCGCGACGCTGCCCAAGAGCAGGTGCGCAAGCCGCGTCAAGCCCCGTGTGCCCGTGCAGACCAGGTCCGCGCCCAGCTCCTCCACAGCCCGCACCACCCCGCTACCCGCGGCGCCCAGGCGGACCTCCAGCCGGTCGCCCTCCCGGGCCAGCGCCCTCAGCTGCTGGGTGGCCCGGCTGACCAGGTAGTCCCGGATGTGCTCGCCCACCGCGGGCGCCATGATCTCCTTGGGGACGGTGGCGAAGGTCTCCGGGTCCAGCTCCACCACGTGTAGGAGGATCAGCTCCGCGCCGCACCGGTCCGCCAGTAGCCTCGCCCACTCCACCGCCTCCCGGGCCGCGGGGGAGAAGTCTGTGGCGGCCAGCACCCGCGCCAGGGCCGGGGAGCGTCCGGGGCGTACGGTGAGCACCGGCACGGGCGCGGTCCGCGCCACGTGTTCCGCCACGCTGCCGAACACCGTGCGGGCGACCCCGCTCCGGCCGTGGGTGCCCACACACACCAGGTCGACCCCCAGCTCCACGGTGGCGCGCGGGATCACCTCCCGGGGCGACCCTTCCACCACCACCGCCTGTCCTCCCCCGAAGCGCTGGCTCCAGCGTTCCAGCTCCTCCTCAGCCCACCGACGTGCGGCCTGGCGGAGCTCCTGGGTGCCCGGTGCGCGCTGCACCAGCTCCTCCGGCAGGGCCCACCAGTCCACCTCCAGGGCGTGCAGGAAGGTGACCGTGGCGCCCAACCGCTGCGCCAGCCACGCGGCCCAGGCCGCGGAGGACTCCGACGCGGTGGAGAAGTCTGTGGGGGCGAGGATCCGCTGGACCTTGCGTTCCACCCGTACCTCCTGTGCTCACTCGGTTCTAGCGGGCCCACGGTACCATGAAGGACGTGCGACCCCACGCCACCGCGGCCCCGCAGGCGGAGTTGCCCTGGCACGCACTTCCCCCTGAGGAAGTGGCCTTGCAGCTGGGCACCGACTCCCACAGGGGGCTTGACCCCGCAGAGGCCGCCCGGCGCGCCCGTGCGGCCGGACCCAACGCCCTCCCGCAACCTCCTGCGCCGGGCCCGCTGCGGATCCTGGCGGCGCAGTTCCAGAGCGCGCTCGTACTGGTGCTTCTCGCCGCCGCGGCGGTTTCCCTGCTGCTGGGCAACACGAAGGAGGCGGCCGCGGTGGGCGCGGTGCTGCTGCTCAACGCTGCCGTGGGGTTCCTCCAGGAGTACCAGGCGGAGCGGGCGATGCTCGCCCTGCGGCGGATGGCTGTGCCCACGGCCCGCGTCCGGCGCGGGGGCGTGGTGAGGGTGGTGGAGGCGACCGAGCTGGTCCCCGGGGACGTGGTGCTCCTGGAGGCGGGGGACCGGGTACCCGCGGACGCTCGGCTCGTGGAAGCGGTGGGCCTCCGGGTGGACGAGTCGGCCCTCACGGGCGAGTCCGTTCCAGCGGACAAGGACGCGCGGGCACAGTTGGCCGAAGGCTGTCCTCTCGCGGAGCGGCGCAACATGGTGTACATGGGCACTGTGGTGACGGCGGGCCGCGGGGTGGCGGTGGTCACGGCCACGGGAGGGGGTACCGAGCTGGGGAAGGTGGCGCGCCTGGTGGCGGCCACGCCTCGGGAGGCCACGCCCCTCCAGCGAAGGCTGGAAGGGCTGGCCAGGACGCTCGGGGTGGCCGCGGGAGGCATCGTGCTGGTGGTGGTGGGCCTGGGGTTGGCCCGCGGTGAAGATCCCGCGCGGGTGTGGCTGATGGCCATCAGCTTGGCGGTGGCCGCGGTCCCAGAAGGCCTGCCGGTGGTGTTGACCGTGTCCCTGAGTTTGGGCGCGCAGCGGATGCTGCGTCGGCGCGCCCTGATCCGCAAGTTGTCCGCGGTGGAGACCCTCGGCAGTGTGACCGTGATCTGCACGGACAAGACCGGCACCCTCACCGAGAACCGCCTGCGCCTGGTGCGCCTGTGGACGCCGGAGGCGGAGGTCATTCCGGGAAGCGGCCTTCCCGCTGCCGTTCGGCCCGCCGCGCTGGTGGCTGCCCTGTGCAACGACGCGGAGTGGACCAGCGAAGGAGCCAGCGGAGATCCCGTGGACGTGGCGCTGGCCTCCGCGGCGGCGGAGTGGGGCGTTCGCCGGGGCGAGTGGAACCCAATCCTGCCCCGGCGGGCCGAGTGGCCGTTCGACGGCGCCCGCAAGCGGGCTACCACCGTGCACGAGGTGGTCGGTGCGGATCAGGTGGCTGAGGCGTTGGGGGGCGTGTGGGCACCTGGTGGGCAACCCGTGGAAGCGGGCGGAGCGGTGGGCCGGTGCCCGCAGGACCTGCCGCGGTACCTGGTCCTGGTCAAGGGGGCCCCGGAGGTCGTCCTGTCCCGTTGCAGGGGGGTGTGGCTGGGAGGGCGGCCGCAGCCCTTCGCCGAGCCGTGGGCCCAGGTGGTGTCCGCAAAGGTGGAGGAGATGGCACGGCAAGGCCTGCGGGTCCTGGCGCTGGCCCTGGGCGGTGCGGCGGGGATGCCCTCCTCCGAGGACGAGGTGGAACGGGGGTTGGTGTTTGTGGGGCTCGCGGCCCTTGCAGACCCGCTGCGTCCCGAGGTGCCCGCAAGCGTGGCCCGGTGCCGCCGGGCGGGGATCCGGGTCATCATGGTCACGGGCGACCACCCGGTGACCGCGCTGGCGGTCGCCCTGGAAGCAGGGATCGTGGACTCGCGCCACGCCCGGGTGGTCACCGGGGCGGAGCTTTCAGGCCTTTCGCGGGAGGAACTGCTGCGGACGGTGCGAGAGGTGTCGGTGTTCGCGCGCACGGTCCCCGAGCAGAAGCTGGCGTTGGTGGAAGCGTTGCAGGCGCAGGGGGAGGTGGTGGCGGTCACCGGGGACGGGGTCAACGACGCGCCAGCCCTTCGGCGGGCGGAGGTAGGCGTGGCCATGGGCAGCGGGACGGAGGTGGCCAAGGAAGCGTCCAGCGTGGTGCTGCTGGACGACCACTTTGCCACCGTGGTGGCGGCCGTGGAAGAGGGCCGGGTGGTGTTCGACAACGTGCGGAAGTTTGTCCGCTACCTGTTCACCACCAACGTGGCGGAGCTGTGGACGGTCCTGGCGGCCACCGTGGCAGGGCTCCCCTTCCCCCTGTACCCGCTCCAGGTCCTGTGGATCAACCTGGTGACCGACGGCCCCCCGGCGCTGGCCCTGAGCGTGGAGCCGCCCGAGGAGGACGTGATGCAACGGCCACCCCGGAATCCACAGGCCCCGGTGCTGACCGCCGCCCATACCCGGCAGGTGCTCCTGGTGGGGCTGTTGATGGGCGTGGCCACCCTGGCGGTGGGCGCGTACTTCCTCGCGCGCGGGCACCCCGGGTGGCAGACGGTGGTGTTCACCGCCCTGGCCGCGGCGCAGTTCTTCAACGTGTACGCGGTGCGCACGCGCCGGCCCCTATGGAGTCCGGGGTCCTGGAACCGTTGGCTGGCAGCCTCGGTGGCGCTGGGGATGGTGCTGGTGGCGCTGGTGGTGTACGTCCCGAGCCTGCGACCGGTTTTCAGGACCCAACCCTTGGGGCCCGCGGAGCTGGGTGCCTGCCTGGTCCCGGGCGTGGTGGCAGCCCTGGTCGCGGAGCTGGCAGAGCTCCGGGCCAGAGATCGGGGGCAGGCATGAAGGTCCAGTACGTGTGCCAGCAGTGTGGCTTCCGGACGCCCCGGTGGCTGGGACGGTGTCCGAACTGCGACGCGTGGAACAGCATGGTGGAGGAGGTGGAAGCGGCCCGCAGGCCCGTGCGGTCCCGCGCCGCGGCGCCCACCCCGCTGCCCGAGGTCTCCCCCCTCCCGGAGGAGCGGTGGCCCACCGGCATCACCGAGCTGGACCGGGTGCTGGGCGGCGGCATCGTGCCGGGGTCCCTGGTGTTGGTGGGCGGTGACCCCGGCATCGGCAAAAGCACCCTGGCCCTTCAGGTGGCGCACCGGCTGGCGGAGGCGGGCCGCCCGGTGCTGTACGTGGCCGGGGAGGAGTCCGCGCAGCAGACGCGGATGCGCGCCGAGCGCCTGGGTGCGGTGTCCCCCGGCGTGTGGGTGGTGGCGGAGACGGACCTGGACGCGGTGCTGGCCGCCGCGCGGAAGCTGCGGCCCGCCCTGTTGGTGGTGGACAGCATCCAGACGGTGTACCGGCCCGAGGTCCCGAGCGCCCCCGGCAGCGTGGGACAGGTGCGGGAGTGTGCCGCCTCCCTCCTGCAGCTGGCCAAGTCCGAGGGGGTGGCGGTGGTGTTGGTGGGCCACGTGACGAAGGAAGGTGCGCTGGCAGGCCCCAAGGTCCTGGAACACCTGGTGGACACGGTGCTGTACTTCGAGGGCGAGCGCCACCAGGCGTACCGGATCCTGAGGGCGACCAAGAACCGGTTCGGCTCCACCAACGAGATCGGGGTGTTCGAGATGGGACCCGCGGGGCTGGTGGAGGTACCGAACCCGTCTGCGGCCTTCGTCGGGGAGCGGCCCCCGGGGGCCGCGGGGGCCGCGGTGGTGTGTACCCTGGAGGGCAGCCGGCCGCTGCTGGTGGAGGTACAGGCTCTGGTCAGCCCGTCGGTGTTCGGGACCCCGCGCCGGGCCACGTCCGGAGTGGATCCCAACCGGCTGCTGCTCCTGCTGGCGGTGCTGGAAAAACACGCGGGACTGGCGTTCTCGCAGGCGGACGTGTACGCCAACGCCGCCGGAGGTGTGCGGGTGGAAGAGCCTGCCGCGGACCTGGGCATCGCCCTCGCCCTGGCCTCCTCCTACCGCAGTGTGGCGCTGGACGACCGCACGGTGTTCTGCGGGGAGTTGGGGCTGGCCGGAGAGGTGCGTCCGGTGCCTCACCTCGGCCGCCGGTTGGCGGAGGCCCGCAAGCTAGGGTTTGCGCGGGCGTTGGTCCCGCGAGGAGGGCCGACAGGAGACGAGGCGGGGCTGGAGGTGGTGGCCGTGGGCACGGTGACAGAGGCCCTCGACCTGGCCCCGTGGCGTTAGACCACCTGGAACAGCGTGCTGAGTCCGGGACGCTCCCCAGAACACCTGCATGGCGCGGACACCCGGCAGAGGCCGCCTTATACTGGGCTCGAAGTGGCAGCGCAGGGCCGGACGGCAAGGCGGGTGGCCGCGTGGGCAGGGGCGGTGCTGGGAGGCGCCCTGGGCATCCAGGTGGCCGTGGCGTTGGCGGCCTTCCTGCCCATCCGGGGCTGGCCGCGGGTCGGTGCGGAGGTGGCGGGCGCGGTGGCGGGTGCTGTCCTCGGCGCGACCCTGGCCCCGCCCGCCTGGCAGGTGTTCGTGCGGTTGATGGGCCGCGTCCTGAACCGCCTGGGGCACGTCCCGTGGCGGGAGGTGGAGATCGGGCTGGCGGGTTCCCTGGTGGGCCTGCTCGTGGCCACCGCGGTGGGGTACCTGGTGTCCGGGATCCCCGTGATCGGGGGGTACCTGCGGGTGGCGGCCCTGGTGGTGTTTGGCTACCTGGGGCTGCAGCTGGCCCTGCAGAGGCGCGAGGAGGTGGCCAGCCTGCTGGACCGGAGCCGGAGGGTCCGGGGACCCGGAAAGGTGCTGGACACCAGCGCCATCATCGACGGCCGGATCGCGGACGTGGTCCGCACGGGTTTTCTGGAAGGGCCGTTCCTGGTCCCGCGGTCGGTGCTGCGGGAGCTGCAGGCCATCGCCGACTCCCCCGACCCGGTGCGCCGGGCCCGGGGCCGGCGGGGGCTGGACGTCCTGCACAGGCTGCAGGAGGAGTCGCAGGCGGTACAGATCGTGGAGGACGACGGTGACGGTGAGGTGGACGAGCGCGTGGTCCGTGTGGCCCGGTCCAGCCGGGCCAGCGTGGTGACCACGGACTTCAACCTGAACCGGGTGGCGCAGCTGCAGGGCGTGCGGGTCCTGAACCTGAACGACCTGGCCTCGGCCCTCCGGCCCGTGGTGCTGCCGGGCGAGGAGGTGACCGTGCAGCTGCTCCGGGAGGGCAAGGAGCCAGGCCAAGGGGTGGGCTACCTGGAGGACGGCACCATGATCGTGGTGGAGGGCGGGAAACCCCTGGTGGGGACCACCGTGGAGGCGGTGGTCACCAGCGTCCTGCAGACCTCCGCGGGCCGCATGGTGTTCGCGCGGCCCAAACAGGAGCTCGCCGCGCGGCGCGGTGGGACGGTGTCCCCCCGGTGAAAGGCCGGTCCAGGCGCGGGCGGGTGGCGGCCATCATCGCCGCGGCAGGCCGCAGTGCGCGCATGGGCCAGGGCACCCCCAAGGTGCTGCTGTCCCTGCACCAGGTACCGGTGATCGTGCGGTCCATCCTGCCGTTCCACCACAGCTCCGCGGTGGACGAGGTGGTGGTGGTGGCCACCGAGGCGTCCATCGAGCGGGTGCGCGAGCTGGTGGGCCGGTACGGCCTCGGCAAGGTGTCCGCGGTGGTGGCGGGAGGGCTGAAGCGGCAGCAGTCGGTGGCCCTGGGGCTGCAGGCGGTGGGTCCGTGTGAGGTGGTGCTGGTGCACGACGGCGCCCGGCCCCTGGTGACCGGCGACATCATCGAGCGGGTGGTGGAGGCGGCGTGGGAGCACGGGGCCGCGGTCCCCGCGGTGCCCGTGCGGGACACCATCAAGCGGGTGGACTCCGACCGCGTGGTGGAGACCCTGGACCGGGACGCGCTGCGGGCGGTGCAGACCCCGCAGGGCTTCCGGTACGAGGTGCTGGTGGCCGCCCACGACCGCGCCCGCGCGGAGGGCTTCTACGGCACCGACGACGCCACCCTGGTGGAACGCATGGGCCACCCGGTGGCCGTGGTCCCCGGTAGTCCGGAGAACATCAAGATCACCACCCCCGAAGACCTCGCGATCGCGGAGGCCCTGCTGCAGTGGCGGGAAGGGTGAGGGTAGGCATCGGGTACGACGTGCACCGATTCGAGCCCGGGCGGCGGCTGGTCCTGGGAGGGGTCACCGTGTCCCACCCCCGGGGGCTGGCAGGCCACAGCGACGCGGACGCCCTCACCCACGCGGTCATGGACGCGGTGCTGGGCGCCTGCGGCCTGCCGGACATCGGCACCCTGTTCCCACCCGACGACCCGCGGTACGAGGGGGCCTCGAGCCTCCAGCTGCTGGACGAGGTGCTGGCGCGGGCCCGGGCCCGGGGCTGGCGGGTGGCCCAGGTGGACTGCGTGCTGGTGGCCCAGGAACCCCGCCTGGGCGAGTTCCTGCCCCGCATGCGGGAGACCCTCGCCGCGCGCATGGGCCTCGGGGTGGACGCGGTGGGGGTGAAGGCCACCACCCCCGAAGGGCTGGGTGCCCTGGGCCGGGCGGAGGGCGTGGCGGCCCTGGCGGTGGCGGTGGTGGAGACCGTGGAGTGAAGTCCGTGGACGCGGAGGTCTGTGGTGGCCCTGTACGTGACCAACACCCTCACCCGCCGGAAGGAGCCCTTCGAGCCGTGGAACCCGCCGGAGGTCCGGATGTACGTGTGCGGGGTCAACCTGCACGGCCCGGCCCACGTGGGCCACGCGCGCAGCTACCTGTTCTTCGACGTGGTGCGCCGCCACCTGGAGTGGTCGGGCTACCGGGTCCGCCACGTGCAGAACTTCACGGACATCGAGGACAAGATCATCGCCCGCGCGCAGCGGGAGGGGCGCACCCTGGAGTCCATCGCCCGGGAGTACATCGACCGGTTCCTGAGGGAGATGGACGCCCTGAACGTGCT
>VAPR01001201.1_pt1 | contig 13642 bp, 10 predicted proteins | sample 3380701 | NCBI WGS metagenome assembly VAPR01 (sample SAMN11536904, study PRJNA540576) | hot springs metagenome | isolation source: hot spring wet sediment | place: Spain: Lobios | collected 2014-01
CCTCCTGAGTAACCGGCGTTGGCTTAACCTTCTTCGCCTCCTGGCCTCTCTTCACGATGACGATTGGCATGTTGCCTCCTCTCTATCCCCGCTGAGCTCCGGTCGTCCCTCTGCTCCTCCCCCAGGCCGGACACCCCTAGGTAAGCCGGTACCGGCGCAATCCCGCGTCCGGCTCCCCGTGCTTCACCCAAGCGCTGCGAGTCCCCCAGGCCACCCCCAACTCCCGGGCAATCTCCCCATCGGTAGGCCCGAGGCCCGGGCCAGGCTGCGGCCCGCTCCCGGAATTAACGCACCTAGGGGGCCTGTTCTTCAGCATCCGGACTCCTTCCCTAACGCTCCTGCCTCTCAGTCCTTAGGGTCCATGAAACTGAGGCAAGACCACTGCTAACCGCATCGCCCCTACTGTCCACGGGCAACTATCCTCGCGCCTTTCTCCGCGCCGCCCGCCGTTTCTGGGACCGTGTACGTCTCCTGGTCGGCCCTAGGCTCTCGGCCGACGCGCGATCCATCGCCGACCGGTGCACCCAGAACAACCGAAGTGGTGGTGAGGCGGAGGCGGGTGACAGCGCGACGGCGAGTCGGTCTGCCGCAACGGCCTCCCGCTCGGGCGCCTCCCGCCCGCTGGGTCCCCCAGACGCGGTGAACACTGTTTCTTTTTTCATCTCACCCCGGCTCCTGCGCGGTGGTTCGTACGCGTCGGCCGGGTCCCCGAACTCCACCGGCGCCGCTTTCCAGGCCCAGTACTCTACCGCCGTCGGGCTGAAGACGAAAGCTGCCAGATACCGTCCCTTCCTAAGGTCTTCCTCCAGCTCCTTCTCAGTCACGTGCCCTGCCCGCGGGCCAACAAGCCTCTCGTCTAGATGCGAGATCCGGTACCTTCCGTCCCACCGCGAGTCCGGAGCCAGAAGCGCTTCGGCCTGCCTCACCGTCAATTTTGCGACTGTCCGGTACAGTCGCGGCGCGCGTCGCGCCAGTTCCTCGTCCTCCGCGTCCGTCTGCCCCTCTAGAAACCGCCAAAGGACGTCCGCAACGTACTCGTCCATGAAGTCCCGCTCTTGCACGCTCCCACCCCTTACCCCTTTCTCTTGTTTCAAGACGGCTCGCCGACCGGTCGATCCACTCCGCCCCCCGCTCGCTGTACGGTTCCATCCGGCGGAGCTGCTATCTTACAGAATTCCCGATGCCTCCATCGCGCCTACGGTCTCTTTCACAAAGTGAACAACCTGCCTCCACTGTTCCTCCGGCTCCTGGCTCTCGAGGTCGCTCAGAGGCATCTCCCGGACATACCACTCGAGGTCTGCGAGCTCGGGCTCCTGGACTCCCGGCAGTTGCAGCGCGTCCACGGTCCGGGCGTGCTCCGCAAGTCGCCGGGCCTCCCGCGAGCCATTCGCATACCACCCGACCAATAGGTAGCTCTCTCCTTTCTCTCCATCTCCCTCGTACCACACGTACAGGTCGAGGGGCCCCCGCCAGTTGTCCGCCCGCGCAGCCGCCCGTAGCTCACCGTCCTTGTAAACCGCTTCCGGATGCCGAGTGAAGCCAAAGCTCTCCCAAGCGTAGGCAAGACCCTCGAGCAGCTTGTCTAGCTTCTTCTGGACGCGAAAGCTATCCGCATACGCCCGACTGTCGCCCGGTGACAGGCCTATCCACCACATCTCCATCCCTCCTTTCCACTCAGTTGCTGGCGTTTCCCTGAGACATCCTCCGCCCGGCTACTCCCTCTCGAACCCGTGGGTCCTGAACTTCAGGGTCCTAGCGTTCTCGGTGACGGTGCGCACCACGTTCTCCGGGACTCCCTCCGGCGCGACGGCCTCGATCTCCAGCGTCACCTGGACCCGGGCCCCGGGGACGTTGACGAGGTGGGTGAGGATCTCCTGAGCAATCCTGCCCGCCTCCGCCCCGGCCCGGACGGGGTCCAGGCTTACGGTCCCGTGGAACCGAGTGGGGAGCCTCGGAGGTGCCGGTGCCCTTGGTCCAGGACCCGCGCCTGCTGCCGTGGGTCCCTCCGACCTGCCACCTACAGGAGTTGGCGGCGCGGCTGGTCCGACCGCTTCCAGCTGTTTCTTCGCCACCTCCGGCTTCACCACCAGACCCTGCGGAGCGTCCCCGGAAATGGCCACCTGCTGGCCGGCTCGAAGCCCCCGGTAGCGACCGGTAGCCTCGTCAAAGCTATCCGCGTAGGCGAAGGTCTCCTGCTCCCAGGTGAGCAGCGACACTCCGTCTCGCACGGCCTCCGCCAGCACGGCCGGGTTCTTAAGACGCGGCAGGTAGATGTAGCGGGCAAAGTCCTCAATCAGCTGGCTCACGGACACATGGTCTCCGCGCCACAGCGGAACTCTGTCCAGCTCCATCCGGAGCCGCGTCCCAGCCAGCCGGGTCAGCAGGAGTTCCTCCCTCACGAGCCTGGTGCTCGCACGCACCGCAAGCCCCTCATTGCCCTGCAGGCGGACCTCCTGCCACGTGACTTCACCCTGGAGATCCGTCTGGACCGGCACCAGCAACCACTGGAAGGTCTCCGGGAGCCGGGCGCTGACCGTAGCGTCGGCGGCCGCCTTCCGCGACTCGGCCTGCTTCACCTGGTGCGGGGAAAGGTCCAAAACGTCTCTGTCCCGCAGGATAGACTCCCAGGCCAGGTACCGCCGGGCCGCCTCCTCCAGGTCCTGTAGCCGCGCCCGGTCCGCAGCCAGGAAAACCAGCGTGTTCCGGTAGTGGCGCGGGGAGCTACCGCGCCACTCCAGGACCTGTTTGGCAAAAGTCAGGGCCGGGCTCTCCTGGCCTCTCGTGTGCGGGTGGTCGATCCCGACAACCACCAACCGCGCGTCCGGGTCGTCGGGTACGTCCTGACTGCCGCGCGGGAAGTCGTGCACGCGGCTGAACTCACCCGGCCGCCCCCGCACCTCCTCCCGGACCCGCCGCTCGATCTCCCGGGCAACCTTCTCGGGCTCCCGGGCGAGCTGCGCAGACCGGTCCTCCGCGAGGCTCGTGACCGTCGGCTGCGTCGAGTACCAGTATCGGTTCCCGTCCTGGTACAGGTAGGTCGCCTCGCTCGCTAGCCGCCGCAGCGCGTCGCCGAAAACCGCCGGCGCCTCCCCCGGCATCACGCACCCGAGGCGAATACGCCGGTCCTCGACCCCGTGGTGGGCCGCCCGCTGAATCGGGGCTGACCCAAGGTAGATGGTCCGGGCTACCCGCCGGCAGGCGTGGTACTTGCCCAGGTTGGGCACCTCGGAGTCCAACCGTACTGGCAGCGAGTTCGGCCCGTCCACGTCCTTCTCGATTACCGGCACCCAGTTCTCCGAGAGGTACCGAGTAAGCTCCAACTGCACCTGCGGGTCGTCTACGGGGATGGTACAGGGCAGGATCAGCGGGTTCCGGTCACCCCGCACCCATAGGCTGTGAATCACGGCCGCCATGAGCCGCAGGACCCCTCGCGTGCGCTGGAACCTCGCCAGACTGGACCAGTCCTCGTACAGACGTGCGAACACCTCGGGGTGAATCGGATACGCCGCCTTCAGCCGACGCTCGTACTCGGCCTCAGCGCACTCCGCGGGGAACTCACCCTTCTGCGTCCGGTACAGGTCCGCGAATGCCCGGGCGGTCACGTCCCGCGCCTTGAACTGTTCCGGGTCCGTCATGGGCTCGAACAGGCGCCGACGCACGATCTCGAAGCTCTCCTCCGCGCTGGCCGGCCGCCAGGGCGCCTCGATGCGGCCGATCACGTTGCGCAGCCGCTCCAGCGCCTCCCGCCCGCGCATGCCCCCCACCTCGATGTCCTCCGCCACAGCGTGGGGCGACTCGGACGCGCTTGCCGGTAGGGAAACCGCCACCAGGCAGCTCTTCGCTGCCCGCGCAGACTCCGTGAGTGCCTGCGCAAAGGTGAACTGCGTGTCGAACGTGCCCCCAGGTAAGTCCGGGCTATCGTGGAGCTGCCGGGCATACGCCACCCACTCGTCAATCAGCACCAGGCACGGGCCGTACGCGTTGAACAACTCCTTGAGGACGTCCCCCGGGCTCGTGGCGTGCTCGTCGTCTCTCGCCACCCGGGCGTAGGCCCTCCTGGCTTCCTCCAGGCCTCCGGCCGCAAACCCGAGCTGCCAGGCAAGCTCCCCCCACAGGGTCCGGACCACCGTGCCGTCGGGCTTCGTCCTCGGGTTCGCAGGCGAGATGCGGGTTCCCACGAGGACCACCCGGCGCACCTGGGGCAGCTTGTGCACGCCCGCCTCGGCCATCACCCCCTCCACTCCCGGGAGCTCTGCCGGAGGCCGGCCGCTGAACAGGTGGTAGAGCGCGATCATGGCGTGCGTCTTGCCGCCCCCGAAGTTGGTCTGGAGCTGCACCACCGGATCGCCACCGGTGCCCGACAGGCGCTGCACCGCCCTCACCAGCAATCCCTTCAGGTTCTCCGTCAGATACGTGCGGCGGAAGAACTCCACGGGGTCCTGGTACTCCGAGGCCGCCTCCCCCAGATACACCTGCCAGAGGTCAGCGGCGAATTCCGCCTGCTGGTAGCGGCCGCTGGCTACGTCGGGGTGCGGGGCGATCACCTCCCTCCAGGGCTTGAGCACCCCCGCCGTCGCCGCCTCGACCAGTGTGCCACCAGCCTTCCGCCGCTCCGCCCGCACCTGCTCGTCGAACCGTACCCTGAGCAGCTCCTGCTTCATCCGCTCCAGCTCCCCTGCCTCAGGTGCGGAGATGGCGGACAGCAGCCGTGCTGCGGAGTCCAGCACCCGGTAAGCGTCGTCCGTGCTGAACGCCTCCTGGTGAGCCCACTTGTTGCGCCAGTCCCGCAGCTCAGAGACGAGCGACCGTTCCGCCTGGCCCAGGGTCCGTCGGAAGACCTCGTTCCAGCCCTCCCACATCACCCTGAGCAGCGCGGCGACGTCCCACTCTCGAATCCGCTTGCGGGCCACTAGGCGGTCGTCCCCCAGCAGCCGGGCCGCCTCCGCCTCGGCCTGGCCGCGATACTGGCTCTGGAACTCCCGCTCCACGAACGACCCCAACCCCGCCCGCAGGAGCTCCATCGCTTTCCCGACCCGTTCGTGGTTGGTCACCGCCATCTCACCCCTCCTCTTCCACACCCCTCCTGCCGAAATCTCGCCCTAGGGGTTCGCCAACTGGCACATTGCTAATACCCTTTTACCACCATCACACTATTACCGGCACTCCTCAATCACTCCCTCAGCAATCCGAATAGCATTCTGCGCATATTGGCCGACGTTTCGCACATTGTCTCCATAGTCACACTCATTGCGCCACCCTCTAAGCCTGTTCAGATCAGACGCCAAGCCTACCCTGCCCTTCTGCTCGAGGTACTCTCTAAGACGTTTGTGGTCCGCCCCTCCACCCGTCCGCCTAAATCCCAACTTGCTTTCTGCGTAGTTCCGAGCAAAGCAGAAAGCTGCGTAGTAAGCTCGACTTACCGCACTACGCTGAGCAGCTTCGCTAACACCTCCGAGCTTATGTTGCCCGACCAGCGCCCTTGCTAGCTGTAGATAGTCTCTCCAGTCAAAAGCCATTCGCCTTCCCCGGATCCTCAAAATCCGTAGTTAGCTGCAACCATCCTTCTACTGTAGCGAGGCGATCGATAAATACAGCTTCTGCTCTCTTCAGCCGCTCTATAAACCGTTCATTGTATTCCCTCACCCGCACACAGAGACAAGGATAGCGATCCTCCTCCTCGGGATCTCGATACATTCTGAGCAACAGTCTTCCTTCTCCAAATTGCTCCTTTACAGCCCGAACCGCATCCACGAGCACATCCACAATCCCAGGAAACCTCAGAAGGTATTCCTGCAGCTCCCCGACGTCTCTTACGACAACCCCTTGCCCCTTCAGCTCCTCCAACGCCTCCGCAATGTCGGCAATGAGCGAGCCAGTCGCCGTACCGCCCAAGCCAAGACGTACCGGGCTAGTTTCCAGCCACGCTCCCTTCAACGGAAACGGGAATACGGCCGCTATCTGCTGCGCTGGCGAAGAAACGCTCACGGCCGAGGTTGCAATCATTAGTCCACCTCCTGGAACAACTGTCTGAGAGAATCCGTGATGCACCCTTCAAAAATCTGTTCCACTTTGTCGTGTGCCTCCTCTACCCAGTCAATAGCCGCTCCCACCTCAACACCTCTTTCTTGAGCGAGAAAGTAGTCTATGTCCAACGTCAGACCGGTCCGACTGGAACCGCTGGGAACGGCTGGTCTGAGTTGAACTCGACACCGATCGCGGCCATTAGCATAGACGAACTCAGCCAGGGCCATAAAGTCGCCCATTTCCTGTGGCAGGTCCGGTCCAAGGAACACGTAAAATTGAAAGTAGTTCTCGAGTCTAACCGGTAAACTGGATATCTCAACTCGATTGATGTATCGCAAACCAATCCGTTGCAAGCCTCTGATCTCAACCGTGCTGCTTAGCGATTCGAAAGCTCTCTCGATCTTTGGCTTAAAGCCTGACCAAGTCGGATAAGGTCTTAAGGAGTTGACTGCCAGCAGCCGAGGCCCCACCTGGACAAACATCTTCTTATCCTCCGCGAAGAGCAAGATGCGCTCGCTCGTCCGGATCCCCTGCTGAAGGCCCTCCGGCCCCTGGATAAGCTCGACCTCGTGCACTAACCGCTGTTCTCTTTTCGGAAATGCATCCTTGAGTTTCTCGTAAACCAGTCCGGGAACGGCTATATCCCAGGGGGTGTCTGGAGTAAGCCGGAACTCACAAACTGCTTCGACCACTGGCGGATTTGCATATTTTTTACGCATGGTAAGCATCCTCCTTCTGCAGAATCGCTATCTGTGCCGCCTCATTCCTCGATAGGCTATCCACATGCGCTTGGCGAGCTTTGAATGGGATTGGCCTCGTGGCCGCGCATTTTATCGAATGCGGTAGAAGCGATCTATACTCTGATGCGTACCGGAGTTTCTGGCATGCACCGCGTCCGAAATGAGAATGCGTGGTAGATGTGGTAGGTTGTACCGGGCACTGACTACCAACGAGCAGGTCCCCAGCCTCGGCCAGGTCTCCCTGGGCGAAGCGGAGCCAGCGGAGGGCCTCCTGCCGCGCCTCACCGGGCACTCTCATACACCACCTTCCCCTCGTGGAGCGCGGCCCGAAGCACGCTCCCCTTGATCTGGCCTCTGCGGGCGAGCTCCTGCGGCCTGCTGACGACGATGTCCGTGGCAATCGGCAGGTCGCCGACGGCACGCAGCATCTCCACAGCGGCACGCCGTTTGTCCGCGGCCCCGGGCAATGCCACGAGGAGGTGCACGTCGCTCCACCGTCCCACTTCTCCGCGGGCTCTCGAGCCGAACTGGATCACCCGAAGCGGACGGAACGCCGCCACGATCCGTTGGGCCACGAGCTCCACGACCTGCTCGTCGGGACCCAGCCCCTCTCGCTGCGCGTCCGGGGCCATTGTCGACTTAGCTCCACTCCTTTAAGACATTCTTGCCATGACTCAAAGCAACTGGCCGGTTGTGGCTACCCATTCCCGCGCCAGGCGGGCCAGCTCCGGCCAGCCCAGGACCAGGGCGTTGTAAGCCAGCGCGTCCTGAGACCACTTCCGCTTCTCGCACACGCTGTAGAGCCGGTAGGCCAGTTCCCGGGCCAGGTCTCCCCGGGAGCCCAGCTTCCGGAGCAGGTCGGCCGTGGCCTGATCCCCGGCCTTCTCGTACCAGTAGACCCGGAGCAGGTGGTGGGTCGCCTCCCAGACCGTGAACCGCCGGTCCTCTTCGGGGTCCCAATCCTTCCTGAGTTCCTCGGGGCGCAGGAGCCGCACTTTGCCCCCCCTGCTGACCACAATACCCGCTTCGACCAGACCGTTCACCGTCGTGACCTTCGCCTTGGAGAGGAGCTCCGCCTGGCCGAACTCCCCTTCCTCGAAGCCGTGCTGCTCGAACCAGGCGATGGCCCACCGGGTGTCGTTGTCGAACTCGTCTTCCTGCTCGGAGAGCACCTCGGTGAGGACCTGGTTGATGAGTCCCAGGGCCGTGCGCACGCTCATGGGCCGGCCGCTCGCCTCCAGCACCCGGCTGTACTTCGAGTAAATGGCCATGCCGGGGCCGATGGCCGCCTGGGCGAAGTCCACCGGCGCGACATTGCCCTGCTGCAGTCGGCGCAACGCCCCCGGAAGCTCCCGCTTCAGCTCCGCCACGAACGACCGCCGGTCGGTCTGCGGGGCGTCCTCGCGCCGCGGCTGGCAGGCGATGACGATGTACGAGGCCAGGGCGTTGGCCTCCATGGCGTTTATCCGCCACTTCTGGGACGCCCGCACCGGCCAGGTGGACGTGATCTGGAAGCCGGTGCCAATGAGCGCTTCCAGCATCGTCTCCCACCCGGTGGTCCGGTCGATCCGGAGGTCGTTCTTGCCCTCGCCCTCCTCCTCGTCCGCCCCGCTCTCCACGTCGTCCTGCTTGAAAGCGTAGTACACGGTGAGGGGGAATCGCGGGTCCATCTTCTCCCGCAGGATGGCGAAAGCCCGCCGGAAGCCCTCCTCGAAGTGCTGCTTAGCCTTATGCCTGTCACCATTGAAGCGTTCCGGCGCTGCCACCAGCTCCGGCTCCTTGGGCACGAGGATGGTGGCGAAAAGATCCGGATAGAGGTCGCCGATGGTGCGCCGCAGCCAGACGTAGAAGAAGTCGGACAGGGCCGCGTAGCCAATGTTGTCGTAGTAAGGGGGATCGGTTGAGACCAGGACGTTCCGCAGACCATCCCACGGCCGGGCAGCGTCGGTGAGGCGGGCATGGCCCGCGCGCTGTGGCGCTATGGTCTCGATACACTCGGCCACGTACTCCACAGACCTCAGCCATGCGCCGACCGAATTACCGAGCGCATTTGCCTCGCCGAAGTCCCAGAGCATCGGAATGGCTTGGCGGTCGAACATGTTCATGATCTTCTCATTGCCAGGGCCCCATCTGCACAATGACGTGTTGAAACAGCTGAACCGATCTAGTGTCACAGCCAGGAAGGTGACGACGGCGCCGGTGTAGGCGTCGGCGTCGGCCTCCGAGAGCCCGGCGGCCAGGGCATCCCGCCGGACGTCCCCCCGCACCTCCCGGATCAGATCTGACAGTGCCACCATCGCCGTGAGCTGGCGAGGGGTGAAGAGGTCGCCCATACTTGTCAGGCCGTACAGCGCGCATGTTCCACCTGTTAGCTTGGGTGGGATCTCTCCTCCGGGTCTCCAAGAAGGCTTTGCTTGCCTGGGAATGATCTCGTGTTCTTCAGTCGCCGGCAGGTAGACTCGGCCGCGGCCCGTGTCGGCCACGATCGCCACCAGACCCTGACCCAGCCGACCAGCTTGTCCCTCTTTCTTGATATGGTCGTCCGAGATAGGGTCGCCAGTGAGCAGGCAGCGAAACTGGGCCCGACCCGTTTTGGTACCCGCCTTTACCGCCTCCCGGTCCTTCGGCGCCCCGGTGCGAACACGGAAGCGCCAGGTGTTCCGCGCTCGGTCCACCACCGGCTCCAACCACGCCTCGCTCCCCTTCTTGCTCGAAAGCCAGAAAGTGCTCATGAGCGGCACGTGGGCCCCGCGGGCCGCAGGGTTGGGGCTCGGCACCGTGCGCGCCCAGATCCACGCGATGACCGGCAGCTCCCTCCCCACGTAGGGCTTGAGGTGCGGGTGCTCGGCCGCCATCTCGGCCGTCACCTTCACGGGCGGGTAGAGATGGCCGATCTTCTTGCGCGCCCGCCCCAGGATCAGCCGTCCGTAATAGCGCACGTCGGCCGCCAGCCCGGCGGCTCCGCGCCAGCCGCGCGTGCCGCCGATCTTCCGACGGTCCTCCGGGTTCACCGGCGGCTGGTCGGCCCACCGGGGAACGATTTCGAGGTTGCACTTGTTGAGAAGTACACAGACCGGGTTGATCTCACCCGCGTAAGCCTCGAACCCCAACCGCGCCGCCTCCAGCGGGATCGAGCCCCCGCCTGCGAACGGGTCCAGCACCGGCGGCAGCTTCCCGTCGCAGTACTTCAGCATCTCCGCCCGGGCCTGGGCGTAGACCTCCGGGTGCTCGTGAAGCTGCTTCTGCATCATCCGCCGGATGATCCCGAACAGCCGCTCCCGCTCCGTCGTCTGGGCCTCCTCGGTCGGGAACTTCTCCGGGTGGCTACTGGGGTCGTCCACCACCGACGCGAACAGCACCGCCCGGGCTACCGGCAACGGCAGCCGCGCCCACCAATGGTGAATCCCCTTCGGGTGCGCCCCGATCCCCGGCATCTTGTCATACGCCGAGGCGTCGTTGATCTCGGGTAAGGGAAGCGCGACCTCAATTAGCTTCCTGACCTGCCCCATTGTCACTCCCTTATCTCAGCAGCGACACGATCCCCAGAAAGAGCGCCAAGACTGCGAGCCCCACCGATAGCAGCGACACACGCGCCATTACCCGATAGGCAGGGTCTGATGCATTCCACGCCCACCAAAATTGACCCCAGAGTCCCACTCTCTTCAATACAAGCTCAACTTCGTCCCCAAGGCTTACACCAAGCATGTTGCGCAGTCTCTCGTCCATTCTCACGATCGGCTCATTTTCCTCTTGTAAGCCTCGCACTATAGCGTAGGCTCTTTTGTCCGATGACACGCGTATCTCGCAAATGTCACCTTCCGGGATTAGCCTCCCGTCGTGCCCCAGACGGTATTTTTCCGGAATTCTCACGATGTCGCGATAGACATCTTCGCTCTTCGCCTGAGAGACTCTGAGTCTCACGTCGGGTTCCCTCCTCTTGCCAACAACTCCGCCAGATCATAGTTCACACTCGTCACCCCAAAGTCCGGCTCGCGGCGGAAGGGTCGGCGGATGTAGTGGACCCGGTGGCCGCCAGCTTCCAGGAACTCCACGATGGCCAGGATGTAGTCGTCGGGCTTGTTGAGGGAGGTCAGGATCTCGTTGCGGGTCACGGTAATCGTCTCCGCCCCGCTCACCCGTCCCTTGACCTCGATGAACCGCAGGCGCCCCGTCCGGGGGTCCCGACTTTCAATGTCGTAGCCGAGCTGCTCCCGCTCGCGATCCACAGGCTCGTAGCCCAGGCTCCGCTCTACCTCCATGACGATGGCCCGCGCTCGGGCTGCCGAGGCCTGGGTGTCCGCCGGCACTGTCTGCGCCGGCATGGTCTGGCCCCGCATCTTCGCGAGGAGCCCCGCCGGCACCACCACGAACCCGCCCATCACCACGGGCGGGAGTGCTGCAATCTGGGCCTCTAGGTCCAGCTGCTCCATGCGCTTCCTGAGCCGGGCGGCGAGGTCGTCGGCCCGGCGCCGGGCTTCTTCGGAGTTGAGCCGGGCCGCGGGCTTTCCGGCCAGCTCCTGCAGCCGGAGCTCCTCGGCCCGGTGGTCCCAGTAGGCGATCTCCTTGGTGAGCCGGTCCTTCACCGCGGCCCGGGTTTTCTCGATCCACTCCAGACGGCGCCGGCGCACTTCCTCAAGGTGCTCCGGGACCACGTGAGTAACCGCGTACGCCTGCGCCCGGCTCTCCAAGTCGCGCGTGATCCACGCGCACTCGGGCCGGGCCAGGACCTCCTCAGGCGAAGGCTCGTCCTCCTTCAGGGGCCGGTAGTCCAGGTAAGGGGCATAGCCTGCGTGGCGGGCGTTCCCGTCGGCGTCCAGCTCCACGTACAGCAGCCGCCGCGAGATCACCCGGCGCTCACCGTTGCGCGTGGTGCTTGCGTCCTGGATGGCGTGCTCGAGGTAGAAGACCACCCGCGGACGGTCTCCCGGGTCCCGGTCGTCCACCAGCACCGTCCCGCGGCGCAGGAGGTCCCGGTGGCGCTCCAGGGTCAGGTCGATCACGGCGTCCAGAAGCGGGTGGCCGGGGCACACGAAGGCGGCCAGGGGCTGTCCCGGGGGAGCGATAAGGTCCTTCTCGAAGGTGATGCGCTCGTACCGGTGGAGGATGGGCTCGCGGGTGCCGATGAGCCGGTCGCGCTGCCGCACCGCGGCCGGCACGTGGGTCACCTCGTATCGTCGCGGCTCCCGCTGGCGCACGGTACCGCCCAGCTGCCGGAACGCCTCGAGGAAGAACGACTCGATGTAGTGCGGCTGGAGCCGGCGGGCCTCAGCCCGCTCCATGTCCTCCCGGATGCGGCGGAGCCGCTCCGAATCGATGATCTCGTGCACGAGGGCGCGCTCCTCCACGAGGCCCTGGATCCGGGCCACGTCCAGCGCTTCGTCGATGACGCGGCTCAGTCTCGCCCTGACCTCGGGTTGCTCCCCGTACCGGATGGCCTCAACCAGGAGGTCGCGGAGCGGCCGCCCCTCGAACTGGAGCTTCCCCAGGACGTCGAAGACCTTGCCCCCCAGGGCCCTGCGCGCCTCTTCCAGCTTGCGGAGCAGCGTGTGGTAGACGTCGCCCTCCCGGGTCTCGATGGCCACGAGGTTCCACATGTGGCAGGGCTCGGTCTGGCCGATGCGGTGGATCCGGCCGAAGCGCTGCTCCAGGCGGTTGGGGTTCCAGGGGAGGTCGTAGTTGACCATGAGGTGGGCCCGCTGGAGGTTGATGCCCTCACCTGCCGCGTCCGTGGCCACCAAGACCTGCACCTCGGGGTCGTGCAGGAATGCCTCCTGGGCCTTCGTACGCTCCTCCCGGCCCATGCCGCCGTGGATCCACACCACCGCCCGGGGCCGGCCGAGCAGGGTGGAGATGCGCTCCACGAGGTAGTGGAGGGTGTCCCGGTGCTCGGTGAAGATCACGAGCTTCTGGCGGGGCGAGGCCACCGGCTTCGGCGGATCCGCCCCGTAGGCCGGCGTTTCCTCTGCGATGCGTCCCCGGATGGCCGCCGGGGTGAACAGTTCGCTGAGGAGGTTCGCGAGCTCCCGCCACTTCCGGTCCTCGCCGCTCTGCCTGACGCGTTGAGCCAGGGCTTCCAGCCTCCTGAGGGTGGCGATCTCCGCCCGCAGCTCCTCGATGGTCCGGGCCGCGGTGGCCTGGTCGAGGACCTCTTCTTCCTTCGCGGCGACCTCGGCGTCGGGGGCGTCCTCCAGGTCTTCCAGGTCCTCGGGGTCCACTGTGGGGCCGAGGGCCGCCGGGACAGCCACCATGCCGCCGCGCTGCAGCAGCTCCACCTCCCGCAGCCGGCTCTCCAGGCGCTCCCGCCGGCGCCGGAGAGACTGGTAGATGGCCTCCGGGGAGGACGCCAGGCGGCGCTGCAGGATGGTCAGCGCGAACCCAACGGTGCCCGCCCGCTTTTCGTCCTCCAGAGCGTCGGCACGGTTGAACTCCTCCCGGACGTATTCGGTGACTTCCTTGTAAAGACGCGCTTCCAGGTCCGACAGCCGGTAGGGTACGGTGTGGGCGAACCGCTCCGGGAACAGGGGCGTCCCGTCGAACTTCACCAGCCGCTCCTTGACCATGCGGCGCATGAGGTCCGAGACGTCCACCTGGTGTACCCCGTCCCGGAAGCGGCCCTCGAACCGGTCGCCGTCCAGCAGGGCCAGGAAGAGCTGGAAGTCCTCCTCCTTGCCGTTGTGGGGGGTGGCGGTGAGGAGCAGGAAGTGCCGGGTAAGTCCCGAGAGAAGCTGGCCCAGCTTGTAGCGCTTGGTGTACTTCACCTCGCCACCGAAGAAGGTGGCGGACATCTTGTGAGCCTCGTCCACCACCACCAGGTCCCACCGGCACTCCGGGGCGGCCAGCTTCGCCTGCACCGACTCGTCCCGGGCGGACTTGTCCAG
>VAPR01001202.1_pt1 | contig 13623 bp, 14 predicted proteins | sample 3380701 | NCBI WGS metagenome assembly VAPR01 (sample SAMN11536904, study PRJNA540576) | hot springs metagenome | isolation source: hot spring wet sediment | place: Spain: Lobios | collected 2014-01
AGGGGCAGGTGGCCAAGCAGAAGAACAGCAACCATGGATGAGTTAAGATCTGTAGCAGAGAGGATAAGACAACATTTACTCAACAACACAAATACCATGGATGTAGAACTCATAACAGATTAATCCCTTGCAGTATGATGAGTTTCTGAATAAAGTAGAGAGCATACATTATGTATGAATTTCAATTATTAATTTATCCTATACCTGAGTATTGCTGCTATCTGACCTAGGCTCTCAAGCATCTTACCATCCTCAGTACTTGATGAGATTACCTCAACCCTTGCTCCTGTGTTCATTGCAAGTTCATCCATGTACTCTATAAGATCCTGCTCATACACATCATAGTCTATGCTTGAGCACTTGCTGCATGCACTGCTTATCATCTCCTGCTTAACCTGTATGGCCTTATCTATACTCACTATCCTCTCCACCCTTGCATTACACCTCTTGCATACAACCTCTACCCTAACCCTGTTTATGTTATCATTCACAAGCACTATATCTGCAACACCACTCTTGAGTGCATTTATCACATCCTGCATACCATACACTGCCAAGCCTTTGCTTGAGTTTATCTCCTCAAATAGCCTCCTAACAAGTCTCTTCTCCTCCATCAGCCTGTACTCCTGCAGTATATCTTGAGCCTTCTCAAGCGCTTCTCTAACCCCTTCCCTACCAGCGTATGAGATGTCAAGTACCGCAAGAACGTTCTTCTGCAACCTATAGTCTAGATAACCATTCTTAAGGAAGTCATCCTTGGTTGGTCCTGGGCCAGCAACTATCAAGCCAACGACATTATAAGTATCTATAAGGAGTGACTTTGCATGCTCAGCAACCCTGTTGAAGTAATCGTTTAACTCCATCTCCCTTAACCTCTCATACCTCCTTGCTGACTGCCCTCCTGCCCTATGCTTGCCTCCAACACCAGAGGTTATATGATCCACAACCTCAACCTTGTTACCTTCAAGTACACCTATTCCTGCTTCACTGCTATCTATTGCTATTATGCCTATCACCTTCTCCTCCTTGAGCATATCCTTCAGTATCTCTGTATGGAAGTGATCATCACACCTGTAGAGGAAGATGTTCAATGGCTTTGGAGGTTCTATCTCAAATATCTTGACAACCTCGCTACCTAGACCATTTGTAGGCAATGCTCCACAGAATATAACTAGCCCATTCTCTGGTGTCTTTGTATAAAGTTTGAGCCTCTGCATGGTCTTTGTTAATGCATCAAGCACATGGTTCCTTGTAGAGTCTGACTTTATGTTTGAGGCAGTACCATACTCTTCTCTGAGCGTTGCTATAACCTCATGTATAGGCTTGCCTTGGGGTATATAGAGGGAGATGAGTTCAGTCCCTCTACCCTTCTTCTGTGACAACTCATTAAGCATACGCTTTAACCTGTAGAGTCTTACAGAGTCTGACTTGCCCATTACTGGCTTATCAGCCTCTACACATAATATTAATTTTAGTAGTTTTGTTGCTTATTGCTACATGTTATGTATGATGCTAAGCAACCAATCAGCAAGCAGCAAGCACCATTATTATTATCATCATCAAACATAATTACCGCCCTTATCATCAACATACGTGTATAATTGTACACTGCCTATACTGTTACCCTCCATGTACCTTAAGTAACCTTCTCCATGCATCTAGGAACCTTCCAAACAAGCCTCCAAATGCAAAGTTAACTACAGCAGAGAATGATGCTAGAGCAAGTACCTGCCATAACTCAAGTCTAAGCACGAAGAGGTTAAACACTATGTATATTGGTACCCAGAATACTATGGATGCTAGCGAGTCTATTATATAACGCTTCCTATACTCCTTAACCATGCATAATCAAGCATTTGATGATTATAATATGTATTTTGCATTCAATTCAGGCTATTCAATGCATTGAATATGCATTACATACATATTATACTATGAGTATTAGGTAAACTATAATTATACCCTTGTATGATTCAATGATACTGTATGCTACCTAGGTTAGAGTACATAAAGCAGGCAAGGATAAGGCTTGGGCTTACACAGAGGAGGCTTGCCATGCTTGCTGGAGTAAGCACATCCATGATAAACCAGATAGAGTCTGGAAGGTGCAAGCCAAGTTATGATACAGCAAAGAGGATATTCGAGATACTCAACTCCCTAGAGGATAGATCATCACCAAAGATAGTTGAGATATGTAGCAAGGAGATAATAAGCGTCTCTGTTGATGATACACTACAGGATGCTATAGAGTTGATGCGTAAGCACTCATTTAGCCAACTCCCTGTATTTGCTGATTCAAAGCCAGTAGGTATGATAAGTGAAGAAGGGATAGTGAAGTATATGATGGTTAAGAATGATGGTGATGTTGATAATGGTAATGATGGTGGTATGGTGAGAAGTGCAGGTACAGAACCAAGCAAGGCATCTACCCCTGCAAGCAAGAAGGGTAGGAGCAAGAGGAGCAAGAGCCTACATGAATGTAGGGTAGGAGAGATCATGGAGCCAGCACCACCAATAGTTGATGCCTCAACCCCAGCAAAGGCTATAATACCACTAATCAGGTTCTCAAAGTGTGTGCTTGTTGGTGAGAAGGGTAATATTGTAGGCATAGTTACAGTTGCAGATATGTTCAAGCTACTTACATAAGCAATAAAGAGAAAATGGTTGAGTAACTAACTATATTATTCTAGATTTGGTAACGCTACTAGACTATCTATATTCAGCCTCATCTCAGACTCATCGTACTCCCAGTCAAGCAAGCATTCCCTTGGTAGTATACTCAATGGGTCGTATGAGTCTAGCTTGCTCAAACCAGTAACCTTAGAGAGTAGTATTGTAGAATGTACTCCCTCATCGCTCTCCTTGCTATCATCTGCCCCAACCTTAGTTCCACTTGCATTACTACTACTATTACTATTACTAATGCTACTGCTACCTATACTGCTATGCTCATTATTATCATTGTCTATTCCTTCATAATCATCATCGTTCTCACCATCAACATGCATCATCCTTGACCTTCCCTTGGTAGATACCCTAACCACAGCATACTCACCATGCCTTCCTACTAGTATACTGCTTATGCTCTTTGCTAGAGCATCTATAAGACCTATGCTTATCCCTTCAGTACTTCCATCGAATATGTAGAGTAATGCACTCCTAACCTTGTCTGGCTTTGTGTTACTATAGAGCATGCTTACAGCATTCTTCACTGCCACATCTACCCTACTATCAATCCCTGCAGATAGTATGTTGAGACCATCAACCTCGCTATTCATCATGATTATGTTGAAGACCTCTAACAGCATCCCATTGGCTATCCTGTAGCACTCATCTATGCTTAGATCTTGGTTATTTTCTAGGAAGGAGTCGTTATCTATAACTATAGTACAGTCACTCCTCTCAGATAACTTCTTTAGTGCAATCCCTGCCTTGAAGAGTTTATCATGCTCGAAACTGAATGGCATTATAACAAAGGAGATGAGCCTAGCCTTCTTTTTCTTCTTCTTGCTGTTATTATCATTGCTGCTACTAGCAGTAGCATCATCGTCATCATGATCAGCCTTGATCATATCAGCAAGCAATGGTGCAACCGCTACACCGTTCCTACCAGCAAGGTTTGCTACCATGATGAATGTATTGTAACCCATCAACCTCTCACGTATTCTATTCTTATATGCTAGGAGTGATCCCCTTATCGTATATGGTGAGGGATTAAGCATTCCCGTCTCTATCAGCATCCTCTCCATCCTTGGCTCTTTGGCTCCATCTGATAGGCTTGCTGCTCCACCTCCATCATCATACTTGCTAACCTTTCTCCTCTTATCCATACTCATGCTAGTTATAGCAAGGTCATTTGCACTACTGCTTATCAGCAGGGTATCTAGAGCAGATACATCCCTCATCATCATTGCAATCTTTGTGCCAGCACCACCTATGCCTATTATCATTGCAGGTAAAGGAAGCTCCATGCTTGCATAGATAGGGAAGGTGCGTTAAGAATATTTTGCTTCTCCATAAATCAATGACAGGTCTAAAAAATTTGATCTAATCATTTAGTCTATGATGCTCCCTAGGAGAGAGTGTGTTGTAACCCTATCTATCCTAACCCTTACCCATGATCCTAGCAATCTCATTGCATTATTCACACCATCGTTATTGAAAGAATTATGCCCCTTGCTGTAACTATCATAATTATTATCTACTATCCCCTTCTTAATTAGATAGATTGGTTTGTAAGCAAAGTTTCTACCCTGTACTCCTCCAGTATCAGTCAACTCATCCACCAATACTGCACCCTCCCAGCCCTTCCATGCTAGGTTCCTTGAGTAGCATACCCTGCTAACAACATCATGCATCACCCTACTCCTCTCATTTATAACCTGTTTGCTAAGTTGCTCCATCCTGCTTGCCTCTGTCCCTGGTCTAGCACTGTACTTTGATACATTAACAACATCTGGCTCAACCTCTAGCAAGAGATCTATGCTAGCATTAAAGTCCTCCTCACTCTCGCTAGGGAAGCCTACTATAATATCTGTTGCTATAGTGCATAGTTTCAACTCCCTCCTGAACCTCTTCACCATATCTATGAATGTTGATGCCCTATGCCCCCTACGCATAAGTCTAAGCACTCTATCACTCCCGCTCTGCACAGGGATGTGGATGAACTTGAATACCTTATCATCCCTATATGCCTCTATGAGATCATCAAGCATTGAGGGTAGGTATTGAGGGTTCATCATCCCTACTCTTATCATGAACTCAGCATCTATTGAGCATACAGCCTTTATAAGCTCAGCAAGGTTTGTTCCTATATCCCTACCATATGCACCATTATCTGTTGAGGTTAACCATACCTCTCTACACCCTTGCTCTACATCCTCCCTAACCTGCCTTACTATATCGCCTATCCTGTAACTTGTGAGCCTACCCTTTGCTATCCTTGTCTCGCAGAATGTGCACTCACTCAAGCATCCAGAGCCTATCTGCACCATACTTATCACTGGGTTCACTCTAATCTTTGGCAATCCTACCTTCTGCACTGAGCCATCAAGCAAGATGATTCCTTTACCATCAAGTGCAGATGCTAATGCAGTATCAACCCTATCTATAGCATTTGGTCCAACTATGCTTACTCTAGGGCTGAACCTCCTTATCCTATTTGGCTCTGCCTTTGCCATGCATCCAGCAACAACCAATGGTTTGCTTGATAATCGCTTTATCCTCTCAACCATCCTATTTGCTGTTGCATCCTTCACAACACATGTTACTATTATGCTTGCATCTGCCTCATCAAAGTTGCTTGCAAGTTCGTACCCCTTGCCTGCTATTATACCTGCTATAATCTCTCCATCAGATAGGCTGGATGAGCAACCATACACCTCAAGCCAGACCTTGACCATAACATTAGCACCTATCACATAAATAATAATAAGAAACTCCTAGCCTACAGCATCCCTTATTATCTCATCAACCCTCTTCTCATCCATCAACCCTTTCCTTACAACTAGATGCTTTATGCTTACCCCTTCCTTCAATGCCTCCTTGTATAGTTCTGCAGCCTTGATATAGCCTATGTATGGTGAGAGTAGTGTTACCATTATTGGGTTATTCTCAACGTTGGTCTTCAACCTTTGCTCATCTGCCTTCAACCCATCAAGCATATGCTCAACAAAGACTGGAATGAACCTTGATAGCATATCCATTGAGTCTAGCACGCATCTTGCCATAACAGGGAGCATAACGTTAAGTTCTAGCTGTCCTGCTTGAACTGCTAGTGCAGTGCTTAGATCATTCCCAACAACATTGAAGCAGATCATGTCAAGGCATTCAGCAAGTGAAGGGTTGACCTTTCCAGGCATTATGCTTGAGCCAGCATGAACAGCAGGTATGGTTAGTTCACCAAGCCCAGCAAGGGGGCCAGAGGCCATCAGCCTTATATCATTCGCTACCCTTATCAACTCTAACGCTAGGTTCCTTAGGCATGAGGATACATACGCTACACCAAGCCTACTCTGCAGTGCATACTGCATATCCCTAGCAGGTTTAAGATCTATGCTAGATATCTCAGCAAGGTATCTTATGGCAAGTTCCCTATAGCCTTTGGGTGCATTTGCTCCTGTACCTACAGCAGTTCCTCCTAACGCTATATACTTCAACTCATCAAGAGCATCAAGGAGATACCTTCTAGCATCCTCTATCGCATGAGCATATGCATGGAACTCTGAGCCTAGGGTAACTGGGAGTGCATCCATGAGGTGTGTTCTACCTATCTTTAGTATATGCTTGAACTCCTCGCCCTTCCTATGCAATGATGAGATTAGCCTATCTAGTGCTGCTACAAGATCCTTGCTACTCATGAGTATTGCAAGGTGCAATGCTGTAGGAAATGTATCATTACTTGACTGTGACATATTCACATGATCGTTTGGATGAAGGTAAGAGTAGTCACCCTTGCTCCTCCCCAACAACTCCAATGCCTTGTTTGCTATAACCTCATTCACATTCATGTTGAATGCTGTACCAGCACCAGAGTTTAGAGCATCTATTGGGAACTGATCTAGCAACTCTCCAGCAAGTATTGCGTCACATGCTCTTACTATTGCTTCTCCTCTCTCCTTATCTAGCGCTCCTAACTGCATATTTGCTAGTGCTGCACTCCTCTTTATCATAACATAAGCCTTGACCATGTTTACATGCATCCTCTGAGCAGTTGCGTTGTAATGCTCCAATGCTCTAACGGTGAATGGGCCATAGTATGCATCATTTGGCACCTTAACCTCACCTAGAGAGTCTCTATCTACCCTATACATACCTGAGCATCATGATAAGACCATTTAATAACCTATTGATCATCAGCATTGTTTTATTGTTGATAACTGTACTCCTTTTATGCATGACCTCTGGAAGCAAGTAGGAGAGCAATGATACATACTGTGATGGTTATGACAAGGATGTACTGTAAGTTGATTAGTACATGGTAAAAGAATGAACCAAATATTCTTGGCTCTGACTCATATGCTATGTACACTCTATCCTCTTCATATACATAGAATATCTGTCTGGCTATGCTTGAATCATACTTTGCAGGAATGGTATGTATGGAGACAAGTAAAGGATACCCATTTACCTTCTGCAATATATAGTAGATGTATGCCTCATCAGTTGACATATGCTTCAATGATATGCTCTCTATACTGCACCTAATCTCTTTATCATGCCCATAGTATATGCTTGAAGAGGTTCAGTTACTGTAGAGAACCTATGCCCAGCAGATAAGGTTGAATGCATCAATGCTTACCCTACAGGTTTATACTCCATTTTCCCTTTTCCTCTTCTTCCCTCCTATATCTAGCCTCAACATTGCTCATTGTAGAATATAGATGAGCAATGCACACCATTGGGTGGTACAAATTCAACCTCAACATAGTAATGGTTCTTCACTTAACGTGGATGCATCATTTTTAGTTATAATCTGTAGAATAAACCTAAGAGGGTTTATGCATTACATCCCCTCCCCTATCAGAAGTAAATATATAAGCACTAATAAGATATTGCTACTACGTATTATTACTAGAATTATGGAAGTCTTGCATCCCTGCTCCTCTTTTGCATACATACCTTACTACTGATTAGTAGTTATCTTGTCTTATGATTATAGTCAGTACATCTGATATGGTTAATCCATGTAAGAGATATTATATAACCATTATTATATAATTTTTATTACAGAAGAGCATAAAGAATATTTTTATAGAAGAACAACCTCTCTACTTGTATGAAAACTTTAACATATATGGTGATGGTGTATGCTTTACTATTACCATCCATAGGCTATACGTACGCGCAGAAAGTCTTCGAGCAGGGTATAAGCATAACAGAGATCAATGGGTCTTACAGTATAACATGCTTCAGCGAGCCTGTACATCCTTCTGGCGTAAATGGTGATATAACAATAATTGCTGATAGACCTTACTCTAGAACACTAACCTTCACCCCTGGAGACTCCAACTATAATGGTGTAGAGGATAATAGTGCTACACTCATCTTCCCAGATGACTTCAATGCTAACTACACACAAGACTTCACAGTACTCTGTAATATGTGGAGTGGGAGTGATAGGGATGAGGAGGGAGCATATAGCAGTATAACAGCAGAGTTCTGGCAATCAATCTACACAGATGGTAGTGTAAGATTCAGACAAGGGCTGATCATGCCTGAGAGTATACATCCTGGTGGCAGCATAGATATAGTATGTTTCAGCGAGCCTGCACATGGTACTAACACTGTCGATGGTATAATAATAGTGAAGATTCCAGATGAGCGAACATACTTTAAGAGCAGAGAGTTCATCAAGGGTGATATAGATGGTAATGGTGTTAGTGATGATTATACTATACTAAGGTTCCCAGATGACTTTACCTCATATCCTCCAGCAGATACCAACACCATGGGTGAATATACGGTCTTCTGCGACCTTACTAATGGTACTCGTGATGCAGGAGGTGTTGTACTGCATACTGGAGAGTTCTTGCAGGCGTTTTGGGTATCCTTCAATGTTATACCAGAAGGTATAGTTGGTACATTACTTCTACTCTGCTCATCGATCATGGTCTTGGTTCTATATGGTAGGAGGGTAAAAGGTTAAAGAGGGGTAGTTTACGGTTATACTTTTATGCTAGTAGTTTATCTTCATGCTTGCCAACTCTATAACAGAATTAAGATCATCATCACCTATAGGTGCACCATGCAGCAGTGCACCCTTTTGAGGCCATCTGCCCACAGGTGTATACTTGATGGGTATTGGGGGTTGTAACCTAACCAATCTACTAAAGACTATCTTTGTATTCCATCCATTCCTCCTACACATATCCCTCTCCTCCATACTCAACTCATCTATACTCAACGCCTTATCAACCACAGCATAACCTATGAACGCATCTCCCTTCCCTTCTATCTTCTTTGCTAGGAGTATCTTCATCCCCTTCTCCCATCTCCTCCTCATTGCAGTATAGTATGCCCTCCTACTGAATATACTTGTCTCAAACTCTTCGTTGTTTGCTATCCTCATTATGTAGTTTGTCATAGCATACTATTGATAGAGGAATTATTTAACCGTATATGGGTAAGAGATAAGTTAATTTAACCATAGAAGATAGTAGGCATATGCAGAAGGTACCAAGGATTCTTGTATCTGATGTAATGGACAGCAATGGTATAGAGGTTATGAGAAGGAACGGACTCCAAGTAGATTACAAGCCTGATATCAAGCATGAGGAGTTACTAGCCACCATAAAGGATTACAACATCTTGGTTGTGAGGAGTAGAACAAAGGTTAGGAAGGATGTGATAGATGCTGCTCAGAACCTCAAGATAATAGCAAGGGTTGGTGTGGGGCTAGATAACATAGATGTTGAGTATGCTAAGAGCAAGGGCATCAAGGTTGTGAATGCTGAGGAGGCAGCAATGAGTGCTGTTGCTGAACTTGTGATAGGGCTGATGATATGCCTAGCAAGGGGTATAGTAAGAGCAGACACTGCCATGAAGCAGGGTAGGTGGATAAAGAGCGAGTTGATGGGAATAGAGTTGAGGGGTAAGTACCTAGGTATAATAGGCATGGGGAAGATAGGTACGAGGGTTGCTAGACTTGCAAGAGCATTAGGCATGAACATAATTGCTTATGATGTTGTTAAGATAGATCCGATGCTGGTTAGGGAACTAGGCATAGTTACTACAGATCTTGATACATTGCTGAAGAGTTCAGACTTTGTTACACTGCATGTACCATTGAATGATTCTACTAGGCATATGATAGATGCCTCTAGGCTAGCAATGATGAAGAGTTCAGCATACATAATAAACACTGCTAGGGGAGCTGTTATAGATGAAGAAGCGTTACTTAATGCATTGAAGGAAGGGAGGATAGCAGGTGCAGCGCTTGATGTTTATGAGATTGAACCTCCAACCAACATGGAACTCATAAGGCTTCCAAATGTAATATGCACTCCTCACATAGGTGCACAAACAAGGGAGGCACAGGCATTAGCAGCAAGCATAATAGCGGAGAAGGTTGTACAACTCACAAGGGAACTATATATAGTATGATAGTAACTACAGGTGAGATTTAAGTAGTTAAGGTTATCTATACCATCTCTTAGTAATATTAACCTGTATGTATTATAACATATTATATAAAAGATTTACTTTCCAACTATTGGATAATGAATGTTGGTAGCAACGGTGTTGAGGAGAACAGGGACAATACCAATGGTGGTGAGAGGGCTAGAGGGGGAGATGGGAGGATGGTAACAGAGGATATAATAAACATCATAATGGGAGAACTCTCATCAACTAGAGTAGTTGATACCCAGACATACATAGCAGAGGTGCAGGCAAGGATGTGGAAGGCATTGAAGAGAGGTATGCACTTCAAGGCATTGACAAGATCATCAGAGGAGTTCCTAAAGCGACACCTCAACTCCAAGGTAAAACTTGTTGTGCTCTACGCTGATATGGTAGGCTCTACAAGGCTGAGCAGGATGCTCCCTGTAGAGAGGCTAGCAACAATAATACAGGCATACACTCAAGAGATGTCGCTCATAGCATTGAACTTCGATGGTTTAGTGCTCAAGTATGTTGGGGATGCTGTTATAGCATACTTCCCTGCAATGCATAACCTACTTCTTGCTGCAGATGATGCTGTGAACTGTGCAGTAGCAATGATAGAGGTGCTAAGGCAAGGGATAAACCCTGTACTCCTCCAGTACGATTATCCTGAACTTGCTATGAAGGTTAGCATGGATGTTGGGGAGCACTCAGTTATCCAGTATGGGAGTGATAAGAGCATGGATGTAGATGTGGTTGGGTATGGGATAAGCATGGCTGCAAAGATACATGCATTGGCAGAGAGCAACTCTATAGTTATAAGCCATAATGTATACGATGTGTTGCATCCAAACATGCAGAGCAGGTTCAAGCAGTTGAACCTTGATATAAGTAAGTGGGGTTACACAGATGAGGATAGTGGTGAGCTATACAAGGTATACATCTACAAGCCATAATGCTTAATGTAGACGATGATTGCTGTATCCTGCACATATTAGATATGTTTATCCATCTATATCACATCTATCTATCCATACATCTACCATCTAACATACATGCATCAACACTACAATAATCTACTCATACATCCAGCAGGCATTCAAGCATAAACTACACATAACTTCATATAATCCTTATAAGAGTTGTAAACCCTCTCTTATCCAACTCCAAACCATCCCTCTCATCATACTCTCCTACAACCACTGTTATAGATATGAGATCTGATTCCTTGCACTTACTTGCATCAAGTATAACTTTAGCATCTATAGCATTCATCAACCTATCATCATAGCCTAATACACTTACCGCATCACTAACCTCAGTTGCTGTTAGCAGTTGGAATATCTCATTCATCCTCCTGTTGTACATGGTTATTCCTACACTTCTACCCTCTTCCCTTGCCCTTGCCTTAACCTCCAACTCTATCATCCCTGCCTTATGCTCAGCATACCTCAACTGACCATCAACGTAAACTTGAAGGTAGAATGGATAGCCTGCTGTGAACTCTGCCATCTTGTTTATCCCATCATCCTTGATAACATCTATCTTCCTTATTGTATCACCATACCTTGCTATCCACGCACTACTTACCTTTACAACATTATCTATCATCTCAAGCCTCCATGCACTCTCCTCCTCATCCAAGTTGTATCTCTTAACCCAGTCCTTGTAATCATTGCTTATATCCCGTATGAACTCTATGCATGTAACCTTGTACTCATCTACACTCTCCCTACTTGAATGGTACATACACACAGTATAGAGGTGATGTGCTGTATTAACTTTTAATACAATAAATAGGAAGATTGGAGAGAGAAGAAGGAGAAAGATATCAGAACTGTCTATTCAGTATAGAGCCTAGCCTACCCCTTGTTACTGCTATCATCACAGCCATTATTGATGCTACTATAGCCATTATTGCTACAGGGAACTCTGGCACAACAACTATGTTGAACTCAGTCCTGTCTATAAGGTGGGTCTCCCCCTCTCCTGTCCTGAATGGCACAATATAACTAACCACAACCTTCTTTACTCCTTCACTCTCAAACCTAACAGTTACAGGCTGGAGGTTGTTGCTCAACTCCTGCTTTAATATACTCTTATCCCCATCGAATATCTCTATTGTATATCGTTCTGTCTCCTTCAATGGCCTCTTCCCTGCATCGTAGAGTTGTGCTGCTATCTGCACATCCTGCCCAGGCATTATGGTCTGAGGACCCCAGTAGAGCAGCACGTATACATTACCAGTGCTACCAAACTTCTCCAGTGGTGGCTTTGGTATCTCAACAACTCCAGGTGTTAACTCTATTGGCTTATCACTCCTCCCAAACCTCTTCAACTCAAATGAGTACTGTAATGGTATTGGCTCCTCTGTCCTGAATGCATATACCTCAGCCTTTATAGGTAGAGGAAAGTTCTCTGCAACCCATATCTTACTATCCTTAGCATATCTGAAGCCTACTATGGTAGTGTTCCATGTTGTGTTTGCTGCAGTTACCTGCTCATTTGTAACCTGTAGAGCAACAGGAGCACCAACACCAACTGGCACTCCTCCAGTTATTGCTAACCTTCCCCAAGCTGATGGTGCGAGTGGTTTTGGATCACTACTGTTTGCAAAGTCACCAAGCCATGCAAGAGTTCTCTGTATTATCGCTCTGTACTTGCTAACTGAAGGCTCTGCACTCTGTGGCTGCATGTTTATGCTCGATAGAACCATCTTTCCATTGCTTACAGCACCAGCATCATTAATACTAACATCTGCTATCCAGTTGCCTTGGTCATCCCTTGAACCTAACCATATTGCAACCTCCAACTCTCTACCGCTCTCATACTCCAAATCTCTTATAGTGTACACAAAGTATGTACCAAGCTCTGCTCCCTTACCAGGGTACCATGTTGTCTGTGCATGAGCAGTTACAATGCTTGAGATTGAGAGTACTGCTGCTAACAGCAGAGATGTTACATATGTGGTTACTCTCTTCATTACTATTTATCATACACCATTTGCTTATAAACCTTCAACTATATGTGATAAGAGACCATAACATGCTACAATGCTAGAAACTCTTGCTATGCAAGAGTTTTGGTTTAATAAATAATTAGTAGTTAGGTAGGATTGGCCATACTGGTTGGCGGAAAGACTTTATATTATCTTGCTCTCCATTCATCAAGTATGTGTAGATGCCCTAAGGTTCACTTCTACGAGGTAGAGTTCAAGTTGGATGGGTTAAGAAGTGTAGCGTACCATAAGAACTGCGGAGATCCTCTCTCAGATGCACAGATGCAAGAGTTTGATAAGCAGTTGATCAAGCTTTGGGGTCTTGAGGTTCAGGAATGATTCTGTACTAAAAAGTTTATATAATTTCAGACTGATTGAATTGTGATGGCAGCAACTATTAAGGCAATGAGAGTAGAGCTGGATGTATCAAATGTTACATCCATAGATCAGGCAAGAGCGTACGTAGAGGAGATACAGCACCAGTATGCAGATCTAACAGTTACAAACATAAATGTTACAGC
>VAPR01001204.1_pt1 | contig 13605 bp, 17 predicted proteins | sample 3380701 | NCBI WGS metagenome assembly VAPR01 (sample SAMN11536904, study PRJNA540576) | hot springs metagenome | isolation source: hot spring wet sediment | place: Spain: Lobios | collected 2014-01
TCCGTAAGAGCGGCCAGGTAAAAATCGGATGAGTGAATGAAGCCGATGATATTGTCCTTGTCTTCATCAGCCACCGGGAAGCGTGTATGACGCTCGGAACGGATCGTCTCCAGGTTTTCCTCATACGTATTGGATGTATACAAGCACACCATGTCGATGCGCGGAATCATAATCTCGCGGGACAGCGTTTCAGAGAAATCAAATACGTTGTCCACCAATGCCAGCTCGGTTTGGTCGATGTGGCCGCTCTTGTGGCTTTCGTTTACCAGCAGGCGAATCTCTTCTTCCGTATGGGCGGCTTCGTGTTCGGATACCGGCTCCAGGCCGATCCATTTGAGCAGGCGGTTTGCTGTTCCGTTTAAGACCCAGATCGCCGGGTACAGCAGTTTGTAGAACATCATCAAGGGAGCCGCCACCCACAGAGAGGTGGACTCTGCTTTCTGGATGGCTAACGATTTCGGCGCCAGTTCACCCAGAACGATGTGAAGAAACGTAATAATGGAGAATGCCACACCAAAAGAAATGGCTGTAATCAAGTACGCAGGCAGATCCCAATGGCCAAGCAGCGGTTCGATGATCATGTGGGCGATAACCGGTTCCCCGACCCAACCCAATCCAAGCGACGCCAGCGTAATCCCGACCTGACAGGCAGAGAGGTAGGCGTCCAATTGTTTCGTAACTTTTTGGGCGTAAGCGGCTCGCTTGTTCCCTTCAGAAACCAGCTGCGCCAGTCGCGTCTGCCGCACCTTTACCAGAGCAAACTCAGCTGCTACGAAAAAGCCGTTCAAAGCTACCAGAAATACTACTAACAAAAGGTTCAGTACTATCGGAATACTGTCCAAAAAAAGAGTCATCCTTTCTTAGCGCGAATATTTACAGTTTTTCACTTTTAGTATACAGAGTTGCTCTGGTTTTCACAAAGTCCAAAAAAGGCTGTTTTGAAGCGAAACAGGTCTGTTTTGGCGAAAAAAACGTCTGGCTTCCACAAGCCAGACATTTAATCGCCCTTACCTGTTCAGAATCGACGATCCGTACAACAGGAACATGGAGAGGACTGCGGCCAGACCGAGATAGGCGGCCAACACCTTCCACTTGGTTTTCGCTGGTGATTCGTAGTACGTGGCCAGCTGCTCAAGCTGCTCTTCCACTTTATGCAGCCGCTCCCGCGCTTCCCGTTCCGCCTCTGCAAGCAGCGGGGAAGGAACGGGCTGTAGCGGGTTTCCGTCCAGGAACAATACGGGGGTTCGTTCCCACAGCTGGAACAGTTCCCAGATACGATCCGCATACAATTTGTCCAACTGGATGCGATCCCGTTCAAATCGGCGTTCATCGTGAATAAACGGGAGGAAGTACCGCTGTTTGGGCGGTTTGGCTGCGCCGTGGAAATAGCTCTGGGTCATCAGTCTCGCCCGGGTGTCAGAAGTGTCAGCCAGCGCGGGCCAGTGAGCAATTTCGCCAAGGAAGTTCAACAGTTTCCCCTTTTCATGAGCAAGGACACGCTGCTGGTAGCCTTCCCGCAGGCGGTTCCACCAGGTAATCAGGCCGAACAGGAAGATCAGGAACAACAGCGGATCGGGGGAAAACAACAGCATTGCCCCTAAGGCAAGAAGACCGAAGAACCAGATCTTGGTAGACAGCACAGAGACGATGCGGCCGCCGTCCAGCGGCGAAACCGGAAGCAGGTTGAACAGGTTGATCATGGCACCGAGAAAAATCACCAGCGCCCAGAAGTCGTGTCCGGTCCACCAGTAGAGCGGCAGCGCGGGCAGGAAGGCAATCATGCCCGCGAGCGGCCCGCCGTAGGCCAGGTACGCTTCCGTTCGGGCGTCTCGCGGATGGTCTTTCATCGAGATGAATGCGCCGGCGAACGGAATGAACACGGCAGGAGAGGTGCGAATCCCCTTTTGTCTGGCGGCAATCAGATGCCCCATTTCATGGACAAAAATCAGATAGACTATGGTCACGGCAAATTTCCAGCCGTAGATCCAGGCGTAAGTACCGAGACTCACGATCATGGAAAGGAAGGTCACTCCGAATTTGGAGAATTTCAGAAAGGTGCCCAGCCATTTCAGGATGGCTAGTAAAAACGCACCGATGGCAATTAAGGTGGAACGGGTTTTGTTCACGAAAAACATTCCTCCCGAGCATAGAAAACGTGGCTGGTGCCAAGTTGTGGTTCTTTTTTATATACGATTTGGCGGAAAGAAAGTTTCGTTACTCCTCTAACCGTGGATTCCGAAAATGAAAGCCGTATTCCCCGTAAAGGGGATCGTAGGACAGTTCCGCACCGTCAAAGTACCAAAAATCAGCCGGCCGAATGACAAATCGCATGCCCTCCACTTCGAACACGGCATCGTCTGCCAGCATCTCATCTTTTTCAATGGCGTAAAACAGTCCGCCCGTGCCCGGTCCCCCCGTCCTTACGTACAAGCGAAGCGTATCGCCTGGGCGAAAGTCTGCGTACCGTTGGTAGGCTCTGGCGAATTCCGGCTGGATGTGTAATTGAATCGACATAATCAAAAGCTCCTCTCCCTCACTATGCTTCCCCATTGTACCATACGAGCCTAGTCGGCTATGGCAGGCGTCGGCTGAAGCCGACAGCAAAAAACGCCGCTTTTCACAGCGGCGCGCTTGGTGTACCGGTACTCAATCTCTTCCCTGGCTCACATCGATCGTAGGATGCATAAACGGAACGCCTTTGGGCGGTTTGTTCTCCAACAGTTCCCTGTTTTCCGTGCTGTTCCAGCCGATGTCGTTGGTCGGATGCACCCATCGGTCTCCTGCCATTACCGTAGGGTCCGTTTCGGTGCTCCACTGGTTGAGCGGCGACTCCGGCGAATCGTAGTAACTGTCTCCAATCACCACGCCAAACTCGTTGACGAAAGGCTTTTGCATCTGCTCCGTTGAGTTCTTGAAATCGGGCGCATGAATCTGATGCGGGAGCGTACCGTCGATGGCGACGTTTTCTACGGGGTCCTTCCCTCGCTTGCGCTTATCCATCGCTTTTTCCCTCCTTCGGGACGAGTCATTCTGTAACGAGTATGCCATATCTGCCCCCTCCTTATGCGTCGGCCCAGTTCCTACCTCGCGACTAGTCTTTGCGCCCAGCCCTTTTGTCGAACGCTGGCATAGGATACAAAAAGACCTACGGGCACCTGGTGTGCCAGGAGGAGATCCGATGGTAACGAGCGTAGTGATCCCAACCCGAAATGCGGTCGATCGGCTCCTTTACACATTGTACAGCCTCAATTTGCAATATACGTCATTTGATGACTTCGAAGTAATTGTCGTGGACAATGCGTCCACGGATGGAACCGTGGAGAGAGTGAACCGCTTTGGTGCCCATTATCCGCTGCGGTGTCATCGCACGAAGAGCCAGCTTTCCCATTATCAGCTGATCAATACGGGCGTGAAGAAGGCAAGCGGGGATGTCATTATTTTACTGGCCAGCCATATGATCGTTCCTCGGGAGTTCATCGGAATCCATCGGCAGGCGCACAGTCAGGAGGACAAACTGGTTCTTCTCGGCATTGCCCAGCGCCGCATCTACTCGGTGTTTTATCCCCAGTTCAGTCATGCCCAACTCGTCGAATGCGAGGCCTGGCTGGAGCATTACCCGCAGATCAAGCGACCCCACACGGCCAGAAAAGTCGTACCCCTGCTTGAGGAGAAGCAAATCAGCAGCGGGCTGCCGTTTCACATCGGCTTGCCATGCCCGGAGGAGGCACTGCGCCAGCGCTTCTTGGAAAAGGGTGGTGCAGTCTGGACGCTGTTTCATACGGATCACGTCTCGCTTCCGCGGGTTGCCTTTGACGAACTGGGTACATGCAAACCGCTCCCGCGAAAAGAGATGGAACAGGATCTGGCGAAGCGCCTCGCGCATCATGGATACCGCTTTCAGATTACCGATAAACTTACCCTACTGAAACAGGAGCAGCCGATCAACAGGTCAGGCCAGACCAGGATGAAGAAAAACCACCGCATGCGTTAGAGACGGTGGTTTTCGTGTGTACTCCAAGGGATTTTACCGGTTTTCTTTTAGGCGCTCTTGTGGTTCACTATTAATGGAGCCATCGGAACGGACAGCCTCCGATTGCGCCTTTGGGCCGCGAATCTCCGCGGTTTTTCCGAAGTCTTTGGCTTTGTTTCGCATTGTTCTGCCCTCCTCTTTGGTTGCATGCCTGTAGTATGGCCCAAAAGGGCAGAATGTAATGAACGACGATGGATGGAAAGGGGAAGACACCGGTATGGCGAAAAAACATCGCAAACATACGGATAAACAGACGAATACGAACGCAACTCTGACTGACCATAAAACAGGACATAGTTTGAAGGAAATGCTGAACGAAGATGCTCTGGCCAAGCTGAAACAGATGGAGCGGGACATGAAAGCGGCCAAGGAACGGGAAGAGCAGGAGGCTGCGGAACGCAGACGCCGTGAGCTGGAGAAAAAAGAAAAAAACAAGAGCTTTGCGGAGCTGCTCGATGACTATGAGAAAAAAGGCGGAGGGAAGTACGGTCGATGAACGATCGGGAACGCAGGCCTGACACTTCCAAAAACGGATTGATGAAACGCAATGAGCTGAACGTCCGGCGGGATGACATCAGGGAGCGCGGGAAATCAGTGCTCTCCCGTCTCGGGCAAAAACAGCAGAAAAAAACGGACGAGCCCAGCCGCTGATGGATGGATTTTTTTCCTCTCTCCCCATATAGATAATAGGAAGGGAAAGGAGGGGAAGCATGGGCACGTTCCTGCTGCTTGTCAGCGTCCTCTGCGTGGCGCTGGGGACGTGGAGGCTGCTCGGCATGTTCAAGGAGGATAAACCTGGCAGCAAGACGCTCTGGATGGTCGTGACCGGCGCCGGAATTATGCTGTTTTTCCTCTTGAAGCTGTGGACGGACACTGGTCCTGCCTGACATACAAAAAGGAGCACCCCTCGCCGATGAGATGGCTTGGGGTGCTTTTCACTTAGTTGCGTTACTCGTACCGCAGCGCTTCGATCGGATCGAGTTTGGCCGCCTTGTTGGCAGGATACAGACCAAAGAAGATACCGATGGCGCTGGAGAAGCCAAACGCGATGAAGACACTGTTCCAGGACAATAGCGGCGGCAGTTTGGCAAAGTGGGAGATCAGGGCGGCAGCGCTCAGTCCCAGCACGACGCCGATCAGCCCGCCGATCAGGCAGACGATCACTGATTCGATCAGGAACTGGACCAGGATGTCCTTGCGCCTTGCCCCGAGCGCCTTGCGGATGCCGATTTCCCGCGTCCGCTCCGTGACGGAGACGAGCATGATGTTCATCACCCCAATCCCGCCGACAAAGAGCGAGATGCCGGCGATGACGCTGAATACCAGTGTCAGGGTGCCGGTCAGGTTGTTGAATTCCTCGATGTTTTGCTGCATGCTTCGGGCCATGTAATGATTTTTATGGCCGTGTTTCCGATTCAGGTATTGCGTGGCGTGCTGCATGGCCTGGTCCACGGTCTCCTTGGAGACCGCCTTGCCCTGCAGAGAGCTCACGAACGGCTCCTCATAGAAGCTTTGCTCAAACCGAATGGGGATGTAAGCCGACAACCGCTGGCTTTGATCGAACCGGAACTTGTCTTCGCGATATACTCCGATCACGACAACCGAAGTGTTTTTGAGGCGAACCCGCTGTCCGACTGGGTTCATTTGGCCGAACAGCTTTTTCGCCAGTTCCTCCTCCAGTACAATCACGGGCCGTAGTTCCTTGTCATCTGCCACGGAAAAGAAGCGGCCTTTTACTACTTTGACCGTTGGCTGCACCTTGAGAATATCGGCGGTTGTAGCGTACAGGTTAACCGCTTCTTCCTTTTTCGGGCCTTTCAGCGATCCGCTGCCGAAATTAAACGGCACAATCGCTTCGATGGAGGGGCTTATTTTTTGCAGAACCTCCGCGTCTTCCACCGTCAGGTCTTCCGGAGACGGCTGTTCCTTGGAATCCCAGTCGACATAAATATTAAAGGAATTTTGCCCGAACTTTTCAATTTCGCTTACCACTGCTTTTTGCCCGCCCTCGCCAAGGGCCGTAACGGCAATCACCGAGGTAATCCCGATGATGATGCCCAGCATGGTAAGGCTGGATCGAAGCTTGTTGGACCAAATTCCTTCTAGGGCGGTACGGAAACTCTCAGCCAGATTCATGTGACGATCACCTCCTCAGAGGGTGAGGCAAACAGGCGTCGTTCCACTTTTTCATCCCGGATGATGACCCCGTCCTTGAATGTCACGATCCGCTCCGCATGCTGGGCGATATCCGGTTCGTGCGTCACAAGGAGGATTGTCACACCCTGTTCGTGAAGCTCCTGAAAAATGGCCATGATCTCTGTCCCGGAGCGGCTGTCCAGGTTGCCCGTCGGTTCATCCGCCAAAAGGATCGCCGGTTTGTTCACCAGCGCCCTGGCAATGGCGACCCTCTGCCGCTGCCCGCCGGACAGCTGGGGAGGTTTGTGATGGACCCGCTCGGCCAGCCCGACCCGCTCGAGAGCGGCAAGTGCACGCTTTTTGCGCTCGGACCCGCTTACACCCGCGTACAGCATCGGCAGCTCGACGTTGTGCAGGGCTGTTGAGCGTGCCAGCAGGTTGAACGATTGAAAGACAAAGCCGATCTTCTGGTTGCGTACCTCGGCCAACTTCCGGTCGTTCAGAGAGGTGACCTCGATGCCGTCCAGCAGGTAGGAGCCGGATGTTGGCCTGTCCAGACATCCGAGCATGTTCATAAAAGTGGATTTCCCGGAACCGGATGGCCCCATGATCGCGACGAATTCACCGGTTTCCACTGACAGGGAGACGTTCTTCAGGATGGGGAGCTCGGAGTCGCCGGTGCGATACGATTTGCATAATCCTTCTACCAACAGCATTTGCCCGCCTCCTTACATGCCTGGTGGAATGGGACCTTTGGATTCCGTAACAGGCTGGTTTTCCTGCAGGGTTTCCGGCGGGTTGAGGATCACCTGTTCATTACCGGTCAGACCCGATTTGACCTGCGAAAAGAGCTCGTTTTCCATTCCCACTACAATCTTGCGCTTTCTGGCGGTACCGTTCTCCGTCACCCAGACGTACGTGTCCCCGTTTGCTTCCTGCTGCACGGCTTCAATCGGCACCTGCAGCGCGTTTTCGATTTTTTCCACGGAGATATTGACATCGACATGAAAGCCCGGCTTCAAAATGGCTGCGGGTTGTGTCGGCGCAAGCGTCACTTTTACCCGTGTCTTCTCACCCTGGCCGGAGCTGCTCTGCGTAGTCACGGCGATTGGCGCAATCTTGGTCACCTTGGCCTGCAGCTTTGATTTTCCCAGAGAGCTTCCCTCGATCACCGCCAACTGCCCCAGCTTGATCTTGCTCACGTCGGACTCGTTTACCTCCGCCTTGATCAGCACACGGTTCAGGTCGGCCAGCGTCAGGATTTCCGTTCCCTTATTCACATACTGGCCGTTGTCGGCAGCAACCGCAATCACCGTGCCGTCAGCAGGAGCGACCAGTACGCTTTGCACCCGCTCTTTTTCCAACTGCGCCTTTTCCACCTGGAATTTGTTGATCTGCGCCTGGATGGACTGCAGTTCTTCCTTGCGCGGCCCCTTTAGACGCAGGGCAAGCTGCTGTTTTGCGACGTTGAGCGAGGATACTGCGGCGTCCAGCTGCGCCTTCGCCTTTTCAACCTCTTGAGACGTGGTTGCGCCTGACTGGAACAGCTGGGAGACTCGTTCGTACTCCCGTTTGGCCGTCTCCAGGCTGCGCTCTTCCTGGTACACTTTTTCCCGGGCCTGTGCAAGCTCCTCCGGCTCGGTGCCGGCTTGTGTTTTCGCCAGATTGGCTCGCTGCAGTTCGATCTGGGCGTCCAGCTCCAGAATGCGGCTCTCTACATCTGACGTGTCTATTCTTGCGATCAGCTGTCCTTTCTTTACGACGTCGCCTTCCTTGACGACAAAGTCGCGCAACGTACCGCTGACGTTTGCGTACAGTCTGATCTCGTCCTCTACAGTTACGACTCCAGACGTCAAAACCTGGCTTTCCAGCGTCGCTTTGGAAACCGCGCCGAAACTCACCGGCTGTCCCATGGCCTGCTCTGGTTTCATCATAGTGAGACCGATGGCCCCGGCTGTGAGGAGAACCACAGCGGACCCGATAATCCACCATCGTTTTCGCATTCTTTCGAACTCCTTACCCTATCATGTAATTTTTGCTCGATTTGGAAATACGAATGAACGGACAAAAAGTAACAAAATGGTTCCAAGAGATTGGGCCAGCGGGGGGAGTTCGTGGTAACATAGGTAGGAGAATCTTTCTTCGGAGGTACATATGAACCAAGCACTTTCGTTTGACTATTCCAAAGCGTTGCCCTTTGTGGGGCCGCATGAGTGGGAGTTTCTCGCTCCGGCAGTGAAGCAGGCTCACGAGATGCTTCATCAGAAGACAGGTCCGGGCAGCGACTTCCTCGGCTGGGTGGATCTGCCCGCTGCATACGACCGCGAAGAGTATGCGCGCATCAAGCAGGCTGCGGCCAAAATTCAGTCCGATTCGGACGTACTGCTGGTGATCGGCATCGGCGGTTCCTATCTGGGGGCAAAGGCGGCGCTGGACATCCTGGGTCACAGCTTCTACAATTTGCTGCCGAAATCAAAACGCAAGACGCCGGAGATCTACTTCGCAGGCAACAACATCAGCCCGGTCTACGTCTCCCATCTGCTTGACGCGATCGAAGGAAAAGACGTCTCCATCAACGTGATCTCCAAATCGGGCACCACGACGGAACCGGCAATTGCGTTTCGCCTGTTCCGCGACTATCTGGAGAAAAAATACGGCCGCGAGGAAGCGCGCAAACGCATTTACGCGACCACGGACAAGGCGCGCGGCGCACTGAAAAAACTGGCGACGGAAGAAGGCTACGAGACGTTCGTGATTCCGGACGACGTGGGCGGCCGCTACTCGGTTCTGACGGCAGTAGGTCTGTTGCCGATCGCGGTGAGCGGCGCCGATATCGACGCACTGATGCAGGGGGCAGCTGATGCGCGTGAACGCTACCTGACACCTGAACTATCCGACAACCCGTGCTACCAGTACGCTGCCATCCGCAACGCCTTGTACCGCAAAGGAAAAACCATCGAGCTTCTGGTCAGCTACGAACCGCAGTTCCGCTACTTCTCCGAGTGGTGGAAACAGCTGTACGGCGAGTCGGAGGGCAAGGACGGCAAAGGCATTTTCCCTGCTTCCGTCGACTTTTCCGCCGATCTGCACTCGATGGGTCAGTACATTCAGGACGGCATGCGCAATCTGTTCGAGACGGTGCTGCACGTGCAGAAGCCGGCGGTGGACGTCACCATCCACGAAGTGACGGACAACCTGGACGGATTGAACTTCCTGGCTGGCAAAGGAATGGATTTCGTCAATAAAAAGGCGTTCGAGGGAACAATCCTGGCCCACGTCGATGGCGGAGTGCCCAATCTGGTTGTGGAGATTCCGGAAGTGTCGGCCTATCACCTCGGCCAACTGATCTACTTCTTCGAAAAGGCATGCGGAATCAGCGGCTACCTGTTGGGCGTCAATCCGTTTGACCAGCCTGGTGTGGAGGCATACAAGGCAAACATGTACGCGCTCCTGGGCAAACCCGGTTTTGAGAAGCAGAAGGCAGAACTGGAAGCGAGACTGAATGGAACCAAGTAAGACGTATTTGACGGTACAAGAGACCGCTGCCTATCTGGAGCTGCCAGAGTCGTTCATTCTGGAAAAGATCGCCTGCGGCCGGATCCGCGCCGTTCACAACGGGACCGAGTATCTGATCAACAAGGAGCAGTTCAATCATCACATGGAGCAGATTCGAAAGCTGCGAGAGTGGGAGGAGCACATCAAGCACGAGCCCATTCCGGAAAGCTACGATGTGAAGGATGAGGATTGAGCCGGGGGTGTCTGAGGCCCCGCACGGCGCAGCAATAGCTATAGCCGGGCGGGCAATTTTGCCCTTGTCAGCAAAGAAACGGGCGGATATACTTACCCTAACAACAAAATGAAAGCTACTGGGGGAGTCCTTCACGCGGGGCTGAGAGGACGGAAGCAAACGACCGTCGACCCTTTGTACCTGATCCAGATCATGCTGGCGCAGGGAAGTGTAGTGGTCAGACAACGTACGAGTGTCAGTGTGTATGATACGTGCACGCCCACCTTTCCTGCCATGGATTGGTGGGCTTTTGTTTTTCATGGGGAGTGGGAGAGATGACCAACTGTTTGTTGATAGGCGGAGGCATCATCGGGCTTAGTCTCGCGTGCGAGCTGGCAAGACGAGGCATGAGCGTAACCGTAGTGGAGCAGGGAGAATGGGGCGGCCAGGCCTCATCCGCAGCGGCAGGCATGCTGGCTCCGCTGAAGGAATTTCAAACGCCAGGCCCGCTGCTGGACTTCGGGATGGAGTCCCTGCAAATATATTCCGATTGGGTGTCGGAGCTGGAGGAGATGACAGGTGCCGATGTGCAGTTCAGTTTGGATGGGGTGCTGACGGTAGCCACCAACGAAGCCGAAGCGGAAGCGCTGCTCGCCAAATACCGCTGGCAAAAGGCAGCCGGCTACAACGTCCATTGGCTCACGGGGAGCGAACCGCAGGAAGTGGAGCCCCTGCTCACACCAAAGGTAATCGCTGCGATCCATTCTCCCGACGAGGGTCACATTCACAACCGGATGCTGCTGGGCGCACTGGTGACTGCCTGCCAGAAACTGGGTGTCACACTGGTAAAAGGATGCGTGGTAACAGGTCTATCCTCACAGGCGGAGCGGGTGACCGGGGTTGAAACCACGAGCGGAACATTCCACGCTGAACACACGGTGATCACTTCCGGGGCATGGGCAGGTATCATGCTTAACTGGCTTGGGGCATCGATTCCGGTCTGTCCGGTCCGGGGACAGATTGCGGCTGTTTCCTCTGCGGGCATCCCGCTGCGCACTGTGGTATTTGGGACATCCGGGTACATCACGCCAAAACGGGACGGCCGGATCGTGATCGGAGCGACCGAAGACGAAGCCGGATTTCAAAAGGACGTGACGTTGGGTGGTTTGGCCAGCGTCTGCGCCGGTGTGCTGCCATATGTACCGGCTCTGCAAAACGCTGCGTTTTTGGAAGCGTGGGCCGGACTGCGGCCCGCAACCGCAGACGGAAAGCCGCTCCTGGGCCCTGTTCCCGGCTGGAGCGGGCTGTCCATTGCAGGTGGCCACTTCCGAAACGGCATACTGCTGTCGCCCGCAACGGCGAAGCGGATGGCTGATTTCCTGACCGGACACGGTGTAGAGTCGCTGCAGCCATTTGCGCCCGCACGGTTTCTTCCTGTCGCATAGGCAATAAAAAAGGAGCTCCCTGGTTGATCCCAAGGAGCTCCTTTCACATGAAAGACATCCTTCCTACATGGTTTTCTCAACGGCAAAATGCACGACCCCGTCGTCGGCTCCCACCTGCTTCATCCCCAGCTTTTGCAGAATGCGGATTGACGGTGTATTGTCAGCCAGGACGTTCTCGGCCGTAATCCGTTTGATATCTGGATGCTGGAACGCTCGTTGTACAAGTGCTTCCGCCATTTCAAAAGCAAATCCCTGCTGCCGGAAAGAGGGGATGATGCTGTAGCCGATTTCCACCTTTCCTTCCGCATCCGGCGGCTGATGGAAGCCCATATCGCCAATAATCCGTTGATCCTGTTTGTGGACAATCAACCCCATCCAGCCATTTTTTTCGGGATGATTGGTCAAATCGGCCGCAACCATTTGCAAGATTTCCGCAAAATCGGGCCCTGGCCAGTCTTCTGGCACCTTCACCCCGAGAGCGTGTTCCAGCTTATCTTTATCATCAAGTACGGTTACGACCAGATCAAGCGTAAACGGGATCATCCGCAGTCGTTTTGTCTCAAAAGAGAACATGGGGTCATCCCTTTCCGTGGTGGGTTCAGTGTTTTTGCATGACGTAAAAAACATAGCCATACGTGCTCGAATACATGCGGTAGAGATCGATTTCACGTTGGGCCTCGTCCAGTTGACGGAGGGCATCCGGTTCGTTCCCATACACTCCTCGCAGCGTTGATATGCGTTTTTCCATCGGCAGATAGTAATCCCACCACCCGGATTCCGGCAGAAGGAAATGACCAACAGGCGTGTATCCCGATTGCCGAACAAGCTCGAGATTCTGCTCGGTTGTCTTCATCTCGGGATAGTTTGCCGCCCAAAATTCCTGAATCTCTCTTGGTGGATTCTCACGGAGCCAGGTAACCTCGGATACCACCACATACCCATTTGTTTTCAGGAAGGGACGCCACGCCTTCAGTCCTGCCTCAAAACCCATAATGTAAATGGCTCCCTCCGACCAGATCACATCGAAGGCACCTTCCGGAAACGGCAAGGAAAACATGGAGGCTTGCAGCGGGCGGATACGTTCCTGCATCCCCGCTTCCACAGCCCGCTTCTGTACTTCCGCCAAAAATGGGGCATGCGTATCTACAGCCGCAATCGTTCCGCCGCTTAGCTTGGCAAGTTCAATGGTTTGCATGCCTGGGCCGCAGCCGACATCGAGAATCCGCGGGTGAGCAGGTAGTCCGTTCAGCATTTCGTATGCTTTTTGTGTAGATGCGTTGTTGCCTGGACCTTCGCGGGGAAGGTTGCTGTGAAGTTCGAAGAAGATATTTTTTCTGCTCAAGGCCGAATCCCCCTATATGAGAAAATAAAATCATGGGAATTCAACCAGTTGTTTTTCTCGTTAAATTCCCAACACCTCATGCGATTTTGTTGTATCGTTCAGAACCATTACGGACATCCCAATCACTCCTTTATTAAATAATTACAAATACTACCACTCTACCTGTTTTTGCGCAATCAAGAAAATGGGCTAGATTACTGCGAGCAAATCCAACACCTCCCGATAGGCATTCGTATATGTCTGTAATATACATTTCTTTGGGAGGGTTCATCATGGAGTCGCACACCTTGTATCAAACCGAACCGACCTTGGTCAGCATGCTGCAAAACATGAGGCAGACCGTGCAGGGCATTTGCCAGCAGCATGCGCGCAGAAACGTACGCATCGAAGCGATGGACGGCAAAGTATACCAGGGCCAGCTGCTCGATTGTGACGGGTCGCATGTCTATCTGGAAGTGGAAGAAGAGGTGGAGGAGGACGATCAGCCGGAATTTTTGCCCGTTGCATTTACGTACCGCCCGTGTTACCCGTACTACTCCCCTTACCCGCCGTACCCGCCGTATCCGCCATATTCGCCGTGTCCACCTTACCGGTATCCGACGTACACAGCACCCATTGCGGAATCGCCGGAGAGCCCACTTTTGCCTCCCCCTCCTCCGCCACCTCCTCGCCGCAGACGTCGCCGTTGCCGCCGCAGGGTGATTCCGCTTGCTTTGTATACACTTTTGAACATCGTTCTGCTGTAGTCAGTTGATTTGGCTAATAAAAAAAGAAGTAGATCATTCGTGTGATCTGCTTCTTTTTCTGCTTGATTTTCATGATCGATGAACCACCATTCGATACAGCCACCAGGAAAACCAGATTGCCACACTCGCCCATAGAGTGATAATGAAAGTCCCGACAAACCAGTTTACCGGCTTGCCCT
>VAPR01001205.1_pt1 | contig 13570 bp, 13 predicted proteins | sample 3380701 | NCBI WGS metagenome assembly VAPR01 (sample SAMN11536904, study PRJNA540576) | hot springs metagenome | isolation source: hot spring wet sediment | place: Spain: Lobios | collected 2014-01
GGTCCAGCCACGCCCGACGCAGCCGCAAATCCAGGCGCAACCGATGCAGCCAAACCTGATGCCGCCAATGGCACCGGCTCCGTTGCTGTCACCGCTGCAACAAATGCCGCCAATGCGCCCACAGCCGTGTCCGCCCTGTGGCACTGCTCCACGCATGATGCCGATGCCGTACTCGGTTCCGTTGTGTCCACCAAGGCCGCAGATGATGCAGCCGATGCAGCCGAATGCTCCTTTGATGACAATTCCATACGACACATCGTCGATGTATGCTTCTTCGTATGATTCGCCGGATCGCGATTATCGAACACAGGCGTCACAGAGCTCATCTGGCTTTGAAAGCTACTATCAACCCCCCTATATGATGATGCCGTATCACAGCTATCAGGCACAACCTGACAGACCCCACGCTTATATGAACAGCCCGATGTACCCTTCTTCCCAACACATGGCACAGATGCCCGGCAGGGATGTATGGCCGAATTGGGAAAAAGGATATGATGAATCCTCCTCTTCTGATTGAGGAGTAATATGAATAAGCAGTTCCTTCCTTCTCTTGAAAAAGCTTTTCGCTGTCATATACATGGGGTTAGGCCTCGCCGCAACGTCTTTCTCGTCAAAACGGATCGAGGCAACTGGATTGTAAAAGGTTACAAACAGCTGGAGAAAGCAGAGTGGGTGACACAACTCGCTCAAGCCCTGCAAGAGAAAGGATTTACCCACACGGTTCATTACTTGTCTGATAGCTCAGGGGAAAAAATATTTCCCTACAACAATCGCTATTACACGGTAATGAAGGCGATCGACGGGCGGGAATCGAACAACGCTTCCCTGTACGACGTGAAAAAAGCAGCTACGGCACTCGCCCGTTTTCACGATGCCGCGAAGGGATTCCCGGCACCCTCTTTGGCGTATGAAGGGAAACCTCCCTTGTTGGATAAATGGGAAGGCCGACTGGAACAATTCGAGCGCATCACCTGGAATGTGGAACAGCGGGGACCGCAAAATCGCCTGGAGCAGATTATCCTGCAGATGGCAGAAGAGATCAGGGAAGATGGCCGAGAGGTACTTCAATCTGCTTACAAAATGCCGTTGCTGCCGGAGATGTACAGTGCGATGGAGCAGGGGACGTTGGCCCATCGTGACGTAGCCAGCCACAACTTTTTGCTCACCGAGCGGGGAAGCTGCTATCTCATCGATCTGGACACCGTCGGGCACGACATGCAGATGGTCGATCTCGTACAGTTTATGGGGCGTATGCTGCTGCTTCAGGAATACAGCATTCATTCCTTCCTGGAAGCGATCGAGGCCTACAGCAAGGTCCATTATTTGAGTGACACGCAGATCTGGATGATTCACCAGCTTCTTCGGTATCCCGATAATTTTCTGCGTGAGGTTACGGGAGTATACGCGAACCGACCTGGTTATCATATGCGCGGCGTTCTTCAACTGGTGCAGATGGAGTCCAAACTGCGTCAGGAACGGCAGGCGTTTTTGCGGGCTGGTACCTCCATCTTTCAACGATCGCCGTGGGGGCAGTACCACTTTGTCGGATAAGACATATAGAAAGCTGATGACAGGCGTCATCAGCTTTTGTGTCGTACGACTACTTTTTGATTGCGGCTTTGGAAAGGTCGATGGAGTACTTCGCGAAGCCGGTTTCCAGCGTGGAGAGGTACTTGATGTGAGTCAGTTTCTCCGCGAACGCTTTTGCATCAGGAGAAGTCGTGAATGTTACGTTTACTTTCTCGCTGATTGGAGCGAAGGACCAGTTGTTGTCAGCGGATGGGTTGATCGTCTTGTTCGCCAGGATGTAGTCAATGACGATTTGACGGTTTTCATCCGGAGAGTCGATTACGATGTTTTTGCCATCCAGACCCGGGAAGTTTCCGCCGCCGCCTGCGCGGTAGTTGTTGGTGACAACGATGAATTTGTCTTCTGGTTTCACTTTCTTGCCGTTGTACATCAGGTTTTTGATGCGGTTCGCTTTATCGTTGACCAGTTTGCCGTCCTTGTCGTAACGGGATGGCTCCGTTACGTCAATTTGATAGGTTACGCCATCAAGCACGTCAAAGTTGTAGGTCGGGAACGCATCATTGATGAGCGCTTGCTCTTCTGTCTTCTTTTTGTCGATTTGGTTGAACTGACCTGCAGAGCGTTCCAGCCACTCTTGAACAGTTGCACCGTTTACGAGAACAGCTTTCAGTGTGTTCGGGTAGATGTAAAGGTCAGCAACGTTCTTGATTGCGATCGTGCCAGCCGGAATGTTGGTGTAGTAGGAAGCGCCGCTGCGGCCGCCTGCCTTGAACGGAGCGCCGGCAGAGAGAATCGGGATGCCGTCGTATTCAGTTCCTTTTATGTTTTTCTCAACAAACCACTTTTGTGCGTTGGTTACGATTTGGATGGATGGATCGTCTTGAACCAGAGCAAAGAAGCTGTGAATAGGAGCTGTAGTGGTACCTACAGATGAGCGAACCCACTCAACTGTGTGATCATGATCGTCTTTCACTGCATTGACGATGGATTGATCAGCGTCTGCGAGCGCTTTTTTGTTTGGCTTGTCGTAGATCGGACGAGCCTGGGAAACGGAATCAACCACTTTCCATTTGCCGTTTACTTGCTGCAGGGTCAGGTCGATGACACCCAGGTGGTTGCCCCAGAATCCAGGCATAACAGCGGGAACGCCGTTAACAGTACCTTTTACGTTGTCGACACCCGCGATTTTATCAAATCCAGCTCCAGGGAATACGCTGTGGGAGTGACCGAACAGAATGGCGTCGATGCCTTCCACTTTGCTCAGCTGGTAGCTTGCGTTTTCCAGGTTAGCTCCGCCTTCTACAGGTCCCATACCGGAGTGAGGGATCGCGACGATGATGTCAGCGCCTTTTGCCTTCATCTCAGGGATGAATTTTTTCGCTGTCTCTACCATGTCCTTTGCGATGACTTTGCCTTCCAGGTTGGTTTTGTCCCACACCATGATTTGCGGAGGAACAAAGCCGATTACGCCGACCTTCAGTTTTACGTCTTTTCCGTTTTCGTCTTTGAAGGTCTTGTCCAGAATCAGGTAAGGAGTGAAGTAGTTCTTGTCGTTGTTTGGATCCTTGTCCTTGTCATCTACGTAGACGTTGGAGTTGACATACGGGAATTTGGAACCTTTCAGACTGCGGTTGAGGTGGTCCAGACCGAAGTTGAACTCGTGGTTTCCGACGTTGCCTGCGTCGTAGTTCAGCAGGTTCATCGCTTTGTAAACGGGGTGGATTTCCCCGTCTTTCAGCGGTTTTACCTTCGCTACATAATCGCCGAGCGGGTTGCCTTGAATCAGGTCGCCATTATCGAACAACAGGCTGTTTTTTGCTTCTTCACGAGCTTTTTTGATGAGAGAAGCGGTTTTGGCCAGGCCGAACTCATCCGTCGCTTTGTCCTGGTAGTAGTCATAGTTGACGATGTTGGTGTGGATGTCAGTGGTTTCCAGCAGGCGGAGTTTCAGGGTGGAGCCGGTGTTAGCGGTGACAGGAGTCAACGGAAACGCCAGGGCACTTACGGCCAGGGATGCTGCGAGGAGACTGCCGACAACGTTCTTCTTGCTCACTTTCGACATAAATCCAATTCCTCCAAAATATAGAATAAATGTTGAGCAAAATTATTTTATCACGCAGTACCTATAAATGGTAGGAAAATAGAAAAATTTTGTTGAAATGATGCGAAAATTGAGCCCTTCTGGCGTATATTTCCATTTTTCCCGGGAGAAACTAGGGAAAAACGCAATTAAAGGAGTTCTTTGCCAACATGAGACGACATTGGCTGTTTTCATGGAAGTGGGGAGCGGTTCTGCTGGCCGTCATAGTGGCGGGAGCCCTCCTGACTGATCGAACGAATAACGGAGGAAGTGGCCAGACCCGGCTTGCCGTTGATTTCGGAGAAGAAGCGCTCGAGGTGTCGGCTGAATCGTATGAATTGGTGCTGGCACGGACATATCTGTGCGGGATGAAAGACGAGGAGCACAAACCGGTATCACGCGACAAACTGGCGCAGACGCTCACGCACTACAACGGATGGGAGATCATCTCCTCGGACGCAAGCAAGCTGATTTTGCACAAACGGGAAAACGACATCGCTCCCAGCTGCAAGGCAAATGGGTATTTCGGCCTGTCGGGTGACGGGGTGTTGACGCTGTTTAACGGACTGCCTGCGGAACAGGATGTGGTTCAGACATTCTATCAGATCAATACGGCAAAAATGGAAGCGAGCCTGCCGAAAGAGGAAGTGGAGTCGCTGAAAAAAGGCATCCGGGTGCGCGATCTGGCCGAATACAACAGCGTTCTGTCCACGTATGAAGAGTTTCAGGACGGAGCGGAAGATTGAAGGATCTATATTCATAGCTTCAGTAGAAGGGTAAGATGATTAACGCATCTCATCCTTCTTTTTTCTTATTTTTTCATACTAGACATGCAAATTTTTAATTTATTGATCAAACTAAATTCCTATACAATAATAGGTATTTTACAATATTTACAAGGGGATATATTTGATGGTTCATAATTATTGTAAAAATATACTAAAATTAGGAAGTGGTTGTAATTGAAACGAATGTTAGCTTTAACTGTAACATCATTGGTAAAGGCTTTTCGTGCATTATGGCTGGCAAAGGTGCTTGGAATTATACACAATTATCATTCGGTAAAAATTCTACCGATGACAATATCGATGCCTTCAGACATGCGCTTTGGAACATTTGGATCGTTTGGGCCCTAAATAATGAGTGGGCAAAAAAATGGACAGATGCACATGAAAATGGTGCTCCTTATCAGAACTCTGCTTCTTTAGAATACAAGATGGACATGCATAACAATTCAGAAGGAAGGTATAAAGCGGCTCAAAAGGGGATTAACTTTAACAGCTCTAGTAACGATGTAAGGATTGCTATTGATGAATTATATAAAAGTGGCAAGTTTAAAAAGATAAAAAAACCATCGTCCAGTAGAAGTACATGGTCGCTTATCAATTTTACAGGAAACGAAGCCGATTATGTTGATAATGATTTGCCACCGCTCACCTAATATTATTTTGTACCAAATGTAAAAGGGATTGGAGTTACTTCCAATTCCTCTTTTCATATAAAGTTTGCATAAGGAGGACCTTTAAAAAATGACTAAGAAATTAAGCTCATATTTATTATCAGTTATTGTAATTATCGGGTTGTTTTATGGAGCTTTTTATTATTATAACAGTATCTATTACAAGCTATCTGATGGTGCCTTGGAAGCACAAATTAATGCCTTTAAAGCTAATAATATTGATTATGTAATAAAGGAAGACGGATCGGTTTGGATTCGTCGTTCTGATGAAAATAAAGTAGCCCAGTGTTGTACTTGATCCAACCTAATTTGTTTTTGAAAATTAAGTAGGAACCGCCAGCAAACCATAGTTTCTTTGGCGGTTCTTCAATCTTGTTCCATAATCCACTAACTGGCCGCAGCCGTGGTTTGTTGTTTCTTTTTTGCGCCTCCGTAAACGCCGCCGATCCAGACAGATAGCGGAGTCAGACTGAGGAGATGTGTAAGCATGATGGTTACGCCCGTCGTTGCCGCATAGAGCAGTATCATGCCGTCGGTGCCTGACCAGAGTCGGGCGGCAAGCGGCCACTTCGCCGTCTGAATCACAAGGAAACTTAACAGCAGGGGGTGCAGCAAAAAAATCATGAACGAATGGGCAGAGAGCCAGTCCAGCCAGCGCCCCCAGCGCTGTACCGTGGATCTCGCGCGCAAAGCCAGCGCGTAAAAGAAAAAGAAACTGGTAAAGCAGTACAGCATCACACTTGGTTTAATGGATGAGGCATGGGTTTGAGTGTAGCGGCTGTCCATCACCAATACGGCGAAGCTGATCAGCCACACAACGCCAAGCGACAACTCCCGCCCGGCAAGACGACTCTGCCAGCGTTCCTTCTCTCCCGCGGCGTACATGCCAAAGACAAAATAAAACAGCCACAGGGGAAACAAACTGACGTACGGAATCCCGATGCTGGGTAGAACGATAACACCCAACTGGTGCAGATAAATCAGCGTCTGTCCGATCAGGGTAATCAGGAAGGAAAGCGGCACGAGGACGAGGGCGCTTTTTTCCAGCCAAGCCCTGAGCAGCGGATACAGCACGTAGAGCTGCAGAACAATCAGTAGAAAGTACAGATGGACGTAGCCCGTTCCCATCAGCAGGTGTTTTCCTGCCAGAAGCAGGGGTGCATCCCAGTCTCCAGAAAGCCAGACGGCCAGTTGCTTGCGGCTGCTGTACAGGGTGTACAGGATGGTCCAGAGGACATAGGGCAGGAGGACTTTTTTGCATCGCTTTTGCAAAAAGTGGACGAACGACATGCGCGGACGTCCCAGGTCGACATAGTACAAAAGAAAACCGGACAACATCACGAACAACGGTACCGCATAGCGCATGGCCTGATTCCACACATACCCGAACAGGCTCGTTTGCGCAAAACCGGCCGTGACGTGGATGGCGATCACCGACAGGGCGGCAAACGCACGCAAAAAGTCGAATTCGCGAAGACGATGATCCATGTAGAAACTCCTTCTCTCCCGTTTGACTCGGTCTTTTCTCTAATCAGCCCATTGTATCATCGCAGGGCGGAACAAGGTCAAGAGTGTATTTCCAGTCCTGTAATTTTCCACCGATCCAACAAAGATGCCCGCATCAGCTGGAATACCCAGACCCTTTTCTGTTCACCGGACTGTTTGTGTACGTAATCGACCCGAGCGGGGATTTCGGCGGTTAATGGATGCACGCTTCCGGTGGGGATTTCGTCGTCGCCCCGTCTGACGGACGTGACCAGTGACACCTCCTGCGGCAGCGTAAAACCATTGGTCATAAGCCGGAGAGTGGTCGGGTCATTCTCGTTTAACGAGGTGAGGAAAAAGTCGACCAACTGGTGCGGGTCAGCGTTCATCACCGTTTCCGGCAGCTTGCCAGACGCTTTTATGATCATCAGGCTGTGGCTGGGGTCGGGTTCTTTGCGCCGATGGGTGGAACTCCCCTTAAAATGAATGCAGAAGTGGCCGGGAAACTCATTGCCGGCAATTGCTCCAGCTCCATGCGGCATGCCGTGCATGGAAGCGGCGTACGTGTTGCCGTTTACTCGAACGAGAATGGCCCTTCGTTTCCAGCTCCACTTTCCCTGGTAAATATTCTTCATGATTTTCGTATCGTATGCCGTCAGCGGCTGGACATCAGCATGCCTGCTGCCGGCCCGTCTTTGCACCCGGAACTGTTCGCCTGTCTCGAGATCGACGACAGTGGCATAGCTCATCCGGCGAAAGTCTTTCCGCACCTGATCCCAGGAAAGCATGCGTCCGTAGTGAGCCTGCTCAACGCGCTCCACATATTCATTCAGTCTCCTTTCCACAGAGGGGGAGAGCAGCACAAGCCGATTCCGCTTCGGCTCAAACAGGCGCGACATGGAATCCAAAACAAATGTGCGCTTTCCCACCGTGATGGTGGCTCGTGGCAATTCCGCCGTTTCCGTTGTCGGAACTGTCTTGCAGCGCAGCAGTTTGGAAGCGAGGCCTTTCGATTCGGTAATCGTCAAGGTCGACACGTAGGTAGACTGCGGTGAAACGGCAACCGTTATGATGATCGCGTTTCCGTTGTGAGCCTCTGCGACGAAAGGAGACCACGCAAGGATGCTGATCAGAAGTAGATAAACAAAGACTTTTTTCAAGGAGATCACACCTCCACGCTATAGTGTGTTCCTTTCTCCAGCGTGCGAGCGGGCTAAATCTTGCCATCATAAACAAGAGGAAGGTACGCCATACTGTTTGCATACGGCGTATAAGGAGGAGTCTTTCAGCATGTCTTCGATGCCAAGAGGAAGCTACAAAGACCAATTCCACCAGCGTTTGTACGTTCAATTGAACCAGGGGCACAACAAGCTGGACTACCGCCGGATCAACATGATCCACGAGAGGATGCAGGAAGGCGTGGACAACTACGCTCACATGCAGCACGACTTGTCGGACGCGCTTGGGATGAACAAACACTAGGGTACGCCGTACAACCTGACCCCATGAGGGTTGGGTTTTTTCTTTTTTTGATATGGAAATGCATGTTCGCTTTTGGGGACGAGTATGGTACAGTAGGGAGGACAGAAACTTGCAAGCGGAGAGTGGGCCATGCGCATTATCGGAATTGACCCCGGGATCGCCATTGTGGGGTTTGGGATACTGGACAAACAAGGCAGCCAGCTTACGCCCGTCCAGTACGGCAGCATTCAGACGGAAGCGGGCCTGTCGGTGCCGCTGCGCCTGAAACAGGTATTTGAAGCGATGCAAAGCCTGCTTGAAACGTACCAACCGGAAGAGATGGCAGTAGAGAAGCTGTTTTTCAGCAAAAATGTAACCACCGCGTTCACGGTGGGGCAGGCACGGGGCGTGATTCTGCTCGCGGCTGAGCTGGCGGGCATTCCCGTCTACGAATATACTCCCATGCAGGTGAAACAGGCTGTGACAGGGTATGGCGGCGCAGAGAAAAAGCAGATTCAGGAAATGACCCGGCTGCTTTTGAAGTTAAAACAGGTACCCAAGCCGGACGACGTGGCGGACGCGCTGGGGATTGCCATTACGCACGCACAGTTTCGCGCGTATATCTCCATTTCGGAAGGGGTACGGAAATGATTGATTTCGTAGAAGGAAAGCTCGACTATATCGAAGCTGAATACATAGTGATGGAAGCGGGCGGGATTGGTTACCGCCTGTTTTGTCCCAACCCGTATCAGTTTGTCCAGTACGAGGGGAAAAAAACCAGGCTCTACACGCATCATCACGTCCGGGAAGACGCGATCCTGCTGTACGGATTTGGTTCCCGGGACGAACGGGACCTGTTCCGCAAGCTCCTCGAGGTGACCGGAATCGGTCCCAAGGGAGCGCTCGCCATCTTGGCGGCGGCCACGCCTGAGCAAATCGTGATGGCCGTACAACAGGAGAATGTGACGTATCTGACGAAGTTCCCCGGCATCGGGAAAAAGACGGCGCAGCGAATCATTCTGGACTTGAAGGACAAGTTGATCGGTTACACGCCGTCTGTCATCATGACGGTGGATTCGACTTCCCTGCAGACTGGAGAAAAGACCGCATCCCAGCTGAACGAGGCATTGGAAGCGTTGGGCGCTCTCGGCTACTCTGAGGTGGAACTGCAGAAAGTAAGGAACACGCTCGCACAGCAAGCACAGGAAGGTGCGGGAGTGGAGCAGTTGATCAAGCAGGGGTTGACCCTAATCAGTAGTCGATAAGTTAATGGGGTCCCCGAAAAGTACTCGGAACAGGCTGCAGAGCTTTACGTCACTTTTTGGGGTAAATAAAGGGGTGAGCATATGGATCAGCGCATTATCACGACACATATGAACTGGGAAGAAGATGTAGCGGAGCTAAGCCTCCGTCCTCGCTACCTGGCTGAATATATCGGACAACAGCATGTAAAGGATAACCTCAAGATCTTTATCGAAGCGGCAAAAATGCGCAAGGAGGCGCTGGATCACGTCCTCTTGTACGGGCCGCCTGGACTCGGCAAAACCACACTGTCGCAAATTATCGCCAACGAGCTGGGAGTAAACATTCGCACCACATCTGGACCGGCTATCGAACGGCCCGGCGATCTGGCAGCACTTTTGACCAACCTGCAGGAAGGGGACGTCCTGTTTATTGATGAGATTCACCGTTTGAATCGCAGTGTGGAAGAGGTACTGTACCCGGCGATGGAGGATTACGCGCTTGATATCATCATCGGAAAAGGGCCCAGTGCCCGCAGTGTTCGGCTCGATCTGCCTCCGTTTACATTGGTGGGTGCCACCACGAGGGCGGGCATGCTTTCTTCTCCGCTTCGGGATCGCTTCGGGGTCATTAACCGTCTGGAGTTTTACACGATTGACGAACTAGCCTTTATCGTAACGCGGGCAGCGGACATCCTGCAGATTGGCATCCAGGAAGGCGGAGCTCTTGAAGTGGCGAGACGATCGAGAGGAACACCCCGTGTCGCCAACCGCTTGTTGAAGCGCGTTCGGGATTTTGCACAAGTACAGGGCGAAGGGATTATAACCAACGAAATCGCCCGTGAAGCGCTGGAGCGTCTGCAGGTTGATGCTTGCGGCCTCGATGACATCGATCATAAACTGTTACTGGCGATTATCGATAAGTTCGACGGCGGGCCGGTCGGATTGGACACAATCGCAGCGACCATCGGTGAGGAATCGCAGACCATCGAGGATGTGTGTGAACCCTATCTGCTGCAAATTGGATTTATGCAGCGGACTCCGAGAGGTCGTGTCGTGACGCCTGTCGCCTATCAACATTTTGGACGGGAGATGAAAGCGTGAATCCGGTTGCGAAGCTGTTGATTATCGGTGGAATTGTTCTCGTCGTAATCGGTTTGCTGTGGCAGGTGGGGGGGCGGTTTTTGCCGCTGGGCAGACTGCCAGGTGATATTGTCGTGGAAAAGGAAAACATGCGGTTTTACTTCCCTGTCGTCACGTGCATCATCATTAGCATCGTGCTGTCGTTGGCGAGTTATTTGTTCCGCCTGTTCAAGTGAAATGAAAAACCCGCTCACCGTTGCGTGTGAGTGGGTTTTTGGTTTAAAACAGCTGAATCCGCGCTTCGGATACGATGTTGTGCTGGGCCATCTGCTGGAGTTCCGTTTCAAAAATCACGAGCTGCAAATGCGCTGCATCTTCGGGAAGAGGCTGTGCAACCTCCAGGGTAAACTCGTTCTCACCCGTTTCGTATTCACCTGGGATCGTCGCGGGATCAAAGGTATAAATCCGCCCCTTGTCGTCCATGAGCAGAAAACGGCTGGTTTCCGTGACCGTGGTTTCACTTGATACCAGCATGCCGATCGTGCGTTTCTCCTTGTCGATCCTTACTTCTGTCACCCGATAGCTCAGGCCGTCGCTTTCGATTCGGTTGGCTACATCTGTTACGCGAGCGTCCAGAATGTGTTTGCCCTGCAGAGAAACAGGGGGAGATGGTTTGACGGGCATGGAGAAGCGCTGTTCCATTACCTGCAAACTCTCAGGCATCACACCAGTCGGAAACACGTCCGCCTGTTCAGCTGTCACTGCATAACGGCAGGTGCTGCTTTGGTACGTTTCGCAGGACCCCTCTTCCCACATCGTTTGATCCAGTAATACGGTTTTACCCTGATAGTCAACTCTCGGCGACAGCTTTTTGGATATATAGGTATAGATGTTTTGAGAGTTAACCTGGGAGCGCATGACGATAAACATCTTCCCATTTTCCCAGCCGATTCCTTCGATGGTGATATCGGTGTCGAAGGGACGATTCGGGTAACTGTATTTTACCCTTTTGGTATCACCGATGGGATAAAACACGTCCGTCTGTGGATACAGAAGTGCGGAAGAGGGAGAAACATGGGGGCCGCCCGTCCCAAAACTGCATCCGCCAAGTACCATCCCAAGTGCTGCTGTTACAGCCACACAGAAAAAAGCAATACGGCTTCTTTTCATAAATCCTCCTGTAGGTAGCGGGGCTTCTTTTCCCATGATACACGGGAAACATAAAACAAAAATCAAAAATAGCTAAATATTTCTAAAAATGAATCCTTTCGTTCTTCAGACCCAAATTGCCTTTCAGGGCAGGAAATCAAAGGGAAATTGTCGAAAAAAGCTGGGAGTACATACGACATTCGACAAAAGCAACTGGGGAGAGGAAGAGCGAAACATGTGGAAACGATGGATGGGCAAAATCCTGTCAGCCGGGTTGTTGACGGCAGCGGTCACGGGAGGCGCCATGCCTACGCCTGCCGGTGCGGCTCCGAAGAACATTCGGGTTGCCCTCTTTGTTGATAGTGGACAAGGCTATCGCGGCGTTGTCCCAACGGTCACGCTGACCAGTGAAACAGGGCTGGAGGTAGAGATGAGCGGAGGCAACGGCTCTGTCGGCCTGCCTTCGCTCGGGGGTGACAGCATGCGCTTTCGCGTCGACGAGTTTCACCTGCTTGTCGCGGAAACGAGTGATCTGATTCGCGCTCAACAGATTGCCCAGAAGCTCAGTCAGCGCAAACTGGATGCTGCCATTCAAGTGGAGATGCGGGGGGCGGATTCTGTTTATCAAGTGGTGAGCGGGACGTTTGACTCGATTCAAGCGGCGACATCACAGGCGCGCACCGTTGCGCAGGCGGCAGGTGTTCAACCTGTGGTAAAAGGAGCATTTCGCCTGGAAGCAGGGAAGTTTACCAGCCTGAAAGAGGCGCAGGAGTGGGAGAACGCTTTTGAAGTTTCTGGCATCTCAGCTCACACGGTTCTGCTGGGAGACGGCAGCAAGGTACAGTACGGGGTATGGATTGGCGACGAAGTGAGCAAAGAGGCGGCCAATCGGCTGAAGGAACAGGCGGAGGCTGCATTTCCTGCCTTTTCATACCGGGAGCCAGGCAGCCGTTCGTACGTGGTGCTGAAAAAAGATGTGATGGCCATCGGCGGCGACACGGAGACGGTATGGAAGTACGCATTTTCCCCGCAAGTGAGGCTGAAGGTGGAGCCGAAAAAAGGGAGCTCCGTCCCGCTGATCAGTGTGGAGGAAAGAGAGCGCAGAAAATATCGGGGAACCATGGAGCTGTCTGAATACAAAGGGCATCTCACACTGGTAAACGAGCTGCCAATGGAGCAATACCTGTATGGCGTCGTCGGGTCTGAAATGGTGACGGGATGGCCGATGGAGGCGCTGAAGACACAAGCGGTGCTCGCCCGCACGCGCGCTGTCAGCCAAGGGAACAAGTACGGCATTGCCAATTTGTCCGATACGGTGTATGAGCAGGCGTACTACGGCTATGGCAGAGAGGCGGCCGATATCCGCAAGGCAGTCGATCAGACGGCGGGTGAGGTGATCAAATACAAGGGCAAGGTGGCTGAATCCTTCTTCTATTCCAACGCAGGGGGAATGACTTCGGACGGAACAGAAGTGTGGGGGAATCCCGTTCCCTATCTGAAGCCGGTCATGAGTGACGACAGCTATCCGCTGGAAAAAGCGCCGATCTGGTATCTCGTCGCCCTGCAGGACGGATCGATCGGGTACCTGCGAAGCGATTTGTTGACGGTTACCGGTTCGGTTAATCCGGTGGGATTGCAGATCGCCACGGTCAATACGGACAACACCAATTTCCGTTCAGGTCCCAGCACAACCTACCACCGCGTACTCGGCACGCTGTCGGTTGGCACCGAGGTGACGATCCTGCAGCAGGAAGCGGAGGAAAACGCGTTTTCCTGGACGCGCGGACCGTACACCTCCCAGGAAGTGACTGCGATGATAAACGCAAGCCAGGACCGGAACAAAGCCCCTCGACTGGCGGGACCGGTAGAATGGCTGCGCATTACCCAGCGTGGGCCGTCCGGACGGGTACTGCAGATGGAGGCAAACGGCATGGTCATCGCTGCATCTTCACCGGATGCTCACCGATCCATTTTCCGCCAGGGAGAAAGCAGTCTTCGCAGCACCAAGTTTGACGTGGAGGAGACCGGGACGTTTACCGTGCTGGGAGCCAACGGGCAACAGAGCGCTTACCCGCAAGC
>VAPR01001206.1_pt1 | contig 13565 bp, 16 predicted proteins | sample 3380701 | NCBI WGS metagenome assembly VAPR01 (sample SAMN11536904, study PRJNA540576) | hot springs metagenome | isolation source: hot spring wet sediment | place: Spain: Lobios | collected 2014-01
ATTCCACGCGACGGCCTCTTCCTCATCAAGAACGGCTCCGTCGAGAAGCCGTTGAAGGGCCTAAGGCTAAGCGACAACATGCTCAACATCCTGAAGGGGATAAGATACTTGGGGAACGAAGGCTACTGGATAAAGTGGTGGGAGGTCGAGATACCGACCTACGCCCCCTACGCAGTCGTAGAGAAGCTAAACTTCACACGGTCAGCCTTCTAACCAGCTCACGAACCCTCTCAACAAGCATAACCATCTTCTCGAAACCCGCCTCAACATACCTCGCCACAGCCGCTTCCTCAACTATCTTGGGATCTATCCCCCTCTCAGACAAAGTTTCACGCAGCCAGCCGAGGCCCCTCTCCACCGCCTGTGCCGCGAGACTGTAGCCGTCTTCGACACCGTGTTTCCGGAGAACAAGCTGGAGAATTTCAGCCGATGCCTCTGATGTTTTCTCGACTTCTTCACGCATTTTATCTGCTTTGATCTGTGTTTGGCTGATGGCTTGTGTGAGGTTTTTTACTCCGAGAAGTGTCAGGGCCAGGGCTGTGCCGTAGAAGCGTTTGATGATGGAGTCGCTGAGGTCTCTGTGGAGGCGTGATGAGAGGAGGCGTGTAGCCATGTAGCTGAGTATGTTGGATGCGAGGTCTAGGCATCCTTCCGCGTTTTCGAAGAGCAGCGGGTTGCGTTTCTGCGGCATGGTTGATGAGTGACGTTGTTCATATGGTTTGCCGAATTCCACGAGCCCAAGAGCCCCGAGCAGCCAGAAATCTCTGCACAGGTTGGCCGCAACCGACGCGATGACAGCTGTTGTCTGCAGTATCTCGGAGAACCTCTCATGTGGAACAACCTGCGTAGCGGCTGGTGTGTACTCGAGGCCCATTTGCTGCACAAATTTCTCTGCGAAGCTAAACCAATCTACATGTGGATAGGTTGTTTTATGCGCTGAGAGGTCGCCGACGGCTCCTCCGAGCTTGGCCTGCGGCCTTAGGTCTTTGAGCTTTTCCATCAGCTTGGCGAGCCTGTACCCGTAGTTGGCTAGGTAGCTTCCGAAGGTTGTCGGCACAGCTGGCTGTCCATGCGTCCGTGCGAGGTAGGGCGTGGAGGCATGTGTTTCCGCTAGGGAGATGATTTCTTCGACGAGTTTTGCGAGGGCCGGTGTGAGGATGGTTTGGATGAAGTCGCGGATGGCCATGCCATAGGCTATGTTGTTGACGTCCTCGCTTGTTAGGCCATAGTGGATGAAGGGCTTTAGTGCTGCTAGGCCTCTTTCCTCAAGCTTCTTCTCGAGGAAAAGGGTGGCGGCGACTACGTCATGCCCAACCCGTTGCTCGATACTCTTCACCTCCGCCGCCTCCTCACTTGATAACTGCTCCAACTCCTTCTCCAAACCCTCCAAACCAACTGCATCAGGGCCTCTGCCTATCGCCTCGAGAAACGCCCTGAGATACCGCGTCTCGACAACAAGCCTGTAGCGGATTAGTGCATGTTCGCTGAAAAACCTGCTACATTCGACGAGCTTCTCCCTATAGCGGCCGTCTATCGGCGTGATGGCGTCGATGCCTATTTCCTCGTTACCGTGAGTGAAGCCTCCTCACCCACCGATGCAATGGAGATGTTTACGCGGAGCTGCTTCTCCAACCACTCGAGATATTCTCGAAAGTTTGGCGGAAGCTCATCCCATCCTTTCTCGACTGCTCTGCGAAGACCGGCTTCATCCATGCTCCATCCGCGGAACTCCTCGTAAACAGGCTGAACCTCGTCGAGGCGATGCAGAAAATCGCCGAAACTCTCAGTCTCCACACCATCAACCACATATCTTACACAGGCCTTCACAGTCGGAAGACTCGACAACACGTCACCCTTGGTTACCGCCACCGTGTCAACACCGTTTATCATGCATGCGTATCGCAGGGCTGGGATGTCGAGCCATCCTATCCTCCGGGGCCTGCCGGTCGTTGTCCCGTATTCTCCTCCTCTTTCGCGGATGAGGTCAGCAACCTGTCCCGTTGCCTCGGTTGGGAAGGGCCCTGCGCCGACGCGTGTGGTGTAGGCTTTGGCGACGCCGATGATGAGCTGTTTCCGCGATATGGGCAGGCCTGTGCTGACGAACCCGTTTGCGGCCACGGTGTTGGAGGATGTTACGTAGGGGTAGGTGCCGTGGTCTATGTCCAGCAAAGTCCCCTGCGCACCCTCCAGCAAAACACGGCCACCCGACTCAACCACGTCGTTGAGATAACCGGGGACGTTGCCCGCGAACGGTTCCAGCAAATACCTAAGCTTCTCGAGGTCAGCCCTCAGCTCGGCTCCGTGCAGCTTCTGGAGAAAAGCGGCCCGCTTCTCGAGAGAATTCCGCGCCAACAAGTCCCCCACTCTTATCCCCACTCGGAGCATTTTGTCAGCGTATGCCGGGCCTATTCCTCTACGGGTTGTTCCGACGGCTGCTTCGCCGCGGAGTGACTCGAGCTTGGCGTCTGCTTCGCGGTGTAGTGGGAAGACGATGTGGGCGGCTGTGCTTATGAGAGGCTTGTGTCTGTGTCCGAGTGTTTTGAGGAGCTGCAGCTCTTTTTCGAATGCTTCGGGGTCGAGTAGGCAGCCTGCGGCTATGACGGGGCGGGGGCCTGCGAGGCATCCCGCTGGAAGCATGTTGAATTTGTACCGTGTTTCGCCGATTTTGACTGTGTGCCCCGCGTTGGCCCCTCCCTGAAACCTCACAACCACCTCAGCATCACGTGACAAAACATAGCTTATCTTGCCCTTGCCCTCATCGCCCCACTGAAGACCGACAACCACGTCAACACTCATATCGTTTCTACGTCGTGTGGATGGCTTTCCCTGAGCCCAGCCTCGGTCATGCGGATGAAGACGGCGTTGCGCTGCAGCTCCTTTATGTTTGACGCGCCGAGGTAGCTGAGGCCCGAGCGAAGCCCTGCCGCCAGCTGCTTGACGACGTCGGATGCCGAGCCTTTGTAGGGTACATATGCTTCTACACCTTCTGCTATGAAGCTGTACTCGGACGCGTCTTGTAGAAAGTCTTCATCACCTGTTCTGCTCTCTTTTGCGAGCATGGCGTAGAACGAGGCCATGCCCCGGTAAACCTTCATCTTCCTCCCGTTTTTGACAACCACGGCGCCCGGGCTCTCATCCGTCCCAGCCAAAAGCCTGCCCACCATGGCCGTGGAAGCCCCTGCCGCAAGGGCTTTGACAAGGTCTGCGCTCGACCGTATCCCGCCATCAGCAATTATCGGGACATCCATCGCCTCAGCGGCCTCCGCACAATCCATAATAGCCGTCAGCTGCGGCACACCAACGCCTGCGACGATTCGTGTGGTGCAAACCGAGCCAGGGCCCACGCCGACTTTCACAGCGGAGGCGCCTGCGGAGGCCAGGTCCTCGACCCCCTCGGCTGTGGCCACGTTACCCGCCACAAGCTCGAAATCATCGCCAAAAGAGCGGCGGAGCCTTTTGATGAGGTTGATGACCATGTCCGTGTGTCCATGCGCGACATCTATCACGAGGCAGTCAGCCCCCGCCGCGAGAAGAGCCTCCGCACGATCAACCGCCTCCTCCCTCACACCAATAGCCGCCGCGGCCATCAATCTTCCACGCGAATCCCTCGTCGCGTTAGGATGCATCAGCTTCTTGACTATGTCAGCGCTTGTGATGAGGCCTCTGATGTTCCACTCCGAGTCGACAAGCGGCAGCTTCTCAACCTTATACCTCATAAAAATCTGTTTCGCCTCCTCGAGGGAGATGTCGGGCGGAGCCGTGACGAGCTTTTCACGCGGCGTCATGTACTCGGCTACTTTTGCCTCGCGGGGTGCGAAAAGGATGTCGCGTCTCGAGAGTATGCCGACGAGTTTCCGCGACGGTGTTGACACTAGGAGGCCGCTTACGTTCTTCCTCTTCATCAGGGCCTCTGCCTCAGCTATCGATGCGTCGGGGTCGATGGTGTAGGGTTCTTCGACGGCGATGTTTTCGGCGCGTTTCACGAGCTTCACCTGCTCAACCTGCTGCTCGATGGTGTTGAACCGATGGATGACGCCGATGCCGCCTTCACGGGCCATCGCGATAGCCATCTCAGCCTCCGTCACAGTATCCATCGCAGCAGAGACAATAGGCACGTCCAGCTCAATCCTCCGCGTAAAACGGCTCCGCGTAGAAACCTCTCTACGAGACCTTATTGAGGAGCGGCGGGGCAGAAGCAGGACGTCGTCGAAGGTTAAACCAATTTTCTCCAAAACCTTAGCCAATAAATCCCTTGGAAAACAATTCGAGGACAGCTATTTAGATGTTAAGTTTTTCTCCGGCTTTTCTGCATAAGTTTTTCGAAGGCTTCCTCGAAGCTCATGCCCTCGGGCAGCACTATGTGCTGGAAAACACCTGTGTGGCCTTTCTCTCTTCTTTTGAGGAGAACCTTCATTCTTGAGGTGAGGATGTCGGGGTTTATGCCGAGGGTTTTGACGGCTTCTTCAAAGCTGTGTTTCAAGGGTTTCTCGACATGGCCTTCGGGTGTGGGGATTATCAGGTGAAGGGATTTGTTTATTCCTGGTTTTCTCACATCGCGCCGCAGCTCCTCAAGCGTTAAGCATCCCGCGAGGGTGTAGAACCCTTCTTCGTCGCGGTTGAGCGACACCATGGGCGCTGAGACGGTGTCTCTCTCGTTGAGGTAGAGATAGGCTTTGGGAGCGTAGTAGGGTGTTGCTTGGACAAGCTCTCGCTTATGGATTGGTTGGAGAAGCGATAACACATACTCCAGCTTATACATGGGGACGGGGAGGGGGATGAAGATGTCGAGGTCGCTTGTGGATGTTACGTCGCCGCGGGCCACGCTTCCGTAGACAATCGAGTCGAAGCCATGCTGTGCGAGATGCGTCATCACCTCGAGGGCCCTGCTCCTCAATCTCCGAAGCAGGCTCCACGTCTCGTCGCCGTAGACGACAACCCTCAACCCATGCATATGATGCGGTGCAGCTTTTTATGGTTGCGAGAAACATTTCTGAACGTGGCCTACCTCGACTACGACACGCTCAGCGAAGGCTACGACGAGCTCTATGGAGAGGAGCAGCGGGCCAAGCACCTGTATGCGGTTAACAGGGTTGGGGAGACTGTTGAGAGAGTTTGCGACGCGGGATGTGGCACGGCCCTGCTTCTCGAAACAATCCGCGCTAAGCTGGGGCCTGTCGAGTATGTGGGGATTGATACAGCGGCTAACATGCTTGCAAAAGCCGCCTCGAGAGCAGACGCCTACACACACCTCGTTCACGCAGACGCCCAGCACATGCCATTCCGCGAAAAAGCCTTCAGCCACCTCTTCTGCCTAACCGTCATCCACCACCTCAACCCCCAGCAATTCATCCAAGAAGCACAACGCACAACAACAACCAAAATAATCATAAGCCAACACAAACGCTTAAGCCCAAGACTAACAGACATCCATGTTGAAGAAAGTGAAACAGCCGACGAAATCATCACCATACCTGTCTTTCTTTGGGAAGATTCAGGAGGCGTTGGCGAGGATAGCTTATCCCGATGAGGATAGGCTTGGAGTTGTTGACCGTATCTGCGGTGTTGACGCAGCTTATAGACGGGGACGTGTCGCGGCTGCGGCGGTTGTTTACAGCGTTTCCGAAAAGCGTGTGTTGGAGGAGGTTGTTGAGCTTATAGGTGGTAGGACGACGCCGTATATTCCCGGGTTTCTGGTGCTGCGGGAGGGCCCCGCTATGCTGCAGGCTCTGCAACGATTGACAAGTGATTATGATGTATTGGTTGTTGATGGTCATGGACGTGCTCATCCACGTCGCTGCGGCCTCGCCACGTTGCTCGGGTTCGTCGTAGGGAAGCCATCCATCGGAGTGGCGAAATCCATTCTGACAGGCACACGGCAGTCATCAAACAACCATGACAAAATAGTGGAGAACAACGAGGTGATCGGCCTCGCCAAAGGAAAAACGGTCTACAGCCAGGGATACGGTGTATCCACCAACGACCTCCACAAAGTCTTCAACTTGTTTGGCGGAGCTTATCCTGAGCCGCTCAGGGTTGCGGACAGGCTTTCACGAGAGGCTGTCAAGAAACTGTGAAAGAGCCTCGTCTTTTCCGAGGATTTCAGCTACTTCGTCGAAGGGTATTGTGGGTTTTATGCGCCGTGTTCTACCGTGTCTCCCGTAGCTGATGAGGTCGCATGCCACTATTCCTAGCATGTCTAGCTCTGAGACAAGTGTGCTCACCCGTCTGTCGGTGAGTGGGTCAAGTCCAAGCGAGGCGCAGTATTCGCGGTAGGTGTTGTAGAGTGTTCCGGATGTGGTGTCGGAGCCTTTGCGCGAGAGGGTGTAGACAGCGAGCAGGACGAGACGGCTGTGTAGAGGAAGCGACGATATCACCTCCTTTACACGGCCCTTCTCTATCAAGCTCTGGGCCCTTCTAACATGCTGCTCCTCAATCCTCTCTGCACTCTCTCTCTCCGCAACCTCAGCCGAAACACGTAGCAGGTCGATGGCCCTCCGGGCGTCACCATGCTCAGCAGCGGCCAAAGCAGCGCAAAGCCTGATAACATCTTCACCAACCGCCCCGGGCCTCAGCGCTGCACGGGCCCTTTCCCGTAAAATGTCGGCCAACTCGGTGGCTGTGTATGGCTGGAAAACAACCTCCTCCTCGCTGAGGCTGCTCAAAACACGTGGGTCAAGCTGCTCCTTAAACAACAGGTCGTTCGAGATGCCGACGAGCGAGACCCAGCCAGAGCCTATGCTTGAGCGCGTCAACTCATAGAGGAGATCATCGCCGAAGGCCTTGACCAAGGCGTCGACCTCGTCGAGACAAACAACGAAAGAGCTACCAAGCCTCGAGGCACCCATCTGAAAACGGCGGAAAAGCTCACCCTTAGAAACACCCGTAAACGGGACAGAAACACCCGCTGCCGCACACAGCTCCGACAAAACCCGATACTCCGTCCCCGCGAGACGACAATTTACATAGACAAACCTAATGCCAAACCCCTTCTCAGCCACAGCATCCGACAACCTGTTGAAAACATACCTAGTGACAGCTGTTTTGCCCGTGCCCGTTTTGCCGTAGATGAAGAGATTGGAGGGTTTCACGGGCCTCAAGACAGTGGCCAAAACGTTGCCCACCGCTTTGATGTGCTCTGTCCTATGCGGAAGAGCGTTAGGCACATAATCCGACCTCAAGTATTCATGGTTTACTATGAGAGGAAACCTGTGACTTGAGTATCTTGTAATGATGTCTCCGAGCGGATCCTCTCCACCCCTTTGCTTCTCGTGAATGGCTATGCTTCTGTTAGATAGTTCTTGTTTATCTGTAGTCATGGCTATGCTCCATCAGTTTGTTGTGTGATGGTGATTTAGAGGAAAAAGTAAAATCTTTTGTATCTTTTACACTATTTTTCCTGGGAAACCTGTAACCAAGCCAATTAACCAGCGATGAAGCCCTTCCATAGGAAAACAAGGGGTCTCCCTCAACTCCAATTCTCCGCGGACACTACTCAGATGTTCACAAAAGCGAAATTAACGGTGAAGATAGGTTGTAAAACCTCGTCTAAACAGATTTTCAAGCCTGTTTTCCTTCATTTGAGGATGTTCACATGTCGCGGTGTTGGTGAACCCCTCCATTTCCTATGGAAACCGCAAAAACAGCTCAACACGGGCCGCACCCCTTTCACAAGCTGATAACATGATGTGAACGTGTGGTCGCCGCGGATAGACAGAAGCATTACCTAAAGAGCTTCCATCATGCTCACATGCCGGTAAACAATTTCCCATATGTAGATTTTTGCTCATTTTTTGATAATTCTGAATGGCCAAAAAACTACCATCAACCTTTCACATATTCTTTAAACAATACTCTAAAATATGTTAGCGTTTTACCTCTAGATGTTTCATGGTATTTGTTTGCTGGCTACTGTTTTCGAAAGGTTTCACCGAGCTTTCTGCTTTCGTGAAACAGTTTGACGAGGCTTGTTAGTGTTTCTGAGAGCTGTTTTATCTCCTCGGGCTCCGTTGTTTGCTGCAGCAAGGCTGTCAAGGCGTCGAGCTTGGCTACGATGGCGTTTTCCAGCTGCGTGAGAACAAGAGGTGTAGAAGCCACGTAAACCTCCGACTCCTCGCGAACCCTGACCACGGGCTTATCGCACCGCAGACACCGCATCTCCCCACCTATCTCGAAAAGTGGGCTACTGCAGACAGGGCAAACCTCCGAAAGCATCTTAGCCCCGGAGCGAAGAGCGTCGGACATTCGCTTGATGTAGTCGGAGGACATCTGCTATTGCTGAGGCGAGACCGTTTAAAAGGGTTTTCTCCCCTGTTTCACAATTTTGCTGACGCTTCGTGTTTCTTTGTCGAAATCAAACCTGCCATGCGGCACGAGCCCTCCGCTGAAAGATTTGGGAATGTGGAGAAGCTCGTGGATAATCACTTCATCCTGAGCCTCAGGCGGCAGCCTGTCGAAAACCTCCGCAATAAACTCGATTACATAGCAGGGCCTCATCCCGAAGCCGGTGAGAAAAGCTTTACTGACAGAGTGTATCCTCGCTGCAGTAGACCGCGAAACAGAGCCATAGCTCCTTACACACCTCACCCTCTCAACATCAACATGATGCAACCCCGCACGCTCAACCAACCTCCTAACACGCTCCTCCAGATCAAGGGCCCTCCTATAGCTAATCAACCACCAAAAAGAAAACAACCCGGATAATTAAAACTACGCGAAACACAGGCTCATACAACCAGCCGAAATCACGTGGAATTCATGGTTAAATAATGCACTGGACATCGCAAAACGAAGCACCTATGATGAGGAAGGGTTTGCTGGTACTTCCGCTGGCGCTGCTTCTCGGTCTTCTGGCTCTTGGTTCTGCGTCTGCGGCTGAGGCGGGCGCGGCCTTGAGCGACGTCGGTCAAAAGACCTTCGCCGCAGCCATCGCGTTCGCAGCCGCTGTAGCTTCTTCGGGTTTCGGTTTGGCTCGAGCTGGTTCAGCGGGTTTAGCCGCCACCGCTGAGAGACCTGAGGTGAGGACGACGGCTATCATTATCTCTGCTTTCGCAGAAGCTTTGGGCATCTATGGCATCGTTGTCGCGTTCTTCATACTGGGGGCAAGCTGACATAGCTGATTAAATGGGATAGGTAGAAGTAGGCCAGCGCAACCCCCATAGAGGTCTGCCACCTCATTTTTTTCGCATAAGCAACAGCAGCGCTAATTAGAAATATCGACATCGTCTGAGATAATACGACAAGTGTATCTCGCACAAATATGTTGCCTAGGATAGATGTCTGCATAACTCTGTCGACAACTGAGAGGCCTGGAACAAGCCCCATCGGCAGCAGAGCCACCGAGAAGGATGAGAGAAGCTTTCCCGCCTCTACGAGAGATGTTCTCATCCGTGAGTTCTGAATCTGTTTAAGCGCCGACGACGGTGAGCGGAACCTTCCCGAAAACAGGTAGCTGAAGACTGTGAGAACGAGGAATCCGGTGAGATATGTGAAGCCTAGAGATAACGCGAAGCTGAAGTGGTTCACGGGAACTGTCTGCCTAATGTTGAGCATGAACAACTCATGTCGTCCAGCGAGCGCAACGAAAACGAGGACAAAGAGAGACAAGGGCCCCAGCACCGAGGCCACGACCCTGCTCTCATAAATCGGGGAGAAAAGCCACATGGGGAAGAACACGGAGGAGACGAGTTCAGCTGTCTTAGACAGTTTTGGAGCAGCCTCTGAGTCGTTTTTCGCTGTGAGAACCCTGTATATCCTGAGCCCATCCTCCGTGAGCATATAGTTCTTCTTATCATCCTGTGCGATGAGCTGGCTCATCTGTCGCAGGTTGTAGTAGAGCGAGCCCGTGCTTATTCCGAGCTTCTGCTTTAAAGCCGTCGCACCTATCCTCCCCTCCTCACCGACTGCGAGAATAATCGCTTTCCGCACCTTGTGACGCACCAGCCATAGAAGCTCCTCGTCAGACATCTTCGACGGTGGAGCCTCGAAATCGCTCATGTCAATCAGACCCAGAGCCCCAAACAAACCATTCCCGACAATATATTAACGTAAAGACACCCCGTTAACAGCCCAGGAAATCACGGCCGTTGACGGGGGTTATACGGTATGTTTAGAGCATGGTTCTGGTTTTTGTAAATGTTTTTCGACAGATTTCGAGCGGCTTTTACGATATCATCCAGACAACAATTTTTCCGTCATGTGTTAGGGCGTATGTTTTCAAGGGTTCTGTCTTCACGCCGCCCATGCCCGGCGACCCGGGAGGCATACCCGGCACAGCTATGCCTCTATGTAGCGGCTTCTCCTCGACCAGTTTTTTCAAGGCCTCGACGGGTACGTGGCCCTCGACGAAGTATTGTCCAGCTGATGCTGTGTGGCAGCTGTATAGCTCACGAGGCACGCCGAGCCTCTTCCTAGTATTCTCTAGTTCACCGGTGCTTACCACCTTTGTGCTGAAGGTTATCTGGCTGTTCCTAAGATATGCTTCGTATTCTTTGCAGCATGGGCACTGCGCGGTCCTGTAGACAATCAACTCTACATTCTCCCGGGTGGTGGATGAGTTAACTGTCCAGTTGTTGACAATTATGGTTAACGTGATTGCGGCCGCGGCTAAAACTGTCAGGGCGATGATTTTGTTTCTCATTTTAGGCAGCTCTCCATGTTAGTGCGAGTATCCCGCCGACTATGCCGAGGATGGCTCCGATGAGGAAACCGCCCATTCCGAAGAGACTGACCACAGAGAAGACAAGTATGAGGGTACCCCATGTCTTTGCCTCGGATGGACTGTTCTGAAGCATCATGGCGCTTGCGATGATGACTATTCCTGAGACGAGGCCGAGTACGGAGAAGGCCGAGAACCACATGGGCAGCCACCATCCCATCATCATGGGGCCCATCATGCCCCAGCCGCCGCCCCAGTAAGACATGCCGCCCCAAGCCATCCACGCAACCATTCCCATCAATCCTCCGACCAGAATCAGGACACCCGCCACAAGCGAGACAGCGAAAGCTGCCGCGGGCCTCGAGGCATCTGACATTTTACTCCTCCTCCATGTCTATCTCTTGTATAAACTGGCCGTGCCAGCTATGGTACCAGACCTGTCCCGTGAACCCGTTTACGCTCAGCATCCCATGTATTTTGTCGTCGAGTTTGTAGTCCATGGTGTAGTAGCCGTAGAACTTTGTAGGATGCTCAACCTCTAGATCTGCTCTGAACCTGTTTCTCAGGTAGTTGAGGGCTATCTCCTCGGCTTGTTCCTGTGTTATGGGCATGTCTACGGTTGGCTGGATGTATGGCCCCATCATGCCATTATGCATTCCGTATTTTGTGTTCCACATCATGTTGGGGCCCGGCTCCGGATGGACTGCGCCCGTGTAGGGGTTTACGAGAAGCTCGAAAGCACCCCGCCCTGTGTCCGCCTCCACGACGATGGCGTAGAAGTTTTGCTGAAACTCCATCACCTCCTTCAGCCTAAAACCCTGACCAAGGCCGTTGACATACCTCTCCAGAATCTCCTGAGCCTCCTGCAACGTAATCCTCTGGCCCGTCGACTGTGGCGCACCTCCGTACCAGCCTGTGCATGGGCATCCACCCATCATTCCACCATGCATCCCGCCCCCATACATGTTCCTGTTAGGAGACTGTAGCCAAAACATGGCCGGGGGCTGCTGCATAAATGGCCACGCGTAGGCAGCCACTAAGGCGGCTAACGCAGCTGAAGCCAGCAAACCTGCTGTCAAGACAACGTTTCTCATGTCCAGAAATATCTCAGGGACGGCGATAAAATTATCTTGAAACAGTCGTGAAACGGTTTGAAACACTTAAAGCGGGGGGTTCCTTTCTTGGGGTGGATTGGTTTTCAGCCGTGTTTTGTTGGTTTTCTCGGCGGCGGCTGGGATCCTGCTTCTAACGGTTGTGCTGGTGAGTGTTTGGCAGCATGATGCGGCCATGGGTGGGATGATGCGAGAGATGATGGGGGTGTCTATGTGGGGTATGATGTGGTGGGTTTATCTGCCGCTGTTGGTTGCGGCGCTGCTTCTCATCGCGCTGCCTGTTGCGCTGTATCTGTCGGGCAGAGACGTGCCCGTGGTGGCTGGCCTCACCGCGGAGGAGAGGGCTGTGGTTGATTTGCTGAGACGCAGCAACGGCGTCGTCGAGCAGAGAGAGATAGCACGGGCCCTTGGAATTTCACGCATCAAGACCCACCGCATCGTCGCATCACTCCGCCGAAGAGAAGTTGTAGAAGTAACCCGCCGTGGCAGAACAAACCTCGTCAAGCTCAAAGCCTCTCCACAACCCTAACCCTCTCAATCAACATCCCAAACCTCTAACATCAACCCAAGAATGCACCGTGTCGTCTCATTTGAAACGTTCTCTCATCCTCTTGCATGTGACTGTGGTTGGGTAGGGTTTTTTATCGACGCGGGTGGATGAGGCGGTGGAATGGATTCCGTTGTCTGCGAAAACTTGGTTAAAAGCTATGAGACGAGGCGAGTTTTCTTCTACTCGCGTAAACAGGTTGTCAAGGCTGTTGATGGTGTTTCGCTGAGGGTTCGCCGAGGCTCTGTCTTCGGGCTCGTGGGGCCCAACGGCGCCGGCAAAACAACCACCATAAAGATTCTAACAACTCTTCTCATACCCGACGAGGGCCGTGCATGGGTTAACGGCTTCGATGTTGTCAGAGAAGCTGACAAGGTGCGTGAGGTGATTGGGCTTGTGCTGGCGCCGGACAAGGGCTTCTACCCACGTTTAACAGGGTTTGAGAACCTCGTCTACTATGGGCGGCTCTATGGCTTGGGCAAGGACGTGGCTGGTAAACGTGCCGCGGAGCTTCTTGAACTGGTTGGCCTCGGGAGAGACGGTTACAGGTTTTACGAGGAGTACAGCCTCGGCATGAAGGCCAAGCTCAGCATAGCGAAAGCTCTCATCAACGACCCTGAAGTGGTTTTCCTCGACGAGCCGACCATAGGCCTTGACCCGCTCTCAGCAAAGAAAATCAGAACCATGATATCAGACCTTTCGCGGCAGGGCAAAACAGTTCTCCTAACAAGCCACAACATGTGGGAAGTGGAAACACTCTCCGACGAGGTTGCGTTGATAAACAAGGGCAAGGTGGCTGCGTATGGTACACCGAGGGAGCTGAAGCAACGGCTCAACCTCTCCTACATCGTCGAGGTCGAGATAATCGGCAACAGCCCAGCCGACATCAAGTATCCAGTCGAAAACGGTGAAAGAGGAAACACGGTGATAAGGACGGCGTCCACCTCGCCCAGCGACACACTCCTCGAAATACTTGACGAGCTCAGGTCACGCAACATCCGCATAGGCTACGTCAAAGTGCATGAGCCGAGCCTCGAGGAGGTTTTTGCCCAGGTGGTCACGGCGTGAAGCATCTCAGCCAGTTCACGGCTGTCTTCGAAGCCGAACTCAAATCCTACCTGCGCGAGGTGGGGCCCCTCATCTTCGTCGCCGTGTTCCCACTGTTTTTCTCGACGCTGACCTATGGTATGGGCACTGTGCTCACGGGCGAGGCGGCGCCGGAGAGATGGCTCTACCAAGTGATAGGCTTCGG
>VAPR01001209.1_pt1 | contig 13553 bp, 19 predicted proteins | sample 3380701 | NCBI WGS metagenome assembly VAPR01 (sample SAMN11536904, study PRJNA540576) | hot springs metagenome | isolation source: hot spring wet sediment | place: Spain: Lobios | collected 2014-01
AGGCTACCGCTGTTTCGGTTTTTAAGATCAGTCTAATACTATTTTTACTTTGCAATTCGAAAAGCCGTGTAGAATCAACACTTCCAGTCTTCCTTGAATAAAAACTTGCGAACATACATTCGCAACCAATATAATGTAATTATCATTTTCTACATCAGAAAATCATGTGACACATTATAAATTCTTTCTTGATTTAGCTATCTTAAACTCAGTTTACTGATTAATTCTAGATAACAAACGTTCCTATATTTCGGGAGGTGGCTTCGTTGCTGCGCGAGTTACAGCGTTACCATACGGAGCAGCAGGTGGTCGACCTGATATATATAAGCAGAACCGGCCAAACCAGCAAACGGGCTGTTCGCATTCATTCCATCGACGGCGAGCGGGTGAAGGCATACTGTTATGCTCGACGCGCGTACCGAGTGTTTCTCCTGTCCAATATCCTGGCTGTTGCGCCAACGACCCGCCCAGCCGCCGGATGGTGAAGGCACGGGTGTTTGGCTACTTTTCGACGTACTCATACAGGAATGATTCCCCCCGCTGATAGAAGCGTGGATCAAAAATGCCCAGCCGCTGTTCATTGTTTACGATTACGACCATGGGCGCCCATTGGTACAGGGTTAGGGCCTCCGGCTTTTGGGCGAAAAGCGGTGCGAGGTCAGTTCCCTCTGCAGAGGATATCCGTTTGAGCAAGATTGGTTCCGACCAGAGAGATGCCTGGGTGATTTCCACCTCACTGCCCCTTTTTCCGATTACCTTGTACGATCCTGGAACGAAATCGGCAGCCAGCGTGACCTGGTCGTACTGGGGTGAGAGCGTTTGTTGTACCATGAGCCCCTGAGTGGTTTGGCTGGCCACTTGCAACAGCAGAAGGCAGGCGACCGCCCGGAAGACGGTGTGGCTCGGCCATTTTCCGAACCGTGCGGCGATAAAGCCGCCGAGAATGATGGCCCACATCACCAGATCGATAATCGGGATGGTACCGAGAGCAAGCCTCACTTGGGAAAATGGCTCCCAGTAGCCTGTTCCCCAGGGATTGAAGATATCAATCGTGATGTGGATGAATACAGCGAGCAAAGCCACGCCAAAGAGGCGTCGATTTGAGACGCGCCACTTCAGGTAGGCCAGTGCTGTGAGGAGTGCAGCCCACAGCGGAACAAGAAAAATGGAGTGCGTGATCCCTCGGTGCCACATCAGGTACTCTCCACCTCTGTCCCACAGCTGGGAGATGACGTCAATATCGGGAATTTCGCTCCCGACCACGGAGACGAACAACAGGGAACGCTTCTCTTCCCTGGACAATTTCTCTCTGTCTATCGCGTTGTACATGACGAGTCCAAACAGTGCATGTGTTACGGTGTCCATTCCACTCCTCCTTGTATTGCTGTTCCTAGGCTAATTATAAGCCAGACGCGTGGAATTACTACAGCTCCAATCACCGTGCCGACCTGTCCGGAATAAGATGGGACATGAGGTGATGCAGGGTGAAGGAAAGAAAGTTTCGGCCTGGAGACATTTTGGTCGCCTGCGACAATGTGAACGATCTGCCCACCGGTTATATGGGCCATTCGGCCATTGTGGTCGACTCCACGCACATCATTGAAGCATTGCCAGGGATACCATCTATTCGAAAAAGCAAAATCACTGAATTTCTGAAGGATCATCCTCGCCATGTGCAGTATCGTCCCAACGACAAAAAAGTGGGGAAGAACGCGGCGCAATGGGCGCGCAAATACCGGCAGCAACACAGGAAAAATCTGAAGCAGGGAGTGCAAAAACCTGTATTTACTTTCTTTTCCATGTCTCCTTTGGATGACTCCAAGAAAGCAATATATTGCTCCAAACTCGTTTGGCTCAGCTATTTCTATGGTGCCAAACATCGTTTTCCTAACGATTTCCTGTGGTTCTCGCCAGAAGATCTGGCAACCCGCTTGTCAAAGGACAGTGCATTCAAGCTGGTGCACAAGCATCCTGAGTTCAGATTTAAGCTAAACACCTGAAGGGCGGTCCGAGGCCGTCCTGTTTTCATTTGTAGCCAATTTACGCTGTAATGATATAATGAAAGAGACAGCACAATTCCCGACATTGGAGGGATTTGATGGAAATTCTCTGGATTTTGCTTCCGTTTCTCGCATTCATTGGCTTGATCATTTTTGTGGGGTTGTCGTCTCAAAAAGGCTACCATCGGGGCCGCCGGCATGATTCAGGCGGTGACGGAGGTGCTGCGTATGGATACGGAGACAGCGATCGCCGACACGACTCAGATGGCTGGTGGGGCGACGGTGGATTCGGCGATGGCGGCGGTGACGGAGGCGGCGGAGGCGGGGGAGACTAATCAAGGCGAGACTCGCCCCTTTCACTAACGAAAGCAATGTGGTAGAATCTTACTGTTATCCCATTAGAGGATGAATCCTGAAAGGAGAGATGTTTTATGATGATTGTTATGATTGCCGAAATTGCAGAGGTTGGTAAGGTCACAGAGATCCTCCTTTCAGGTAACCGATAAATTCGTTTCCAATGGAGGACGCTTCTGTGACTGGTTCTTATAGGGAATAACCATCACGGGAGGAATCCGACATTGAATTGGACATTGCAAACATTAGGCTGGAACAACATTTTTGCCCAACACTTCGAACCGTATGCGGAAGAAGGGTACAGCGTTGGGCGAATCGCTTTGGAACACAAACATCTGTATCGCATATACACGGAGCATGGCGAGCTGCTTGGTGAAATCGCAGGCAAAATGCGCTACTCCGCTTTCGGGCGGGACGACTATCCGGCTGTTGGAGATTGGGTGGTAATCAGTCCGCGTCCAGAGGAGAAAAAGGCGACCATCCACGCGATTCTGCCGCGCAGAAGCAAGTTTTCGCGCAAAGTGGCCGGAGATTCGATGGAAGAGCAAATCGTGGCGACCAACGTCGACACGGTATTTTTGGTCAACGCACTGAACAATGATTTCAACTTGCGGCGGATCGAGCGGTACCTCATTCTGGCCTGGGAGAGCGGAGCCAATCCGGTCATTTTGCTGAGCAAGGCGGATCTGTGCGACGACGTCGAGCAGAAGCTGGCCGAGGTAGAGTCGGTGGCCATCGGGGTCCCCGTTCACGTGATCAGCTCGGAACAAAACGTGGGACTTGATGCGCTTGCACCCTACCTGCACGAAGGGACGACGATCGCTCTGCTGGGTTCCTCCGGCGTGGGCAAGTCAACCCTGATCAATCGCCTGTACGGTGGCGATAAGCAAAAAGTGAAGGAAGTCCGTGAAGGAGACGACCGCGGACGCCATACTACCACGCACCGGGAACTGATCTGCCTGCCAAATGGCGGACTGATCATCGACACACCCGGGATGCGTGAGCTGCAGATGTGGGACGCAGATGAGGGATTCCGTGATGCCTTTGACGACATCGAGTCGCTGGCTGCAGAGTGTCGTTTCAGTGACTGCACGCACGCAAAAGAACCGGGATGCGCGATCAAAGCCGCGCTCAATGACGGCACACTGCCTCGGGCCCGTTACGAGAATTATCAAAAACTGCAGCGGGAACTGGCCTATCTGGCGCGCAAAGAGGACGTCAAGCTGCAGATTGCGGAAAAAGAGAAGTGGAAAAAGATTCATCAGTCTGTCCGGCATGTGAAGCCGCGGCGGTAAGATAAAGAAGGGGGCTGTTCCGAAGTCTAGTGCAGACTTAGGAGCGGCCCCTTTTTCTAGTCCATCAGTCCTCGAGATGCACGAACTGGTCTGGATGGTTCCGTATATACGAATCAATCCGCTTAAGCGTGTATGGAGCAATTTCATGGTACATGGTGAAGATGCGATCAACCTCTGCACGCAGCTCCCCATCGTCGTCAAGGTCCATCGCCGCAGCTTCCCGCCATGTTCCATCTGGCTGTAGATTCTTGGCTTCTATGACAGCTTGGATGCTCTCATACAACTGGAGCATGGCTTCATCACCGAAAAATTGTATCCCGCGTTTCATGGCCGGCCAAGCTTTCATGTCAGCAAGAAAATAGGAGGCAAACCAATAAAACTCTGCAACAGAGTGAGCGTGACCGTACAGCGATTTGAACATCAGCAGCGCTTGCTGCCCTGGCGTTAGTTCTGAGTAAACCTGTGACTTCACCGTGTTGTCTTTCCCGCGAATTTTTTGGATGGCAGGTTCCAAGCACGCCCATCCAAGCTCGGTATCATTCAACCAATCAAACAGCTGTTTCTTCATTCTCACCAGCATAAGGTTATCACTCCCCGAGCATCCCATTATACAGGAATTGGAAAGCGATTTGTGATGAAAACAGCCGATGATTTATTCGGATTTTTGAGTGTTGTAAGAAACACCCGTTTCCTTTGTGCCCTCCGGAGTCTCTTGAACCGATTCACGTTGCACTTTTTCGGCAGTTTTCGAGAACCCTTCGCTTTTCAATCTTTCGACGAGAAGATCTTTGTCCAGCATGGTATCACCTACTGTCATGATGTAGGGGGAGTTTTCACCCTCACATGTAGGATCAGCAAGGACGCAGCAAAAAACCCTCCACGTTTGTTTTTCTTATATTCCCCAGTTGCAAACAAAATAAAAAAGCATGGTGCCCATTATGGATGATCTTTATATATACGAACGTTCGCATATGGAAACGTACATTTCATAAAGAATTCGCCCGTTTGTAACAAAAAATCCAAAGTAATGTTCGGAATTTCTGCTTGCTAGAGAGACGGACTGTGTGATAGATTGTGTAGTATCACAAGAACATACGTGAAAGACTCGTATAATTTTGGGAATAGGGCCCATAAGTTTCTACCAGATGACCGTAAATCGTCTGACTACGAGTGAAAGTACGCCTAGGGTTCCGTTTTTTATCCCTCCCTCGACCGAGAGTAGAGGATGAAGAAGTCCGGTCCGAGCGGCGTTGGCGCAGTGTGCGATTGCGCTACACCTCAGGGAGAAAAGCCCAGAAGGACAAGTTTCACTTGGAGTGGTAACACAACTTTCCATGTGAACGGTCCTTCTGGGCTATTTGTTTTGCATCAAACTGAGGGCCGAGACAATCATCGTAGGAGGAGAATGAAAGTGAAAGAGTTGCAGGAACGAATTGTTCGAGACGGGAAAGTGCTGTCCAGCCAGGTTCTCAAGGTGGATTCTTTTTTGAATCACCAGGTGGACCCTGCGCTTACCATGCGAATTGGCGAAGCGTTTGCCGATCTGTTCCGTGAAGAGCGTGTGACCAAGGTGCTGACGATTGAGGCGAGCGGCATTCATTTCGCCCTGGCCACCGCATACGCCCTGGGTGTTCCATTCGTTTACGCCAAAAAGAAAAAGGCGGTAACGCTGACGGAAGAGATATACTCCGTTCCGGTTCATTCTTTTACCCGGCAGGAAACGTATCAGATCAGTGTCTCCAAGCAGTATCTCTCCTCCGAGGATCGGGTGCTGATTGTCGACGATTTTCTTGCAACAGGTGCGGCTTTGCTGGGTTTGACCAAGATCGTAGCGGATGCGGGCGCGCATCTGATCGGCGTGGGTGCCGTCGTGGAAAAGAGCTTTCAGGAGGGGCGCGGTCTCTTGGAACAAGCGGGCGTTCGTGTAGAGTCTCTGGCCCGTATCGCGTCCATGGCTCCGGGTGAAGTGAACTTTATTTCACAAGCTCCAGTTCATTCATAAACCATCGAAATAGGGAGAGGAAAACCAACATGCTATCCAAGCAAAAACTGTTTACGCTGGGGATGCAGCACGTGCTTGCCATGTACGCAGGAGCGGTGATTGTTCCGCTGATCATCGGCGGCGCGCTCAAACTGACGCCTACCCAGATCGCTTACCTGATTGCTGCAGACCTGTTCACCTGTGGAATTGCCACGCTGCTGCAGGTTATCGGCACTCGCTACACAGGCATAAAACTCCCCGTCGTTCTCGGCTGCACCTTCACTGCTGTAGGACCGATCATCGCGATCGGCATGTCCAGCAACCTGGCGACCGCCTACGGAGCGATCATCATTTCCGGCCTGTTCGTCGTACTGGCCGCTCCGCTCTTCGGCAAACTGCTTCGTTTCTTCCCTACGGTCGTGCAAGGCTCTGTCGTCACCATCATCGGCTTGTCGCTCATTCCAGTAGCGATGAACAATGCCGCTGGGGGAGTGGGAAGCCCGGACTTCGGACAACCCCGCAATCTGCTGCTTGCCTTTGGCACACTCGCCATCATTCTGTTGATCAACCGCCTGTTTACCGGATTTATTCGTGCCATCTCCGTATTGATCGGGTTGATCGTGGGAACAGCCGTCGCATACGGTCTCGGCATGGTGAGCTTCGCCAGCGTGGCGGAAGCTTCCTGGGTGAACATCGTCCAGCCGTTCTACTTTGGCACGCCTGAGTTCAACATCGTAGCGATCCTGACCATGATTCTGGTGAATATCATCAGCATGGTAGAGTCTACCGGCGTGTACTTCGCGCTCGGCAAAGCGACCGACCAGGATGTTTCCAAGTCCGACGTAGTAAAAGGGCTTCGTGGTGAAGGTGTTGCCATCGTGCTGGGGGGATTTTCAACGCATTCCCATATACGGCATTCTCGCAAAACGTCGGCCTCGTATCGCTGTCACAAATCAAATCACGTGACGTGATGATCGCTGCCGGTGGAATTCTCGTCGTGCTTGGCCTGCTGCCGAAGCTGGCGGCGCTGACGACGGTGATTCCCAATCCGGTGTTGGGCGGAGCCATGATTGCCATGTTCGGCATGGTTGTCGCTTCCGGCATCAATATCCTGTCGCAGGTAGACCTGCGTCAAAACGAAAACCTGCTGATCGCAGCCTGCAGTATCGCGGTTGGCTTGGGTTCCGCTGCAGTGCCGCAGATGTTTGATCAACTGCCGACCATGGCCAAAATGCTGCTCCAAAACGGCATCGTGACCGGTTCGATCACGGCAGTGGCACTGAACATCCTGCTGCTGCACAGCAAAAGACAAAACGCGTCCGTTCCGGTTAAAGCAAACGCAGTACCGGAGGCGTAAATCACAAAAGCCGATTTCCCTGGGGAGATCGGCTTTTCTAGTGGACTATGTTTCCTCGGTTATCTTCTGAATATGGGTTTCTCCCCAAGCGCACATCAAGTCTAGCACCTGCGTAAGGGTTTTGCCGTACTCGGTCAAGGAGTACTCCACCTTGGGCGGTATTTGATGATACACCTCTCTCTTAATAATTCCATCCTGTTCAAGCTCGCGCAGTTGTTGTGTGAGCATTTTTTGCGTGATGGCGGGCATTTCTTTTTTCAATTCACTTGTTCGTTTTGCTCCTTTTTGCAGCAGACACAAGATGACGGCCTTCCATTTGCCGCCCATGACATCCAATGTCGCTTCAACAGGTATGTTGTATTGTTTCAAGCCAATCCTCCTCCAATCCTGTAATGACACAAAGGTTACAAAAAAGTGCCTATAAAACTTTTTGGTGCCTACATATCCTGTTGGTGCCTATATAACTTGAAAGTGCGTACTTTTTCAATTGGACTATATGTTACATAATAGCATTCGTACGAAGGAAAACAATCATGTTTTCTGAAATGCTCCTTGTTGGTTACAGGCGCCTGTCTTTCTACAACAAAGGGGAAACTTCATTCTGCAACTTTATATCCAACTATTCGCATCTATTTACTATATAAAATGTGGAGGGACGTAGATTGAATACGAAAGCTTTACATGTGCATGCCATTCATCAGCCAAAAGGCGGATTTCTTGCTTTGTTGGCATTGGCTATCAGCGCATTTGGTATCGGAACGACAGAATTTGTGATCGTCGGGCTGCTTCCCATCGTAGCCAATGATTTTGGTGTCAGCATCACGTTGGCAGGACTGCTGGTATCGGTCTATGCGCTCGGGGTCGCGTTTGGGGCCCCGATTTTAACCGCAGCTACCAGTCGAATGCCGCGAAAAAGCCTGCTGCTCTGGATCATGGTCGTATTTATTCTAGGCAACACCGTTGCGGCTTTCGCTCCAACGTTTGGCATACTCCTGGCAGGTCGGATTGTGTCTGCATTTGCCCATGGCGTGTTTTTCTCCATTGGATCTACGATTGCCGCTGACCTTGTGTCAGAAGACAGGCGAGCCAGTGCGATTGCCATTATGTTTACCGGATTGACTGTTGCCACGGTAACAGGTGTTCCATTGGGAACGTTTATTGGCCAATTGTTCGGCTGGAGAGCCACTTTCTGGGGAGTAGCGGCACTAGGGGTGATCGGATTGATTGCGACATCCCTGCTGGTTCCTGGCAATCTGAAAAAAGCAGCTCCCGCTTCCATGAAAGATCAGATCAAACTGATCACAAACGGTCGACTGCTTCTCGCTTTTGCCATTACCGCACTGGGATACGGCGGTACATTTGTTGCCTTTACCTTCCTCGCACCGATTTTGGAGGAGATTACTGGTTTTACGTCTCACACGGTCAGTGTTCTGCTTCTGATTTATGGTATCGCCATTGCCGTTGGGAACACGATTGGCGGCAAGGCAGCGAATCGAAACCCGATTCGAGCGCTGCTCATGATGTTTGTCTTTCAGGCAATTGTGCTGTTGCTCTTTACCTTTGCAGCACCCTATAAGGTGACAGCGGTAATTACCTTGTTTGCGATGGGCCTGTTGGCCTTTATGAACGTACCGGGTTTACAGCTGTATGTGGTTCAGTTGGCGGAACGGTATGTCCCCAGTGCGGTAGACGTGGCATCTGCCGTTAACATCGCTGCCTTTAATCTGGGGATTGCGATCGGTGCCTTCGTTGGTGGATTGGTTGTCGACTCATTGGGTTTCATTCATACACCCTGGGTCGGAGCAGTCATGGTTGGTGCAGCTGTCCTGCTAACCATGTGGAGCAACAAATTGGATAAAAGAGTGGGGAAATAAGGAAAAGGAGTGTAAATACAATGGCAAAACATTTGCAAGATACAACAATACTGTACAATGGTGTAAAAATGCCCTGGCTTGGGCTGGGAGTTTTTAAAGTAGAGGAAGGTCCGGAGCTGGAGAATGCCGTTAAAACAGCGATCAAGCATGGATATCGCAGCATTGATACAGCGGCCATCTATGGAAATGAAGAAGGAGTGGGACGGGGAATCCGCGCAGGCCTGAAAGAGGCCGGCATTGCCAGAGAGGACCTGTTCGTCACCTCAAAAGTATGGAATGCCGATCTAGGGTACGAATCGACCTTGCAAGCCTATGAAACAAGCTTGAATAAACTGGGGCTGGAATATCTGGATTTATATCTCATTCACTGGCCAGTGGAAGGGAAGGTTAAAGAATCATGGAGAGCGTTGGAGACCCTGTATAAAGAGGGACGTGTGAAAGCGATTGGGGTAAGCAATTTCCACATTCATCACCTGAACGAGTTGATGAAGGACGCTGACTTGAAACCAATGGTGAATCAAGTGGAATTCCATCCGCGCTTGACCCAGACGGATCTGCGCGATTATTGCAAGCAGCACGGCATTCAATTTGAAGCGTGGTCCCCACTAATGCAAGGACAATTACTGGATCATCCGGTATTGCTGGAAATAGCAGCAAACTATCGCAAATCAGTACCGCAAGTCATTCTGCGCTGGGACTTGCAGCACGGTGTGGTAACGATTCCGAAATCCACGAAAGAACATCGGATCATCGAAAATTCGGAAGTGTTTGATTTTGAGCTGACCAAAGAAGACATGGAGCGGATTGATGGGTTGAATCTCAACTATCGGGTTGGGCCGGACCCGGACAACTTTGATTTCTGATCCATGTTTGGCCGTTTTTTCAGGAAAGAATACCAAGAAGGCTGATCGGATTCACGGCAGCCTTCTTTCCTTTCTTTTGGCACAGACTGTAAAATATAGGGTGGAGTTTGGAGCAAAAAATCCCGAAGAAGGCAGGAATGAAAAGTGACGAGAACAGTATTCCTTACTGGTGTATCCAGCGGATTGGGAAAAGCCTTTTTTGATGTACTTTCCAAAGAGAAAAATACTTCGCTGTTCTGCCTGGGGCGCCGTTTTTTACCCGAGCAGGTCAATCGAGCGAGACAGTCAGGCGGTCGAATTCATCTCCATCAAGCTGATCTGCGTCACGCGGATCAACTTCCTGCCGCACAAGAAATGGATTCTTTTTTACAGAATGAACAGGTTTCCGAAGTGGTCCTGATACATAATGCTGCGATCATTCAACCGATCGGGGCAGTGGGAGAGCTGGACCCCGAGTCGATTGCAGATGCGGTGCAGGTGAATTTTACCACTCCGATACTGTTGACCAACAGCCTGTTTTCCCTTTGCACGAAAAAATCCTTTTCCGTGAAGGTACTGTTCATTTCTTCAGGTGCTGCCAAACGCCCGAAGGACGGTTGGCCCATTTACTGTGCGACAAAGGCTGGCGGTGAGATGTTTTTTAACGTGCTGGCCGAACAGGTACAAGGACATGAGCGGTTCTCCGTCTATAATGTCGACCCCGGTGTGATGGATACGAATATGCAGCAAACCATTCGCGATGCCATTGGGGTGCATTTTCCCACCCGTGAGCGTTTTGTGAAGTTCAAGGAGAACGGTGAATTGGTATCTCCGGAACAAGTGGCCGCATCCATCATTCGCAAGTACTTATAGTTGATCACCTGATTTAATCGGCAGGCAGTTTCAGTGCAGCTCGAGCCACCGTTTCCGAATCGGTTTCGGGGTGAAACTGATCGAGCTCCGGCATGTTGGATGACGTCTCTGGAGTCACCTCGTTCACCTGCTCCAAGGTCATCGCTTCGATATAATCGCGGTTTAACCGTTCCGACATGGATTAGTTCACCCCCTCATTACGGTTTAACATGCGGTTAGTGGGTGAGGTTTATTCGAAAGTATCAATGTTAGATCTAGTCTCAAAACGATTCTTTCTTTCGTCTCGTTTTGAGGCTTGCTTTCTTTTGACACATACAAATTTCGTCTGGCACAGCACTTGCTTCTGTTCCTCCTTACAGACACAAAAACAAGGAGGATGGATCTTGTCTCCAAGGAAATCCCGCGATTTTGCTGCGGAGGCTCAAAACCTGCTGTTTCACTATAATTGGCCGGGCAACGTCCGCGAACTGGCCAACGCCGTCGAATATGCCGTGAACATGGAATCGTCCCCCTTTGTTCAGGCAGACAACCTGCCCAAGCAGGTACGAGAGGGTGTGAAAGACTGGTCTTCGACGGAACCGCTGCAGATGAAGGGGCAGGAGATGAACCTGAAAAAGCTTGAGCGACATGCGATCATCCAGGCGCTGGAACGGGTGACCCGCGAAAAGAAACGAAAAGACAAGGCCGCCCGTCTGTTGGGAATCAGCCGGGCGACGCTGTTTCGGAAGCTGAACGAGTACAACTTGACGTGATCTCATCCTCATAGAAGATCATGTGTGTTTTTTCATCCCGGTAGTACTGCAGCCGATCCTGCAGCGTTCCGGTGTGGCACTCAAACTTGTGGCCGTCAGGATCGGTAAAGTAGATGGATCGCTTGTCCCGCTCGTCCCGTTCTCGTCCGGGCAGAATGTTGACGTTGTGACGTGTGAGATGCTGCTTCATCTCTTCAAAATCGGCCTCGTCTACGGAAAAGGCGATGTGCGTATACGACAAGTGAATTTCGTTTCGCGGAATGTCTGTCTCCTCGTTCAGCGCGAGCCACATGCCATTCAGATCAAAGTAGGCGAGCTTTCTGCCGCGGACCAGCAGTCGGGCGCGCAGCACGTCGCGGTAGAACCGGATGGATTCGTCCAGATTGGACACGGAAAACAGCAGGTGGTTGATCCCTTTCAGTTTCAATGATCTTTCTCCTCTCACTTTTCCTTTCCATGTATTGTATAGTCAAAAGGAAGAGGGAAAAAAGGGAAAAAGGAGGATAACATGAAACGCGTGCGCCTGAGAGAATTGGGCTTTGTCGTAGGACAGTACCGACCAGGGGAGAAAAATGCGATTGTCGACGTGGCTGGCGTGCGGGTAGGACACGTTACCTTGCACGAGGATCTGCCGGACGGACGAGCGGTGCGGACGGGTGTAACCGCGGTCCTTCCCCATGGAGACAACCTGTTTCAGATGAAGGTGCTGGGCGCTTGCTACGTGATCAATGGTTTCGGAAAAACGGCTGGGCTGGTACAACTGGAAGAGCTGGGCCTCATCGAAAGTCCGATCATGCTGACGAACACGCTGTCGGTACCCGCCGTTGCGCAGGGAACCATCCAGTTCATGCTGGAACAGAATCCGGACATCGGGACAACCACCGGGACTGTGAACACGATCGTCGGCGAGTGCAATGACGGCTATTTGAATGAGATTCGCGCTCTGCACGTGACTCCCGAACATGCCATGCAAGCAATTCGTCAGGCATCCACGGAGGAAACGGATGAGGGATCAGTCGGGGCGGGTACAGGCATGTCCTGTCTGGGGTACAAAGGTGGTGTCGGAACAAGCTCAAGGGTCTTCGAACACAATGGACGTACGTATACGGTGGGCGCGTTGGTCATCAGCAATTTTGGCGGGAAATCGGAGCTGGAAGACGCTCTTCGCGGCTGGATACAAGGCGAACTGCAGGTCGGAGAGACCGAGATCGAGGACAAGCTTCCCGACGGTTCCATCATGATCGTGGTAGCGACGGATGCTCCGCTGAACGAACGCCAGTGCAAACGGTTGGCCAAACGGGCAGCATTCGGTTTGGGCAGATCAGGTTCTTACGCGGCACACGGCAGTGGCGACATCGTCATCGCTTTTTCCACAGCAGAACGCATCCCCCATTACGCCTCATCTGACACGGTAACGGTCAACCGGCTGCATGAGTCAAGCGAGCTGCTCAATCACTTGTTTGTCATGACGGCGGAGGCGGTACACGAGTCAATCCTAAACTCCATCTGTAAAGCAGAGGCAATGACGGGGCGAGATGGGCATAGGCGGGAGGCTTTTCCTTATGAACGGCTGACAAAAAGAAAGGTAGACCGATAATCAGGTCTACCTTTTCTCTATTCATGCCATTCGTTTACTTGCTTTTTTGGTTCTGTGACTGGGTTTGCGCGCTCGACTGCGCTTGCGACACCATGGTTTGCGCCTGAGCAATCTCCTGGGCCGCTTGTTTCATCGCTTCTTGAGCCAGCTGCGGGTTTGCAGCGGATTGTTCGATGGCCTGGGTAATCAGCGTTTTTGCCAGGGTAGCGGATGCCTCGGCTTGCTTCAATTGGTCTGTATTGATTTGCGCTGACATCGAGATCGTCCTCCTCTTTGCTGACAAGTGTGGTGTAACACCGTAGTAGCTTGTTCCTTCCCCAGAGGAATTATGTGCGTGCCCGGATGTGCCCACCCCAATTGCCAGACATTGGCATACGCTGTAAGAGGGAGGTGCAGACACAATGAAAAAAGTGCTGACCCGAACCGTAAAACAGGTGGAAGATGCGTTCTGGATTATTGTCTTTTCCGCCAGGAAGCGGGTGGGCAACAAGGGCGTCCTCCTGCCCCAACGGTTCAACACGGTAGGAAAAATCCGCCGTTTTTTGCTGAATAACATGTCACCCTGCCTCGCCAGGCGGTTGATCAAAAACCTGCAGCTGCGCCGTATTGGTGGAAAGCTGGCGATTCC
>VAPR01001210.1_pt1 | contig 13521 bp, 11 predicted proteins | sample 3380701 | NCBI WGS metagenome assembly VAPR01 (sample SAMN11536904, study PRJNA540576) | hot springs metagenome | isolation source: hot spring wet sediment | place: Spain: Lobios | collected 2014-01
GCGAAGGCGCGCGCCAGCTCCTGCCGGAGGACGAGCCCGTCCGCCGGGCGCGCCAGGCCCAGGTAGCCGGCCACCATCAAGGCCGTGAGACCCAGGGTGGGCCAAAGGCGTGCGTGCCCGGCGGCCAGAGCGATGGCCACAATCCAGCCGTGCACGAGCACCGACCGGGTTGATGGGGCCGCCGCCATGTACAGGTTCAGGAGGACAACGGACACCGCGAGGGGCAGGTAGACGAAGTGGGCGTCCCACGGGGCCACCCACCGGCTCCAGCCGGTGGCAGCCAGGAGGTACAGGCCGCCCAGGCACAACGCCGTGACGGCCACCAACTGCAGCAGGATCCCCACCGGCACCGCTTCCTGCCCGCGTCCTCCGCTGAGGGGGATCAGCATGAGGCCCGTGGCGTAGCCGGCCGCGGACAGCAGGATCCCCCGGCACCTGGCCCTCCGGCGTCTCAGCTCTGCCGGATCACGGTGATGGTCCCACAAGCCCATCGGCGAGCGGCTTAGCAAAAACCCTGCCGGACTCTCTAAACGAGCTCCACGTCGTGCGGAAGGCTCTCGCGCAGCCCCGCGGGAGTGATCCGGACAAACCGGGCGTTGTGTTGGAGCTCCGGGATGGTCCGGGCGCCGCAGTAGCTCATCCCGGACCGTAGCCCACCCACCAGCTGGCGCAGGACGTCCGCCACCCGGCCCCGATAGGGAACCAGCGCCTCCACCCCCTCCGCGACGATCTGTCCGATGTCCTCGTCGTCCAGGGGATTGTCGAGGGCCTTCCTGCGCGCCGTGGCCCACAGGCTCGCCATACCCCGGTAGGTCTTGTACTGCCGGCCGTTGCGGATGATGGTGGTGCCCGGGCTCTCTTCGGTCCCCGCCAGCAGGTTCCCCAGCATGACCGCGGCGGCGCCCGCGGCCAGGGCCTTGGTGATGTCCCCAGAGGACCGGATGCCGCCATCTGCCACTACGGGGATTCCGCGCTCCCGCGCGGCGCGGGCGCACTCCAGGATCGCCGAGAGTTGCGGGACCCCAGCTCCGGTGACCACCCGGGTGGTGCAGGTGGACCCGGGTCCAACCCCCACCTTCACGGCGTCCGCGCCCGCCTCGATGAGATCCAGGGTCCCCTCGGCGGTGGCCACGTTGCCCGCCATGAGCGGCACGTGGGGGAAGCGGCTGCGAAGGGTACGGACCGCCCGCAGCACCACATCCGAGTGACCGTGCGCCACGTCCACCACCAGCAAGTCCACCCCTTCGTCCACCAGCGCTTCCGCGCGTTCCAGGTAGTCGCCCCGCACCCCCACCGCGGCCGCAACCCGCAGCCTCCCCCGTTCGTCCTTTGTGGCGTGCGGGTGCTGCATGCGGCTGCGCAGGTCCCGGCTGGTCACGAGGCCCACAAGCCGGCCCTCGGAGTCCACCAGGGGCAGCTTCTCGATGCGGTGCGCGTGCAGGATGCGCTTCGCCTCTTCCATGGTAATGCCGGGAGGAGCGGTCACCAGCCGCTCCCGGGGCGTCATCACGTCCCGCACAGGCCGGTCCAGGTCGTCCTCAAAGAGCAAGTCGCGGGCGGTGACGATCCCCACGAGCCGTCCCCCCTCGACCACCAGTAGCCCCGCGGATCCGTGCTCCTCCAGGAACGCCAACGCTTCCCGCAGGGTCTGGTGTGGGGCGATGGTGTACGGCTCTTCGATCACGATGCTCTCCGCGCGCTTCACCCGCCGGACCTCCGCCACCTGCCGCTCCACCGGGAGGAACCGGTGGATGACCCCAAGACCCCCTTCCCGGGCCATGGCGATGGCCATCTCGCTCTCGGTCACCGCGTCCATGTTCGCACTCAGGATGGGGATGGCCAGCTCCACGCCGCGCGCGAGCCGGGTGCGGGTGTCCACCTGCCCGCGGCTTTCCACCGGTGACCGCCGGGGTACCAGCAGCACGTCGTCGAAGGTCAGGCCCAGGGGTACACGGTCGAGCTCCATGCGTGATCCTCCTTCCTCACACCGCCCTGCAATCATGCTACGCTTCTTCGGAGCACCCACCACAAGGCGGCCGCGGCACCGGTGCCCGTCGCCAGGAAGTTGGTCCAGCCGCCTCCCCAGGCCTTCATTCCACGGATCCGCCGAGCCTGACCGCCGCAGGAGCATCGCGCGGTTTCGCCAGGCCGGCCGCAGCGCGGACAGCGGAACTCCGCCTCCAACGTGGCTCCCATCAGGGAGTCCACCATCATGCCCACCGCTCCCGCGAGAGTGGTCGTACCCGCGGGGGCCACCCCCAGCGCCGCGGCCACGAGGCCACACAAGCCCGCCGCCACTAGCCCCGCGGCGGTCCCGAGCACGGTGACTCCCCCGGAGGCTCCCGGTTCCACGGGATCCAGTCCCCACAGCCGCCGGGGCCTGCCGCCGTACCGCACTCCGAACTCCGTGGCCCAGGTGTCCGCCCACGCTGTGGCCAGCGCACCCGCGAAGGCGGCGGCGAAACCAGGGATCGGGAAGAGCCCGTACGCTGCCGCGGCCAGGCAGGCCACACCTCCGTTGGCCAGCACCTGACGGGCGGAGCGGCGAGGGGCTTGCGGCTGCGGCGGCAGGGCGCTACTCAGGGATGCTGCGGCCACGAACAGGACTAACAGCGCCGCCCACGACCACCCACCGAACCCGGTCACCAGGGTGCCCACGAGAACGGCGGCGAGCGCCCCGCTCGCGGAAAGTGCTCCAAGCCGCCAGGCCGCGGCGGATGCCAGAATGCTCGCCGCCAAGGCACCGGACCAGTGGCCCACGGACACTCCTGGGATCCGCCAGTCAAGCTCCCGGGTACGGACGGCTCTCGCGGATCTTGCGCTAAGCGCCCCCGCCCTCCAGCTTCCCCTCCCACCGCCGGGCCCGGCCCCAACTCCAACCGAACTGGTCCAGCACCCGGGCCACCACCTGGTCCACCAGGTCGTCCAGGTTACGGGGGCGCGTATAGAACGCGGGCACGGGCGGTAGGATCACGGCACCCAGGTTGGACAGTTTGAGCATGTTTTCCAAGTGGATGCTGCTCAGGGGTGCTTCGCGCGGGACCAGCACCAGCCGACGCCGTTCCTTCAGGGTGACGTCTGCGGCGCGGTGGATGAGGTCGTCGGCGAACCCGCAGGCGATGGCCGCCAGGGTCTTCATGCTGCACGGTACCACCGCCATGCCCCGGGTGGGATAGGAACCGCTGGAGATAGCTGCGGCCTGGTTGTCCCGGTGGTGTACCACGCTGGCCAGCTGCAGCACTTGCTCCACCTGGTAGCCCGTCTCGTGCTCGACCGTCCGTTCGGCCCACGCGCTCATGACCAGGTGCGTTTCGATCCCCAGCTCCCGGGCAGCCTCCAGCAGCCGAATCCCCAGAATGGCGCCGCTGGCGCCCGTCATGGCCACCACCAGCCGCCGAGGCCCTTGGTCCTCCATGCCTCCCTCTGCCGGACCCATCATGGGTCCCACCTCCTTCCCTGTCAACGAGATCGGGTCGCCACCCGAGGCCTTCGGGTACAGAACCGATGGCGAGGCCATTCGGTCTAAACGATCTTACCTTTGCATGCTTCGGCCTGTTCTCGTGCGCGCACTTCCCGAGCCGCCCCGGCCCGTACGGGCCTCCCACATGGTGGTGGAGCACATCAAGGGGCTGGTGCTGGCGGGCCAGCTGCGCAGTGGTCAGCGGCTGCTTTCGGAAAAGGAACTGGCGAGGCAGTTCGGCTTGAGTCGAGCGACCATCCGGGATGCCCTGCGGGTGCTGGAGTCCGAGGGCTTTGTTCGGATCAAAGTGGGCGCCCGGGGTGGGGTGTTCGTCTCGGTTCCCGGGCCTCAGCACGTCACGGCCTCCCTTGCCAACCTCCTCCGCGTGAACCAGGCTTCCCTGCGGGCCCTGGCGGAGGCGCGCCTGCTGTTAGAACCCGAGGTGGCAGCCCTAGCCGCGCGCAGGGCTCGGCCCAAGGACCTGGAGGCCATGGGACAGGCCGTGGAGCAGGCCCGGGAGGCCCGGAAGCGGAAGGACCCGTACTTCATCTCCGACAGCGTAAGGTTTCACACCGCTCTCGCAGAGGCTACCAGGAACCCCGTGCTGGTCTCTGCCTTAGCCTCTTTCCGGACCCTGTTCCACGAGGCCTTGGCGCGGTTGCTCCCGGACGATGGGATGGCGGCACGGGCGGTGGAGGATCACCAGGCCATCCTGGAGGCGGTCGCGGCACGGGATCCCGAGCGGGCGAGGTCATTGATGCGGGAGCACTTGGCGTACTTCTCCCGGCGGGTGGAGCGGCTGGCCCGCCGCCGACGGTGGGGCAGGTATGGTGAGGGATCCGCAGCTCCCTCTGGCTGAGTACCGCGTTATCGACCTCACGGACGAAGCTGGCTGGTTCTGTGGTCGGCTGCTGGCGGACTTGGGAGCGGACGTGGTGAAGATCGAGCCTCCCGGAGGTGATCCTGGCCGGCGGCGCGGGCCCTTTTACCGCGGGGAGCCACACCCGGAGCGGGCGTTGCCGTGGCTCGCCTTCAACGCCAACAAGCGGGGCATCACCCTCTCTCTGGAACACCCTCGGGGAAGGGAGCTGCTCGGTGCGTTCATCGAGCGCGCGGACTTCGTCGTGGAATCCTTCCGCCCCGGGCTGCTGGAAGAGCTTGGGATCGGCTACTCCCAGCTCCGCCGCCGGAACCCCCGGGTGGTGTGGGTCTCCATCACGCCCTTCGGACAGACCGGACCACGCAGCGGGTGGTGCGGACCGGACCTGGTGGTGATGGCGGCGAGCGGCTTCATGCACCTAGTGGGACGGCCCGAGGGACCGCCGTTACGGGTGTCCCTGGCCCAAGCGCCCCTGTGGGGAAGCCTGTACGCGGCTGCGGGAGCCCTCGTGGCGCACCTGCACCGGCAGCGAACAGGCCGCGGCCAGCACGTGGACGTCTCCATGCAGGCAAGCCTGCTCCCCGCGCTGGCCAATGCCCCCGCGTACTACTCCCTTTCGGGCGCAGAGCTGCGGCGGGCGGGGAACTCCATAGCGGGGCGCAACGTGCATGGCGCGCGCCTCCGAGCGGTGTACCGATGCCGGGACGGCTACGTGAACTTCATCCTGTACGCGGGGGAGGCGGGGCGGCGATCCAACGCAGCCATGGTCCGGTGGATGGAGGAGTGGGGTGCCCTCCCGGAAACCCTCCGGGGCCGCGACTGGGAAGCCTTCGACGTGGTGACCGCGAGCCAGGAGGAGATCGACCAGCTGGAAGGGGCCATCGCCGCCTTTCTGAGGCGGTGCACCAAGCGGGAGTTCGCAGAGGAGTCCTTGCGGCGCGGCATCCTGGGCTATCCCGTGGCGGACCCCGCAGATCTCCGCGAGGATGCCCAGCTGGCCGCGCGAGGCTTCTGGGAGCCCGTTTCCCACCCGGAGCTGCCAACTCCCCTCACCTACCCCGGCTGGTTCGCCCAGTTCTCCAGCGGGGGACGCTGTCTTCGTCGGCCCGCCCCTCGGGTGGGCGAGCACAACGTCGAACTGTACGGAGAACTGGGACTTTCCCCCCAGGAGCTGGATCGGCTGCGGGAGGAGGGGGTGGTCTAGGATGACGGAACCGCTCGGAGGACTCCGCGTGGTGGAGTTCGCCGCCTACGCCGCGGGGCCCATGGTGGGCAAGTACCTCGCCAACTTCGGAGCGGTGGTGGTGCACGTGGAGTCCCGGGCCCGGCCGGACGGCCTGCGGGTCAACTACCCGCCCTTCAAGGAGAACCGGGTGGACCCCGACGCCTCGGGCTGGTTCGCCCTGTGCAACGATACCAAGTTCAGCGTTGCCCTGAACTTGAAGCACCCCCGGGCGAGGGAACTCGCCCTGCGGCTCGTGCGGTGGGCGGACGTACTCATCGAGAACTATGCCCCTGGGGTGATGCGCCGCCTGGGGTTGGGCTACGAGGACGTGCGGAGGGAGAATCCCCGAATCGTGTACCTAAGCTCCTGCAACATGGGTCAGACGGGACCCAAGGCCGCACAGAAGGGGTTCGGTTCGCAACTCACCTCGCAAGCGGGGTTTACGAACCTCACGGGCTACCCGGGCGACGAGCCCCTGCTGCTGTTCGGGCCCTACATCGACTTCGTGGCCGCTGGGTTCGGGCTGGTGGCCGTGCTGGCCGCCCTGGACTACCGCCGGCGCACGAGCCAGGGCGTGTACATCGATCTGTCGCAGTACGAGGCGGGGGTACAGTTCCTGCTGCCGTGTCTGCCCGAGTACGAAGCCAACGGGACGCTGCCCGAGCGCGTCGGCAACAGGTCCGCGCACGCAGCCCCCCACGGCGTGTTCCCGTGCCTGGGGGAGGACCGTTGGTGCGCCATCGCGGTGGAGACCGAAGCCCAGTGGGAGGCTCTGTGTCGGGTGGCGGGACACCCCGAGTGGGCGGAGGACCCCAGGTTTTCCAGCCTGGCCCTGCGCAAAGAGCACGAGGAGGAGCTGGAGGCGCTGCTGGCGGAGTGGACCCGACCGCAGGATGCCCTCCAGCTGGCAGAGATGCTTCAAGCGGCGGGAGTGCCCGCGGCACCGGTGCAGCGCCCCTCCGACCTGTTTGGGGACCCGCAACTGGCGCACCGTCAGACGTGGAGGGAGTTGTCGCACCCGGTGCTGGGCCGGTTTCACTACCTGGCACCTCCGTTCTCCCTCTCGGAGAGTCCGGCTCAGGTGCGCCGCAGTCCTTTGCTGGGCGAGCACAACGAGTGGCTGTACCGAGAGGTGCTGGAGCTGTCGGAGGCGGAAGTGCGCGAGCTGGAGGCGCAGGGCGTGTTCTGCTGACGGTGCAGGAAAGGAGGGAGACCATGTCCATCCGTGTGAAGAACCCCCCGAGGCTGCAAAGCCTGCGCGACACCGTGGAGTGGCTCCGGGAGGAGGGGCTCCTCTTGGAAACGGACGTGGAGGTGGACCCTGACCTGGAGATCACTGGGGTTCAGAAGCATCTGGACGGCAGCTACCCTATTCTGTTCCGCCGAGTCAAGGGGTACCCCGACTACGAAGTCCTCACCAACCTGTTCGCCAACATGGATGTGGTGGATCGCCTGTTCGGCTGGGATGGCCCTCAGGACCGTACCCGGAAGCTGGCCCACGCCATCACCCACCCCATCCCGCCGGTGGAGGTCCGCCAGGAGGAGGCCGCTTGCCAGCAGGAGGTCATCACCACCGACTTGGAGGTGAACCGCTACGTGGTGGCCATCCGGCATACGGAGCTGGAGAGCGAGCGCACCATCGGCAGCGGGAACAGCGTGGTGGTGGGGCCGTACTTCCGCGGAGGGAGCCACATCGGCTACAACCGGATGAACGCCCGCTGGGGAAACGTCTGTACCTTTCAGGCTGCTCCAGGATCTCACATGTGGCAGGTGATCACAGAGCACTACCACGATGACCGACCCATCCCCCTCACCGTGTGCTTCGGGGTCCCCCCCGCGGCGACCCTCGTGGCGGGCAGCGGCTTCGACTACGTCATCCTGCCCATGGGCGCTGACGAGCTGGGTGCGGCGGGAGCCGTCCAGGGCTTCCCCCTTCGCATCGTAAAGGCTCGCACCGTGGACGCCTGGGCTCTGGCGGACTGCGATCTGGTGCTGGAGGGTTATCTGCACCCCCGGGACAAGCGGTTCGAGACCGCGGAGGCGGAGGCCGCGGGAGTACAGGGCAAGTTCCCCTTCCACCCCGAGTGGGCAGGCTATATGGGCAAGGCGTACCGGGCACCCACCTTCCACGTGACCGCCATCACCCGGCGCCGCGACGCCAAAGCCATCTTCTACGTACTGGGGGTTCACACCCTGGACGACAACAACATCGACACCACCGTCCGGGAGGCGGCCCTGTTTGAGCTCTGCGAGCGCCTGCAGCCTGGGCTCATCCAGGACGTGCACATCCCGTACTGCATGACGGACTGGGGTGGGTGCATCCTGCAGGTGAAGAAGCGGAACCGGCTGGATGACGGGTTCGTCCGCAACTTCCTGGTCGCCGCCATGGCCACCAGCTTCGGGATGAGACTGGCCATCGCGGTGGACGCCGACGTGGACATCTACAGCATGGACGAAATCCTCTGGGCTCTGACGACTCGCGTCAACCCGCGCAGCGACATTCTCAACCCCGTGCCCGGCGGCGCCGGGCAGACCTTTGTGCCCGCAGAGCGCCTCACGGCGGGAGAGCAGGCCTGGACTGCCATGAACATCCGGTTTGAGGGCGGGCTCGCCATCGACGCCACCGTTCCTTACGGATACGAGAAGGACTTCCAGAGGCCCGTCTACCCGGTGGGGCGCGTGGACCTCCGAAAGTTCTTTTCGGAGGAGCAGATCGCCCGCGGGAAATCGGTCATGCGGGGTTGGGTGGAGCTGTTGAGCCGCACGGGACGGTAGGAGGACTGCCGTGGAGCGTGCGGCACCCCAGGACCTGCGGGAGTGGCTGGACCGCGTCGCGCAGGCGGACGAGCTGGTGGTGGTGGACGCGGAGGTGGACTGGGACCAGGAGATGGCCGCCATCACCTACCTGTGGACGCGGCGGCCCGGGGCACCCGCACTGCTGTTCCGCCGCGTCCGCGGGTACGGAGACCGGGTCCGATGCCTGTGGAACCTCCTAGGTTCCAGCGTGCGGCGGATGGCCCTCACCCTGGGCGCTGCGCACTGCGCTTCCGCCATGGAGCTGGTGCAGTACACCCGCGACTTGTTCCGGCAAAGGATCCCACCGGTGTGGGTCCCGCCGGACCGGGCCCCGGTCTACGAGAATCGGCAGCTGGGTGACCAGGTGGACGTACTCAGCCTCCCGGTACCCAAGCACTGGCCCCGGGATGGCGGACGGTACGGGGGGACTTTCGACGTGGTCCTGACCCGGGATCCCGAGAGGGGCTGGATCAACGTGGGGACGTACCGGATGATGGTCCACGACCGTAACCACGTCGGGCTGTATGTATCCCCCGGCAAGGACGCCCGGCTGCACGTTGAGCGGGCGTGGGCGCGGGGCGAGCCGGCGGAGGTGGTGGCCTGCTGGGGTGTTCCGCCCGCGTGGCTGGTGGTCTCCTCCCAGGGTTTCCCCAAGACAGAGTCCGAGCTGGAGTACATCGGGGGTGTGCTGGGAAGGCCGTTGGAGCTGGTGCAGGGCCTCACCACCTCCCTGCCCATTCCCGCGCGGGCGGAGGTGGCGTTGGAGGGAGTGATCCGGCCGGGTGCCACAAGGCTGGAAGGGCCCTTTGGGGAGTTTACGGGCTACTACGGCCGGCCAGAGGACCACGCCTTCTTGGTTGAGGTCACGGGTCTGTACTCCCGCCACCAGCCCATCCTGACGAACGCCCTCATGGCCGACTACCCGTCTAACGAGCAGGCCATGCTCTACGCGGTCGCCCGGTCCGCCCGCATCTGGGAGGATCTGGAGCGGTTAGGGATCCCGGGCATCCGGGGCGTGTGGGCTCACCCAGCGGCCGCGGGCGGGTTCGGAGTCACCGTGGTCTCCCTGGAGCAGCGCTACGCGGGCCACGCCCCGCAGGTGCTTGCCCTGGCGGCCCAATGTCCCGGAGGAGCGTATTACACGAAGTGGATCATCGCGGTGGACGAGGATGTGGATCCCAGCGACATGGATCAGGTGCTGTGGGCTCTGTCAACCCGCTGCAATCCCGCGGAGGACATCGACGTCCTGCGTCAGACCTGGTCCACGTGGCTCGATCCTACCCAGAACCCGCCCGAGAAGCGGCCGTATGGGTCCAAGGCCCTCATCAACGCGTGCAAGGAGCACCGTTTCCTGCACCAGTTCTCGCCGCGGACCCGTTTGGCCCGTAGCGTATACGAACGGGTCCGCAGCCGCTGGGCCGAGCTCGGGCTCGGCGGGCAGCCTCCCGAGGTCGTCGCCCTGGAGGAGGGCCGGTGAGGGAACCGGCGGCGCTGCGGCGGGCCGTGCAGGCGTACCTGGAGGCGCACCGGGTCCTCGTGCTTTGCACCCATGGACCGGAGGGGCCGTGGGCGAGCCCCGTGTACTACGCGTCCGACCCCACCCTCTCTCTGTACTTCTTCTCCGATCCGCAGAGCCGCCACGGCCGCAACCTGGCGCAAAGCGGGTGGGCCGGCGGCGCGGTCACAGAGGAGTACGAGCGGTGGGAGGACATCCAGGGGGTGCAGCTGGAGGGCCCGGTGGATACCCTGGCCGGAGTTGAGCGGCAGGCGGCCCTCGCCCTCTACCTGGGTAAGTATCCGTGGGCGGCGGCCTTCTTGCTTCCCCAGGGACCGTACTTCGCCGGAGTAGGGGCCAGGGTGGCCCTGTACCGCCTGCGGCCGACCCGGGTTGGCTTCACCGACAACCGGATGGGGTTCGGGCACCGAGAGTGGTTGGAGGTCGCGGTGCGCCAAACATCTGGAGGGGAGGTGTGAACCGCCATGGCGGCTACGGTTCCGCAGACCGCGGGTTCTTTGGACTGCCGGGTGTGGATCGACCGGGTACAGGCCCTGGGGGAGCTGAGGGTGATCCAGGGAGCGTCCTGGGATCTAGAGATCGGAGTGCTGACCGAGGAAGTGCAGAGCCGGCGCAACCCGCCCGGCCCTGCTGTCCTGTTTGACCACATCCCCTCCTATCCTCCGGGTTACCGGGTGCTGGTGAACAGCCTCGGATCTGCCCGCCGGCTGGCCCTCACCCTGGGTTTGCCCACGGAGGTCACAGACCGGGAGCTGGTCGCGTTGTGGCGCAAGCGCAGTCGGGAGATCACCCCGATCCCCCCTGTGGAGGTTTCGGATGGTCCGGTCCTGGAGAATGTCCTGGAAGGCGACGCGGTGGACCTTCTGCGGTTTCCTGCACCCCGCTGGCACGAAGGGGACGGCGGCCGGTACATCGGGACCGGCAGCGTGAACATCACCCAGGACCCCGACGACGGGGTTCTGAACGCCGGTACGTACCGGGTCATGGTGCGGGATGCGCGCAGCGCGTTCTTCTACGTATCGCCCGGGAAACATGGCCGCATCCACCGGGACAAGTACTTCAGTCGCCAGCAGCCGTGCCCCGTGGTGGTGTGCGCAGGCCACCACCCCCTGGTGTTCCTGGCCGGCAGCCTGGAGCTGCCCTACGGCCTCAACGAGCTCGCGTGGGTGGGAGGAGTCCTCGGCCAACCCGTGAAGGTGGTGCGGGGCCGCCACACAGGCCTTCCGTTCCCTGCGGAAGCGGAGATTGCCTTCGAGGGATTCGCCTACCCCGATCGGTTGGATCCCGAGGGGCCCTTTGGGGAGTGGACCGGTTATTACGCCTCATCGGCGCGGCCCGAGCCGTGGATTGAGGTGAAGGCCATCTACCACCGAAACGACCCCATTCTGTTGGGGTCCCCACCGGGCAAACCACCCACGGAGCTCACGTACTATCGGGCGGTGCTGCGATCTGCCCTCATCGAGGAAGCCCTAGAGCGCGCGGGAATCCCGGACGTGACGGGCGTGTGGTGCCACGAGGCAGGCGGCTCCCGGTTGCTGGTCGTGGTAGGCGTGCGGCAGCGCTACCCGGGACACGCGAAACAGGCGGCGCTGGCGGCTTTGAGCTCCCACCCGGGCAACTACCTGGGGCGCTACGTGGTGGTGGTGGACGAGGACATTGACGTCACCAACTTGGACGAAGTCGTGTGGGCGATCTGCACACGCTCGGATCCAGAGGAGTCCATCGACATCGTGCGCCGGTGCTGGAGCGGCCCGCTGGATCCCCGCATACCGCCGGAGCGCAAGGGGTTCAACTCCCGGGCGGTGATCGACGCCACCAGGCCGTTCGAGTGGAAGGATCAATTCCCGCCGGTGGCGTCTTCGAGCCCGGTGTTGCGGGAGCGGGTGCTCTCGCGATGGTCGGATGCCCTGCAGTGAGGTGGATCATGCCCGCGGACATGCGCACGTGGATCGCTCAGCTGGAGGAGGCGGGCGAGTTGGTGCGGGTACGCAGGCCCGTGGATCCCCGGACCGAGATGGGTGCTCTTCTCTACCAGTCCCGGGAGAAGGCCCTGCTGTTCGAAACCCTGTCGGGCTATCCGGGCTGGCGGAGCCTGGGTCAGGCTCCCGCCAACCTGCGGCACGCGGCCTTGGCCTTCGGGACCACCTTGGAGCGCCTGATCCCCACGGCGGCGGAGCGTTCCCGGTGCCGGGTGCCCGTGGAACGGGTGGCGTCGGGGCCTGTGAAGGAGGTGGTGTGGCGGGGAACGGAGGTGGACGTGACGCGCCTCCCCGTGCACGTGGCCGGCAGCGAGGAGTCGCCATACATCGCCTCCGGGCTGCTCATCTGCCGGGATGCCGCCACGGGCAAGCGCAACGTCGCCGTCCACCGCCTGCAGGTGAAGGGGCCGCGCCGGCTTGGGATCCTGATGGTCCCCCGCCACACCCGGCAAATCTTTGACGCCTACGAAGCCGCGGGCGAAGCGATGCCGGTCGCCATCTACATCGGACACCACCCCCTCCACTACTTCGCCGCAGCCACCACGGGACCGTTTGAGATGGACGAACTGGAGCTGGCGGGTGGGCTGTTGGGCGAACCTGTGCGGGTGGTCCCATGTGAGACGAGCGATCTAGAAGTTCCCTGCGACGCGGAGATCGTGCTGGAGGGCAAGATCCTCCCCCACGTGCGGGAACCGGAGGGGCCGTTCTCGGAGTTCCACGACTACTACGTGGCCGGGTCAGGCCTGAACCCCGTGGTGGAGGTGGAGTGCATTACCCTGCGCAGGGACGCCATCTACAAGGCCATCCAGAATGGCTCGGAGATGGAAGGTTGCGTGTTCCACAAGGTGCCCCTGGGGGCCGCCATCTACAACCACATCCGTAGCGTCGCGGGCCACGTGGAGCTGCACAACGTGGTGGTGCTGCCTGGCATCTTCGGTGTGGTGGTGCAGATGACGCCACGGTTTTGGGGGGAGGCCAAGCAGGTTCTCCTCGGGGTTTTGAGCAGCCCCGTCCTGCACCCCAAGGTGGTGATCGCCGTGGACGAGGACGTGGACGTATTTCAGCCCTGGGAGGTGCTGTGGGCCATCAGTACCCGCACCAACCCGGAAACCGACGTGGTGGTCATCCCGGGTGTACGGGCTCACCCCATGGATCCCTCTGCCAGGGAGTTGGTGCCCCCGGGAGGACCCTACTGGAACCGGGTGGGGGGGAAGGTGCTGATTGACGCCACCCGGCCGCCATTGTGCGCGGGCGAGGAGGCCCGGAAGCCATTCCGGCGCGTGCGCCCCATGGGCTGGGATCGGGTGCAGCTGGAAGCGTTTCTGTCCCCTCAGTCGTAGGACTTAGGTCATCGGTCCTGCGCCCGATTCCAAGCGGGCTAGGTGAGGGCTAAGAAGGGTTTAGTCTGACTGGTCAGTTCAAAGGGTGGGGCATGGAACGCGCGGTGCGGCTCAAGGTCAACGGACAGGAGTACCGGGTACTCGTCCCCGCGCACCGTACGCTCCTGGAAGTATTGCGGGAAGACCTGGGCCTCGTGGGGACCAAGCACGGATGCGAGCTGGGGGAGTGCGGGGTGTGCACGGTGCTGGTGGACGGGGGGCCTGTGCTGTCCTGCCTAGCGTTGGCCCAGGAGCTGGAAGGCCACGAGGTGACCACCATCGAGGG
>VAPR01001211.1_pt1 | contig 13518 bp, 17 predicted proteins | sample 3380701 | NCBI WGS metagenome assembly VAPR01 (sample SAMN11536904, study PRJNA540576) | hot springs metagenome | isolation source: hot spring wet sediment | place: Spain: Lobios | collected 2014-01
CCATTCCAATGATGATTCCAAAGAGTACTCGAAAAAATGCAATCGCCATTGAAACAAAAACGGTGTATCTGGCCCCGTACAGCAGTAAAGTGAGCATGTCATAGCCCCACTCATCTGTTCCTAGCAAATGTTTTTCAGACGGCGGCAACGGAGGCGAAGAGATCACCTCTTTCCCATTCACGATTTTTGTTTCGTATTTTTCCTTATCCGTTGGGGTGTATGGAGCGATGTACGGACCAGTAATGGATAAAAAAAGCAAAACAGCAACAAACAAACTCCCAAACCATAGTCGCATATTTCGTTTTTTATGAAAAATAGGAAAAACTCCTTTTCGAAAGAAAACTGATAACCTCGTGTTAATCTTAATATAGATTCTTTATATTTACAATTATTGAATTATTTGTAAAAACCTAAAAAGGAGGATCACATGAGTCTCGAACACGAACTGTATCAAGCTGTAGTCGATCTGATAAAAAATACCTGAAGGGCTGGGGAGGTGCATCCGCCATGTATACGCAACCGTGAACTTTAACAAGTGTTGCCCCATCTTCATTATAATGCCCCCACAGAAATGTCCATCGAAACAGGCGCAATTTACGAGGCACATAAGTTGAATGAGGTTGTAACCCGTTCCACTTGTGTCGTCCGCGATGATGAGAGTGCCGATTAGTTGAAGCAAAAAACGACCGCTCCGACGTAACGCAGAGTGGTCGCTTTTTGATTGATTGACAGTTACTTGTTGGCAAGCATATCAAGAATCTTGTGATGCGCCACCGGGAACGCATACATGCCGAACTCTTCCGGTGAAACGAACCGCGCCGTCGACGGGAGTTCTCTACCTTCGATCCAATCGCAAAGATAAACGTCCATGTTCCACTGCAGGTGGGAGAACGTATGCTGAATAGGGGCGAGACACTCTGTCACTTCCACCTCCAGACCGAAACGTTCCCGCAAATTGGCGAGTAACACCTCTTCCTTCGCGGTGCGATCAGGCACGTCGGTTTCCGCCATCGGGAACTCCCACATGCCGGCGAGCAGCCCCTGTTCGGGCCGCTTGTTAATCAACACCTGACCATCGCGCACGACGACCGCGACCACCAGGTTGACGGGACGGGGCGGCTTCGCCTTCCCCTTCACCGGCAATTCTTCCTGCACTCCTTCTCTTCTGGCGAGACAATAGTCAAACACCGGACAGGTCAGACATTGAGGGTTGCGGGGCATGCAAATCAGCGCACCCAATTCCATCAGCGCCTGGTTAAAATCGCCTGCCCTGCCGTGTGGGATCGTCTGCCGGACCAGATGTTCAAACTTGATACGGGTCGCAGGTTTTGCTATGTCGTCTTCCATATATAACAGTCTGGAGAACACCCGCATCACGTTTCCATCGACAGCCGGCTCCGGCTTTTCGTACGCTATGCTGAGGATCGCGCCGGCTGTGTAGGGGCCGACACCTTTGAGCCTGGAGATCTCTTCGGGCGTGTCGGGAACGACGCCGCCATACTGGGCCTGGACCTCGCGAGCAGCTGCCTGCAGGTTGCGGGCCCGCGAGTAGTAGCCCAATCCCTCCCATGCTTTCAATACCTCTTCTTCCGGGGCGTTGGCCAGCGCTTCGATGGTCGGAAACTTTTCCATAAAGTTTTGGTAGTACGGCTTCACCGTCTCCACCCGGGTCTGCTGCAGCATGATCTCAGACACCCAGACGCGGTATGGGTCGCGATTGATGCGCCACGGCAAATCCCGTTTTTGCGAATCGTACCACGCCAGCAAATCGTGAGAAAATCCAAATACGTGAAATTCTTCCGGTAGTTTATACGCTAATGGTTCGCGTTTTTTTCCTGCCATGGCTTGTTACGTACGCTCCTCCTCCAATGAAACCGGACGAAATGCCCAAACGTGCACCTTGGCCGCTCCTCCAGACACACAGGCGCAAAAATCCTGATCTGCCAGACGCCATGCCTTCACCTGATGGTACATTTCTTCCGTATTCACTTCAAAGGTCTCTACAAAAAGGTTTGGCTGATCCATTCCTTCATAGCTTCGATACCCGTGCGCGCCGAGCGCTTCCAGCCGCTGGGGCATCAGCGACAGCCGTTGGAGGAACTCCCTCCGTTTCTCTTCGGCTACCTTGTATTCGATAAAAACGGTAAGCATCTCATCACGCCTCCTTTTGCTTGACCGGCTTTCACCATCATACCTATATGGGGGACAAGGAACAAGAGAGTTAATTTTTTTCCTGTTTGATGGGAATTCCCGCGCCCAAAGCGCTATAATAATGATAAGATCTGCTGGAAAGAAAGGGGAGTATGTGCTTCATGGATACCGCCACACACTTTGCCATGGGCTTCGGGCTGGCCGGACTCGCCCACCTCGATCCCGCCGTGGCTGCTTCGCCTGGACTGGCGGAAGCGGTCATGATTGGCACGGTCATTGGCTCGCAGGCACCCGATCTGGACGGATTTGCCCGGATCAGAGGCAGCGCCTCGTACATTCGCAATCACCGGGGAATCTCTCATTCTGTTCCGGCACTGTTCGTCTGGACGCTTGCCACGTTCGGGCTTGTCCAGTATATTTCACCTCAGGCGCACTGGCTGCATCTGCTCGGATGGATTTTCCTTGCCGTCTGCCTGCACGTTTTTGTGGATTTGTTCAATTCATACGGGACCAAGGGCCTTTATCCCTTTACTGATAACTGGATTGCCTTCAACGTCATTTTCATCTTCGACGCGTTTATCTTCGCGATGCACCTTCTGGGATTCATGCTGTGGGCATCAGGGGCTGAACCGGGCAAACTCTTCCTCTGGATCTATCTGATCATTGGATGTTACTACATCTGGCGATATCAGGCCCAGAAGCGGACGACGGATCTGGTCCGGCAAACGATTGGAAAAGCGGGCACCTACACGATCATTCCTACCCACTCGTGGAATCAGTGGACGTTTGTAGCAAAGACAGAGCACCACTGGTACGTCGGAGAAGTAAATGCCGGTGAGGTACAGATCCTCGATGTCTTTTCCATGAAACCGGAGAACGAACTGATCGCGACAGCCAAGACGGATTACAAGGTGAAATCGTTTCTTTCGTTTACCAGCTTCGCTCATGTGGAAGTAAAAGAGCAGCCTTTCGGTTACGAGGTAAGATGGATTGACCTGCGCTACCGTGCCCGCTTTCAGGGAAAAAGCCACTACATGTTCGTCGCGGTCGTCTGTCTGGATCGACAACACCAGATTCGCGACTCGTTCGTCGGCTGGATTCACCGCGGTGAGGAACAGCTGGCGAAGAAACTGAACCCGGAAAAAGAAATTCAGCTCAATTAAGCGCACAAGATTATCTAAAGCATCTGTCGACGCCGACGGATGCTTTTTGCGTTTTAACTGACCTGCTGCGATCACGCTGAACTGCCCCTTTTGCCATGGTCAAGATTGCCCTACGATGGAGAAACGAGAGAGGGAAAAGGGTGGGAGCAGGGATGTATCCAATTCGGTATTCAAAACGGATGTGTGAAGATCGGGAAAAAATCGACGCTTTTTTGACCAGGGCGAAAGTGGGGCATCTGGGGCTGACGGACGGCGTCTATCCGTACGTCATTCCGCTGAACTTTTGCTGGCATGACGGCAGCATCTACTTCCACGGAGCGGATGCCGGCAGAAAAGTCGAGATCATCAGCAAAAACCCGAACGCCGTCTTTACCGTGTGCGAGGAGTTCGGCACCATCGCCGATCCAGTGCCAGCCCTGACCGATACCGGATACATGAGCGTCATGCTGTTTGGACAAATCGAACGGGTGGAAGACATCCGGGAGATGACAGGAGCACTCCAGGCGATGCTGGACAAACACGTCCCCGGTTATTACGACCAGCCGCTGTCCGAGCAGCACGTCAGTCGTTACCGCTCCTCCATGGGGAGCGCGGTTGCGGTCTTTCGCATCACGCCTGAGACGATTACGGCAAAAGACAACCCGCTGCCGGAGGAGAAGCGCTTTTACCCCGGCCGGACGGTACACACAGACAGATAAGAGAAATGCGCCGTGTATGTGGGCACGGCGCAATTTTTCATGGTCCAAACTGCCAGATCACGTGACTGAGGTTTCCCCAGTCAAAACTGATGTGCAGACGCTGGGCCGTTCGAACGTCATCCGCTGCACCCATCGCGTAAAACAGAGGAATGAAGTGCTCCGTTCCGTGAGGGGGAACAGCGATACGGCCATGCGGGGCGAGCGCGTCGTAACGGAACAGTGCCGGAAGATCCCAGTGTGTCACCTTGTCCGCGATCCACTCTTCAAATTCAACTGCCCATTCGTCGGGACGATCTCCTCCACCCGGACGCATGGTGGCAAAATTATGGACGGTACCACCGCTTCCCACGATCAAAATATCGCGCGCGCGAAGAGAGGTCAGCGCTTTTCCCACGGCGTACTGCTGCTCAGATGTGAGCGCCGGATTGACTGACAGGGAAATCACCGGGACGTCTGCCTTCGGATAAAGCAGCCGGAGCACTACCCATGCGCCATGGTCAAGTCCCCTGCTTTGATCGATCCGGGCAGGAACACCGGCGTTTGCCAGCAGATCAGCCACTTCTTTTGCCAGACCGGCGTCCCCTTTCGCCGGGTAGACGATCTCGTACAGTTCTCTGGCAAATCCGCCGAAATCGTAAATCATGCCGTACTGCTCTACTGCGCTTACTTCCTGCACGCGGCTTTCCCAGTGGGCGGAAAAGAGCAGAATGGCCCGCGGCCGCAGTTTACTGCCCACCTTTTCCACCGCGTGCGTGTAGTCGTTGCGTTCCAGCGCAAGCGTCGGGGCACCGTGTGCAACAAAAAGAGAAGGCATCATCTATATCCACATCCTTAATTAAGGTAACTTAATTACTATTTGTAAGTATGATAACACAAAGAAAAGCCCTCTTCCAGCTTATTTTTCCGGAAGAGGGCTTTGTCTATCAGTGTAAATTACTTCGCAGCCTCGTAACGCTTGCTTACTTCATCCCAGTTAACGACGTTCCAGAACGCACCGATGTAGTCAGGGCGCTTGTTTTGATACTTCAGGTAGTAAGCGTGCTCCCAAACGTCCAGACCGAGGATCGGAGTCTTGCCTTCCATGATCGGGCTGTCCTGGTTTGGCGTGGAGGTAACAGCCAGTTTGCCGCCGTCTACAACCAGCCAAGCCCAGCCGGAGCCAAAGCGAGTAGTTGCCGCTTTGGTGAATTCAGCCTTGAAGTTGTCAAAGCTGCCGAAGGTGTTGTTGATGTCGTCAGCCAGTGCGCCGGATGGAGCGCCGCCGCCGTTCGGGCTGAGGATTTCCCAGAAGAGGGAGTGGTTCGCATGTCCGCCGCCGTTGTTGCGAACTGCAGTACGGATGGACTCCGGAACAGCATCCATGTTGGAGATCAGTTCTTCGATGCTTTTGGATTGCAGGTCAGGGTGCGCTTCCAAAGCAGCGTTCAAGTTGTTTACATAAGTAGCATGGTGACGGCCATGGTGGATTTCCATGGTTTGCGCATCGATGTGCGGTTCCAGTGCGTTATGAGCGTAAGGCAGTTCAGGAAGTTGATGTGCCATCGTTTCATTCCTCCTCGTATATGTATGGGTCGAGTTACCATTTTATTATAAACCAACCCGCCTACTTCTACAACAAATCGGTATGCAAAGTTTCGTTTCTTCCTGATCCGTATGTACAGGGACCCTATATCACGCATGAACATCTTGAAAAGCCCTTCCGCCATGCTAGACTTGGTATATTACACAACTCGAAATCAGGTGATACCAAGTGGAAATGGAGTTATCAACGATTCTGTTCCTGGCGTTTTTCGGCTTCGTGGCCGCTTTCATCGACAGTACCGTCGGAGGCGGCGGGCTGATCTCCCTTCCCGCCTTGCTCGGGTTGGGCATCCCTCCCTATCTCGCGCTCGGCACCAACAAGCTGGCTGGTACGATCTCTTCCGCCACCAGTTCCGCCACCTTTATCCGCATGGGCAAGTTTGACCGTAAACTGATGGCGATTCTCTTCCCCGTCTCGTTCATCGGGGCTTACATCGGTGCCAAGACCGTGCTGTTTGTTCCCCAGGAACTGTTGAAAGTTCTCGTCATTATCATGATGGCCTTGATTTTTGTTTATACGCTTTTCAACAAAAAGTTTGGACAGGACACGAAATTTAAGGGCTATACGCGCTTCTCACTCGGCCTCGGCATTCCGATTACGTTCTTGATCGGCTTTTACGACGGCTTTTTCGGACCCGGTACGGGCTCCTTCTTCGTGTTCCTGATGGTGCTGCTCTTCGGCTACGACTTCGTGATCGCCGCAGGAAACGGGCGCATCCTCAACCTGGCCAGCAATTTGGCTGCACTCGGCGTTTTTCTCTGGGAGGGAAAAGTGATCTTCCTGACCGGCTTGACGATGGGGATCGCGATGCTGCTCGGCGCTTCCATCGGTGCGCGCGTGGCGATCAAGACCGGCGTGCGTTACGTTCGCCCGTTGTTTCTGCTCGTGTCCATCTCGCTCATCACCAAGATGATTTACGAGCTGATTTTCTCTTGAGATAGCGCACAGGCAGCACTTCCCATTTCAACCATTATTTTAGGTCCCATTTACGTGAAGTCATTTGTTATCCTTATCTAGGTCGAAACTTCCGGAAAAAAAGGAACGGAAGTGCGGGGGACTTTTTACTACAGAATGACTGTTCCTACCATTCTGTTTGGGGTGAATCGCAGTTTTTTTGCGTAGGGTTGTATCCTCAATCCGAATCCGACAACTAACCTCGTAGACAAAGAAAAGGAGACGACGATCATGAAGAAACTGTCTTGGAAAAAGTCCCTGGTTACTGCAATGGTATGCCTGGGCGTCGCCAGCATTTCTACGTCGGCATTTGCTGCTTCTACTTGTCCTGTCCAACCTGTACAGGGACAAACTCAAGTTGTATATAAATGGAAATGGGTTCCGGTGGATACCAATTCCTTCTACTACTACTTCCCATCCTGGCAACAGCCAACACAGGCGGCACCTGCACCAGTAGCCAAACCTCAGCCAGTACCTGTAGCAAAGCCACAGCCAGTACCTGTAGCAAAGCCACAGCCAGTACCTGCGGCTAAACCGCAGCCTGCTGTAACCGCACCAGCAGCCAAACCGGTTCAACCGGCACCTGCGAAACAGGAACAGACGCAAGCTGTGGACAAGTTTGCATCCGAAGTTGCCGCACTGGTTAACCAGGAGCGCGCAAAAGCCGGCCTCAAGCCGCTCCGCTTTGACGCCAACCTGTCCAAAATGGCGCTGGACAAGGCCAAAGACATGGACAACCTGAATTACTTCGACCACACCAGCCCAACGTACGGCTCTCCGTTTGACATGATGAAATCTTACGGAATTTCGTACAGCTACGCAGGTGAAAACATTGCAATGGGTCAGCGTACTCCGCAAGAAGTAATGAACGGCTGGATGAACAGCCAGGGCCACAGAGCAAACATTCTGAACCCGAACTTCGACACGATCGGAGTAGCGTACCACAACGGGTACTGGGTACAGGAGTTTATTCGCGCAGTGTAATGAAACAGGGTTATGCCCGGAAGATACGAGGGTGTCTCACAGGTAGGTTAACTACCTGAGGGGCACCCTTTTTGATTTGTTTAGAAAGCCCTGGCTACGAGGAGAAAAATATTTCCAGGCGTAGCGACTGCGGAGTCCATCTCAGCGGAGCAACGATTGGCGGGAAATAGAAACGCAACCCTGAATTCGCTGCGAAGCGGCACAACTTTTGCGTTTCCCCGCCAATCGTTGCGGAGCGGGCAGTCCTCACATCCTTGCAGGACGTAGAATGGAGCGGAGCATGGAAATATTTTTCTCCCACTACGGCCCTTTTCGACACACAAAAAAATGAAAAAGGGGCAATTCCCTCCGTCTACACCAGACTTTCGGGACTGCCCCGTTTTTTATTCATCCTGTTTTTTTCGATTTTTGATCCGAAGAACAACGCCATCAATCAGCAGTCCGATGCCCGCTCCGTAAAAAGGAGCAGCAAAGCGGATGCCTTCGCTGATCGGCAATGCCTTCAAATAAACGATCACGACGCCAATGATAAATCCCAGCATCGTATAGCGCAAACGGGTCGGTCCCATGTCACTATCCCCCGTGGTAATTACTTACCGAACTTGTTTGGCATCTTCATGTTTTTCATGGTGCGGCTCATCTGTTTCAATTGCTTTTGGTTCAGGTTCATTCCCATGGATCGGGCCATGGCCTGAAGCTGTTTCTCATCCATTTGCATGTTGCTCAATTGCTTGCGCAGGTAGTACGTACCGCCAAAGAACCCGCCGACGAGTCCCAGAATCAATGTGACGATTGGAATGACCCAGTTGTACCACATCTTATGAAATACACATCCTTCTTCACGAATCTATCCTGTATATTGTACCACATTCGCACAACCGGAGGACAGCGGGAAAAATAGTCCTGTTGCCCTCTCCCGCTTCACACGCTTGCGCATATGTTGATAAAGAGGTGATGACAAGATGGCTCCCATCCTAATCATTGACCCCGGTCATGGAGGAGTGGATCCTGGCGGCGGCGGCAACCAGCTTTTTACCGAAAAGGATTTGACCCTCAAGATCTCCCTCTATCAATTCCAGCGAATGAAAGAGTTGAATATACCTACTGCCATTACACGGACAACCGATGTGACGCTGACCAGCGAGGACAGGACGTCCCTCGTGCGGAACAGCGGGGCACGATACTGTGTATCCAATCACATTAATGCAGGTGGCGGAAGAGGCTCGGAAGTCATCTATTCCATCTACGCCTCTGCCGCGCTCCCCCGGGCGATCAAGGATGAACTGGAAGCAGAAGGAATGCCGAACAGGCGGATTTTTACCCGGACGCTGCCCAACGATCCGAGCAAGGACTACTACTTCATGCACCGGGATACAGGGAGCGTTGAGACGGTGATTGTCGAATACGGTTTTGCCGACAATCCGTTGGACGCGGACAAACTGAACCGAGATTGGCGCGGCCTCGCCGAAGCGGTAGTGCGCGCCTTTTGCGAACACGCGAATCTGCCCTATCGCCCTCCTGGGAACACCGGCACCAACCCGCCAGGCCCTGGAACTCCGGGCGGAGGCAGCGTGCCCGAATGGAAGCAGGAAGCGATCGACTGGCTGTACGACGAAGGGCTCTTAACGAATGAAGATTGGCGCAATCGCGCAGATCAACCGCTGCCGCTCTGGGCGGAGGCAGTCATCTTGCGCAGGCTCTATGAAAAACTTCGTGGATAAAAGCGGATCAGCGCAGGAGGTGATACATGTGGGGTTCGACATGGGTATGATCATCGCCCTGGCACTGGCAGCATCCTCGACTCTGTCCGATTGGATGCGCATCCCGAAGAAATTGAGATGCTGGACGGCCCTGTTCCTTATCGTGATACTTCATATGGCGAACCAATGGCTGTACAATCCGGGCTTCCACTGGAAAACGGCTCTGCTGGAGGGAGTGACGGCGGGGGTCGCCGCCGTGGGCATTCACTCTACTGCGAAAAACTCCTTCCAGCAGTGGAGCGCATCACGCCAGTCCAAAAACAGCCGCGACCGGGCCCAATCCGAAGTTTAGTGCCCGGCGCTGTTTACGATTGACTGAGAAAACGAGTCAGGGGTGTATCCTCGAGACCTGAATGATTCTCTCTGGCAGGCACGCTTACCACCTCGTCCTCCGGGAAACGATAGGCGGTCAATTTACCGCCGAAGACGCATCCCTGATCGATGTTAAGCGTGCCTTTTCTTCGTTCCGGTTCGGGACGAGGGTCGTGCCCCCAGACGATGAACGGGTGCTCTGTCTTGCGCTCGCTTGCCCAATCCCTGCGAATGGGACGACCGTCGGCCGCTGTACCGGCCACGTCGCCGTAACGGCAGAACGACTGGATGGCGGGGCTCTCCCTTCCGATATAGTCGTCTCTGATACCGGCGTGTACGGCTACCGCCTCTACTTTGCTGCTGCGCCTGATCATCATGTGGGAGGGAGAGGAAAACAGCAGGATTCGGCTTTTCTCTTTCAGCTCCGCCGCTTTCCTTATGCCGTGCTCCTGCTCGTACAGGCGGAACTCGGCTTCTACCTTTTCGTCGCCGTGAGCGAGCGTAACCGGTCTTCCGTCCAGCCAGCGGGCAATTTTCCACCCGTGGTTGCTGTCGACCATTTCTGCCAGACCGGCCTCTATGTGTCGAACAAAAAACTGCAGCATCAGGATGGACTTGGGTCCCCTGCTGGTAATGTCTCCAAGGGAGAGGAGCTTGCGGCCATTGGGATGACGGTAGATGCCATCTGCGTCGGGCACATATCCCAGCTGTTGAAGCAATTCAAGAAATTCATCATAGCAGCCGTGGACGTCTCCCACGATGTCGACGCCCTTGTCACCGTTCAGTGTGTTCGAGCGTGTTTGCGGCGGTTTGTATCTCAGATTCATCCCCTCCTTGGGCGCTTTCTCGTTTAGTAACTATCTTTACCACAAGAAAGAAAAAAACTCATCCCCTTCTGGAGAGGATGAGCATTCTTTCCTGCTTATTAGTCATTGAGATGGTGCTTATGGACGTAGATGGCCGCCTGCGTGCGGTCTTCGACATTCAGTTTCGCCAGGATATTGCTCACATGCGTTTTCACCGTTTTGATTCCGATGATCAGCTCATCGGCGATCTCCTGATTCGATTTGCCCTGGCCGATCAGCTTCAGAACCTCCAGCTCCCGAGGCGTAAGCTGCTCATGCGGGTTAGACTCCTGTCCGTGCCGGAATCGCGCCATGATTTTTCCCGCCACTCGCGATTCGAGCACAGGCTCGCCGGCAACAGCGGAGCGGATGGCACGAGCGATCTCCGACGCCCTGGACGTCTTGAGCAGGTAGCTGAATGCGCCGGCTTCAATCACCGGGTACACCTTCTCATCGTCAATGAAACTGGTAAGCACGATTACTTTGCAGGTTGGACAAGTCTCGCGAATGCGGCGTGTCGCCTCGACGCCGCCGATTCCCTCCATCACCAGATCCATCAGGATGACATCCGGCATCAGCTCCTTGGCGAAACGCACTCCCTCTTCCCCGCTGGAGGCTTCCCCCACCACTTCGATATCCTCTTCCGTGGAGAGGTAAGAAGCGAGCCCCATCCGTACCATTTCATGGTCATCTACCAACATCACGCGAATCATCCTTGTTCGCCCCCTTGTCGTTCCATCTCCGTCATTAACGGAATGCGCACTTCAATCTGCGTTCCTTTTCCAACGGAAGAATAGATTTCCAACGACCCGCCCAGCTCGATCACCCGCTCTCTCATGGACCGCAGGCCGTACGATGTCATCTTTTCCCCTTCCGGATCAAATCCGATTCCGTCATCTGCGACCCGCATCCGAACTTGTCCCTGAAGGGTAAACAGCTTTACCGTGATATGGTTCGCGCGGGCATGGCGGAGTGTATTGGAGAGGGATTCCTGCAGGATGCGGAAGAGGTGATCTTCGATTCCGCTGGGCAATCCCTCTACGTCTTCAATTTCCCAGGTGATGGACAGCGAGTTTTTCTGCGTAAGCTCCTCCAGAAGCTCGCTCACGGCATCACGCAGCGACTTGTTCTGCAGCGTGGCGGGACGCAGATGCAAGAGGAGCGCTCTCATCTCCGCCTGGGCAGCTGCTGCCATCTCCTCCACCAACTCGATCTGCTGCGCCGCCCGCTCCGGATTTTTCTCGATCAACCGCTTGATGGCTGCGGTCGTCATGGAGATCGCAAACAGCTGCTGGCTGACGGCGTCGTGCAGTTCCCGCGCCAGCCGCTGCCGCTCCTCTACCACCGCGGTTTGTCTCAGTTGTTCTCCCAGTGCGGCGTTGTGGTTGGAGAGCCGCTGCAAAGAGACCACTTGCTCCTCCCAGCGGGACGCCAGTTGGTTAAACTGCCAGCCCAACTCGCCGATTTCGTCCACACCCAGTTCGGGAACGCGGTAGGAAAGAATGCCTCGCCCCAGATTCATCGCCGCTTCCCACAGCGTATTGAGCCGCTTTTTCAAGAGATTTCCGATCACGTATCCACTGACCAGCCCGATGATGGTCGCAATCACGAGCGACGCCAAAAAAAGCGAAAGCAACAGTTTCCAGTCAACCATAACCGGAAGCCGCATGTTCAGATAGACATGCAACCATGTTACGATCGCCGGTTCGCCCGACAATAGAACGTACAGCAACAAACAAAACAGAAAGGCGGCCGTCACGCTGCCTGCGGCAAGCAGCAAACCGTAGCGCACGTACTGCCATTGTATGCTCGCAAGTCGTTGTCGACGCATCAGTCAGTACCCCCTAGATGTACTTGACGTCAATATCGCCGACAATCAGCGAGATATTGAGTTTTACTTTTTGCGCTGCCTGCTCGTAATGCTGGGAGCGAATCGCCAGGTAACGGTTCAGCCCTCCCTGCCGGTTTCCGAACACTTCCAAATCGCCGACAGTCACTTCCGCAGAGATGGCGACCGGCAGATCAACCGGTACATAGATGGTCACGTCTCCGACCCAGCCGTCCACCACCAGCAGTGCTTCCTCCTGCATGATCAGCGCCCGCGACAAATCGATCACGACGTTTCCGACGCCGTGCCAGATGTGCAGATGGCTCAGCTCAAACCGTCCCGACGTGAGGTGGAAATCGCCGATGAGCGAACTGCGGGAATCTTTTGGAAGCAGAATACCTGACGTCCGAACCGACGAACCCTGATGCAACCCTGCTCTCGTCCTCTCCTCCGTGCTGGTATCCGTGCCATCACTCAGCGATTCCTCATCGCCGGAATGATAGACGGGAGGGGGAACGGCTTGATCGTCACGCCCCTTGTACCTGTCTGCACCGGATGGCTTCCGCGAGCGGATCAGCCGGAAGCCGAAGTAGATAAATGCAAGCGGCATCACCAGTTCAATCATCCCTAACATGGAGAGTGTGATGAATCCACCCATTCCGGCAAAAATGGCACCGAGCACACGTTTGCCGTTCTCCCACCACCGTACGCCCAGGTAAACGAGAGCGATCGGCCAGAGGTGAAACAAGTTGAACGAGATGATGTTGAGGCTGTCGAGAAACAGTCCGATACCGGTTAGAATGATAATGACACCGGCGATCATTTTGTTTAAGCGAGATAGTTTCACAAAAGACTCCTCTCTTGCGCAACCATGCCGTTCGTTCCGATAACCATCAGTTGCGGCATGTATATATGAAAGCAGGCGGAATGTTTAGCGGTGTGAAGTCAACGTCCACCCGACGGAAGCGGGCTTCCAGCTCGGACTGGAGCTGCAGGGAGTATTGGAAGGTAATAAAAAGACCGCCTGGAGCCAGCACTGTTTGAACTTCGTTCAGGATGGAAGCGCGCAGTTCTTCCGGGAAGTTGGCAAATGGCAGCCCCGATATGATGACATCTGCGTGATCCACGCCTAATTCGTTTATATAGTGATGAAGATTGACCGCTTCTTCACGAATGACCACGCCCGGAAAACGGGCATGCAGCATCGCGCGAAACTGCGGATCGCGTTCCACGAGAAGGTA
>VAPR01001213.1_pt1 | contig 13499 bp, 11 predicted proteins | sample 3380701 | NCBI WGS metagenome assembly VAPR01 (sample SAMN11536904, study PRJNA540576) | hot springs metagenome | isolation source: hot spring wet sediment | place: Spain: Lobios | collected 2014-01
TCCACGAAGGCCACCTCTCGGTGGCCGAGACCGACCTGCGCGACCTCTGCGCCTTCCTGGCCCGCCACCGACACCGCCTCTGGACCGCCCCGGTGGTCACGATCGCCCAGCGCCTCCAGACCTGGCGCCAGACCATCGGCCGCCCCGGCACCCCTCAGCCCGCACCCGGCTGGACGCCATAAGGTAACCATGCTAGGCTGCCTCTAAACCCGACAGAAGGAGGAAGAACCTATGGCCACCGAACAACTGGCCCTTCTCGGCGGACCCAAGGCCGTCACCCTGCCCTTCCCCGAATGGCCCCGACGCACCCCGGCCGACGCCGAAGCCCTCCTGGCCGCCTTCTGGGGCACCGGCCGCGAGGCTATCGAGCCCGGCGGCGTCATCGGCGCCTTCGAACGCGCCTTCGCCGCCTACCAAAACCGCCGCTTCGCCCTGGCGGTCAACGGCGGGACCTCCGCCCTCCATCTGGCGGTGATGGCGGCCGGGGTCGAGCCGGGCGATGAGGTGATCGTCTCCCCCTACACCTGGGGCGCCACCGTCGGCTGCATCCTCCACGCCAACGCCATCCCGGTCTTCGCCGATATCGACCCCCACAGCCTGAACCTCGACCCGGCCGCCATCGCCCGCCGGATCACCCCCCGCACCCGGGCCATCGTGGTGGTCCACCTCTACGGCCAGCCAGCCGATATGGACCCCATCCTGGAGCTCGCCCAGGCCCACCACCTGGTGGTGATCGAGGACTGCGCCCAGGCCCACGGCGCCACCTACAAAGGCCGCAAGGTCGGCAGCCTCGGCCACATCGGCTGCTTCAGCTTCCAGGCCTCCAAACACCTGCCCACCATCGAGGGCGGCATGCTGGTCACCGACGACGAGGAGATCTACCACCGCGCCCTCCTCCTCGCGATGCACCCCCAGCGCCAGGTGGTCGAGACCGCCCAGAGTCCGCTGGCCCGCTACGTCGACTCGCTCGGCTTCAACTACCGCATGCACCCCTACGCCGCCGCCCTCGGCCTGGCCCGCCTGCCCCACCTCGACGCCGATAACGCCCGCCGCCGTCAGAAGGTCGCCCGCCTGATCGCCGCCCTGCGCGATGTCCCCGGGATCGAGCCGGTCCTCCCGGAGGTCCAGGAGGGCCACACCTACCACATGATCCCGCTCCGCTACCGGGCCGGCGATCTCAACGGGCTGCCACGTGAGGTCTACCGCGAGGCGGTCCGGGCCGAAGGGGTCAATCTGGGAAGTTACGTCCGGGTGCCCATCCACCTGCGCCCACGGCTGCAGGAACGATATTTCTACGGCCGGGGCTGCCCCTGGACCTGCCGCCCCGGCCACCCGGAGATCGTCTACCGACCGGGCGATTGCCCGGTGGCCGAGCGCTTCTGCGCCGAGGAGGAACTGACCCTCTACAGCACACCGCTCTGCGACGCCGACGACGCCCTGATCGACCAGCTGGCCGCCGCCTTCGCCAAGGTGGCCGCCAACCACCAGGCCCTCCTGGCCGCCCGCCCCGGCTGACCAGCCCCCGGACCCGGCATCCGGAGCCGTCAACCGGTCCGGCCCAGGCCAGCCAGACCACGGCGCCTGACACCCCCGGGGCCGAGGGACCCGGGCGCGGCCGGCCGCTCAGACGGCCCCGGTCTCAAGCAGCGACTCTGCCAGGGCAGCCGCGCCCCAGAGCCCGAGATCAGCCCCCAGCCGGCTGGGCACCACCGGCGGCGGGGTCGGGAGCGGCGCGATATAGCGGGGCAGCGCCTGCTGGACCGGCTCAAAGAGGGCCGGTCCGGCCTGGGCCACCCCTCCCCCCAGGACGATGAGGCTCGGATCGAGCAGCACCGCCGCATTGGCCAGCCCCCGGGCCAGGAAATCCAGGCACTCCTGAAGCGCCATCTGCACCACCGGCTCCGACACAGCGGCCGCAAAGACCGCCGCCGCATCCGGAAAGACCCGCCCTGCCCGCTCGCTAGCCCGCCGGGCGATGGCCGGCCCGGCCGCCAGCGCCTCCAGACAGCCGCGCTTGCCGCAGGGGCAGACCGGTCCCTCCGGCCAGAGGACCATGTGCCCGATCTCGCCGGCCAGCCCCCGCCCCCGGTAGACCCGCCCCCCGAGGACCAGCCCTCCACCGATGCCGGTGCCGATATTGACATACAGCAGGGCCGCCGCCCCCCGAGCGGCCCCGAAGCGCCACTCGCCCAGCGCCATGGCGTTGCCGTCGTTGTCGAGGGCGACCGGCCGGCCAAAGGCATGGGCCAGGGTCTCGACCAGCGGGAAGTCCTCCCAGCCCGGGACGTGGTGCGACCGGATGACGCGTCCGCGGGCGACATCCACCGGCCCGCCGAAACTGACGCCCACCGCCGCCACCGGTGCCGATCCCCGCGCCAGCAGCCCCCGGGCCAGGGCCACCATGGCGGCCAGAACGGTCCGGGCGTCCCCCGGTGGGGTCGGTTGAACCTCACGGACGATCAGCTGCTCGCTCTCCAGATCGACCAGCCCGGCGGCCAGTTTGGTCCCGCCGAAGTCCAGAGCCAGGACCAGCCGGCTCACACCGTCTGCTCCAGCGAGGGCGTGAGGGCCAGATCGGTGTCGAGGGCCCGCACCAGGGTGGCCATTTCAATGGCCGCCACCGCCGCGTCATACCCCTTATTCCCGGCCTTGGTCCCGGCCCGCTCGATGGCCTGCTCGACGGTGTCGCAGGTCAGAATGCCGAAGATGACCGGGCAGCCGGTGCTGAGGGCGGCCTGGGCCACCCCTTTGGCCGCCTCGCCGGCCACGTACTCGAAGTGGGGCGTGGCTCCGCGGATGACCGCGCCCAGGCAGATGACCGCGTGATAGCGGCCGCTCATCGCCAGTTTCTTGGCGATGAGCGGGATCTCGAAACTGCCCGGCACCCAGGCGACATCGATGGCCGCCGGGTCCACCCCGTGGCGCCGGAGCCCCCCCAGCGCGCCTTCCAGCAGCTGGCGGGTGATGAACTCGTTGAAGCGGCTCACCACGATGGCGAAGCGCAGGCCCTGGCCGTTCAGTGTCCCCTCAAACGTCCGTCCCATCATCGTCCTCCAGGTCGAGATAGTGGCCCAGCTTCTCGCGCTTGGTCCGCAGGTAGGCCCGGTTGGCCGGGTTCGGCGGCACCTGCAGCGGCACCCGTTCGACCACGGTGAGGCCGTAGCGCTGGAGGGCCTGAACCTTGGCCGGGTTGTTGGTCAGCAGCCGCACCCGCTGAACGCCCAGGTCGCCCAGCATCTGCGCGGCCACGGCGTAGTCGCGCAGGTCCGCCGGAAACCCCAGGCGCAGGTTGGCCTCGACCGTATCCAGACCGTTGTCCTGGAGGTGGTAGGCCCGCAGTTTGTTCAAAAGCCCGATGCCACGCCCCTCCTGGGCCAGATACAGGAGCACGCCGGCCGGAGCGGCGGCGATCATCGCCAGCGCCTGGTCGAGCTGCTCGCCACAGTCGCAGCGCCGCGAGCCGAAGACATCCCCGGTCAGACAGGCCGAGTGGATGCGCACCAGCGGAGCCGGGTCGGCGGCCGGCTGGCCGTGGACCAGGACCAGGTGGGCGTCGCCGGTCGTCAGGTCTTCGTAGCCCAGAACGCGGAAGAGGCCCAGACGGGTCGGCAGACGGGTCTCGACCCGCCGCTCGACCAGACGCTCATGCCGCCGGCGGTATTCGATGATCTGGGCCACCGTCAGCAGTTTCAGCCCGTGGCGGGCGGCGAAGCGCTCCAGGTCGGGCCGGCGGGCCATGGTGCCGTCATCGTTCATGATCTCGCAGAGGACGCCGGCCGGGTAGAGTCCGGCCAGGCGGGCCAGGTCGACCGCCGCCTCGGTCTGGCCGGGCCGGACCAGGACGCCGCCGTCGCGGGCCCGCAGCGGGAAGACGTGGCCCGGTCGCAGGAAGTCCTCCGGCCGGGCGGCCGGGTCGATCAGCCGGCGGATGGTGGCCGCCCGGTCGTGGGCCGAGATGCCGGTGGTCACCAGCCCCCGCGCCTCGACCGAGACGCAGAAGGCAGTGCCCAGCGGCGAGGTGTTGGCCGCCTCGGGCACCATCAGCGGGATCTTCAGCTCGTCGAGCCGCCAGCCGGGCAGGGCCACGCAGATGAGCCCGCGTCCGTAGGTGGCCATAAAGGCGATGGCCTCGGGGGTGACCTTCTCGGCGGCGATGATGAGGTCGCCCTCGTTTTCACGCTCCTCGTCGTCCATCACAATGACGAACTTCCCAGCCCGCAGATCGGCCAGCGCCTCCTCAACGGTGGCCAGTGGCATCGCTCTCCCCTCACTTTCCGCCGGGCCGCCACGGCCCGGCCAGGAGCAGCCGCTCGACATACTTGGCCAGGATATCCACCTCCAGATTGGCCCGGTAGCCGATGGGCTGGCGCGGCAGGGTGATGTGGGCCTGGGTGAAGGGGATGAGGGCCACGGTGAAACGGTCGGCGGCCGCCTCCACCACCGTCAGGCTCACCCCGTCCACGGCGATGAACCCCTTGGGCACCACATAGCGCGCCAGGTCGGGCGGCAGGCCGATGGTGACGAGAAGCGCGTTCCCCTCGGGCTCCTTGGCCAGGAGAGGCCCGGTGCCATCCACGTGCCCCTGGACGATGTGGCCGCCCAGCCGGCCGCCGACCGGCACCGGGCGCTCCAGATTGACGCCGTCGCCGGGGCGCAGGTCGCCCAGATTGGTCCGCCGCAGCGTCTCCGGCATCAGCTCGACCGAGAACGTTTCGGCGGTCCGGGCGACCACCGTCAGACAGACACCGTTGACCGCGATGCTATCGGCGACCTTGAGGTCGGTGAGCACGGTGCGGGCGGCGATGGTCAGCGCGTCGCCGGTGGCCTCGACCACTGTCCCGATCTCTTCAATGATCCCGGTGAACACCGCCCTCACCCTCCCGTCGGCGCTCCCTCAGGACGCACCGGGTAGCCGGTGACCAGAAGGTCGCCGTCCAGCCTCTCGACCACCAGATCGGTCAGCCGCCAGGCCTGATCCAGCGTCGGGCAGCCCCGCCCGCCGACCGGCCCCGGAGCGCCGGCCCCGCCGACGACCGTGGGGGCGATGAAGGCGCTCACCTTGTCCACCAGCCCGGCGTCGAAGAAACTGCCCAGGACGCGCCCACCCCCCTCGACCAGGAGGCCGGCGATCTCAAAATCGGCCAGAAGACGCAGGGCGGCGTGGAGGTCCACGCCGGCCTCGGTCGCCGGGACGACGAAAACCCGGGCGCCGGCGGCCTGGATCCGGGCCAGACGGTCCGGCGGGGCGGCCGGGGTGGTCAGCACCCAGGTGGTCGGGGCCAGATCGGGCCGCAGAACCCGGGCCGTCAGCGGCAGGCGCAGACGGCTGTCGAGGATGATGCGGACGAACGGCCGGTGGCGCGGCGGCCGGTCGGGGTCGGGCGGCCGGCGGACCGTCAGCTCCGGGTCGTCGGCCAGGACGGTGTTGATGCCGACCAGGACCGCGTCGAGCCGGTCGCGCAGCTCGTGCACCCGGGCCCGGGCGGCCGGGCCGGTGATCCAGCGGGCGGCGCCGGTGGCCGTGGCGATGCGCCCGTCGAGGGTCATCGCCCACTTGGCCCAGACGAACGGCCGGCGCTGGGTGATATAGGTGAAGAAGACCTCGTTCAGACGCCGGGCCTCGTCGGCGTGCTCCCCCAGGTGAACCCGGATCCCGGCTGCGGTGAGCGCCGCCAGCCCCTGGCCGTTCACCTGGGGATTGGGATCCAGGACGGCCACGTGGACCTCGCGGATGCCGGCGGCGATGATGGCGGCAGTGCAGGGCGGGGTCCGACCGTAGTGGCAGCAGGGCTCCAGCGTCACGTAGAGGCTGGCGCCGTAGGCCCGGTCGCCCGCCTCCCGCAGGGCCACGACCTCGGCGTGCGGACCGCCGGGCGGCTGGGTGAAGCCGCGTCCGACGATGACCCCATCGCGCACCACCACCGCCCCCACGGCCGGGTTGGGGCTGGTGCGCCCCAGGGCCCGCCGGGCCAGGGCCAGGGCCTCGGCCATAAAGTCCATGGGCACGACTCCAGGCTGGACCAGCGCGGCGGGGGCGGGGAGCCGAATGCCGACAGGGGGATGAAAAAAGACCCGAAGGCGCAGAGACCCTCGGATCCACGATCCTCCGAGCTGCCGCCTTCTCCCATCCGGACTATACCGTCGGCCCCGGAACTTCCCCGGGTCTGCCGCTCATCGCGGCTCGCGGGCTGTACCGCCGATCGGGAATTGGCGCCAAGCGCCTCACCCTGCCCCGAAGGACGCGCTCTTCTGTTGCCTGAAGTGTAGCCGACGGGCCGCCCATCTGTCAAGAGCGGCCCGCACCCTAGCCTTTGACGTCGGAGAACTTCTCCGCTACCTTCCCCTCGCGTACGCGGAAGATATCCACGCCCCGGACGTGTCCGGACCGACCCTCCGGCTCATCCCAGCGATAGACCCAGCGCACAACGCCACGATCCCCACACGCAAACATCTCCTCGGTTTCGAAAACGGCGTGCGGCGAAGCGGCGAAGAAGCGGTCCCAATAGGCCCGAACGGCCGCCTGCCCGGTATAGCGTTCACCATCCGGCGGCGGGACGGTGTTTTCAAAGACGCAGTCTTCGGTCATCGCCGCCATAATGGCCTCAACATCGTGTCGGTTGAAAGCGTCGTTGAAGTGCCGGATCACCTCCAGTGTGGATCTCGCCAGTGTCTCCTGATCGCCAGCCATCCTCGCCTCCCGTCAAAAGCGGCCGGGCTTACGGCCGGCGGACAACGTCCGCCAGTTCGATCGGCACATTCGGCTCGTCGCCGACCACCCAGGCGTCGTGGCCCGGTTGCATGATCGCCACGTCGCCGGGGCCGAACTCCATCTCGGTGCCATCGTCCATGCAGACCCGCTGACGTCCGGCCAGAAAGATCCTCACATGGAACCGCTGGCAACTGTCGCCGCCGACGACCGGCTTGACATGGGTCGACCACCGCCAGCCGGGTTCGAGGGTCTCGCGGTAGAAGGTCAGACCGCCGACGGTGATGACAGCGATCCGGCCTTTCGGGAACGGCCGGCGCGTCTCATCCGGGGTCTCGAAGCTCTTCCCCGCGATGGTCGGGAACGATTCTGTCATGGCTCTCCTCCGTAAACCAGGACTCAGGGGCCCGAAAGACGCGTCGCGCGACCGACGCCCGGTGGCCACGGCTCCTCCGTCGGGCGACGCCGGCGGTATAACCGTACCCGCACCCCGGGCGTTCGACGAGCGGTCAGACGGCCACTCATCGTCACTGTACCAGCAGGCGTCCGGGAATGGCATCGGCAGATCTGACGATCTTTAGGGACCGGCTGGAGGGGAAAACTCCACGCGGCGGGCCCTAGGCGGGCTCGGGTGTCGCCAGCCCCCGGGCGACGACCCAGGCGGCGATCTGGGTCCGGGAGGCGAACCCCAGTTTGGTGAGGATGTTGGCGACATGCGTCGCGACCGTTCGCTCGCTGAGGACGAGCCGCTCGGCGATCTCGCGGTTGGAACGGCCCTGGGCGATCTCGGCCGCGACCTCGCGCTCGCGCGCGGTGAGCCCGCCGAAACGCTCCCGGGCCGTGCGGCCGGACGAAGGAGGCCGGCGGCGCGGGAGCAGCGCCTGGGCCGCGCGTCGGAATCGCTCGCTCAGGGCCGCCTCTGGAATCCTCGTCGCCAGGTCCTCGACCACAGCGCGGGCGGCCCAGAACGCCGGCGCCGCCTCCTTGCGGCGGCCCTGAGCAAAATACAGCCGGCCCAGAGCCAGGTGCAGGCGCCGGAGCAGCGGGGCAGCGCCACGGGCAGCGGCGTCCGCCCGGGCCGCCGTCAGCACCGATATGGCCTCGTCCACCCGCTTCAGCCCGGCCAGCGCCGCCGCACGCAACAGCGCCAGGCGCAGTAGCGGACGGCGGCCATCCTCCGGCGTCGCGACGATCAGCGCGTCGGTGATCGCCAGGGCCCGCGCGGCGGCGCCCCGGGCCAGGGCCAGTTCGGCCCGGGCGCACCAGCAGAGACGCTGGGCCAGCGTCTGCATTGTCGGATCGGAGCCGAGCGCTGCCTCCAGCACGGCCTCCGCCTGGGCGAGCGCGTTCTGGGCGACCAGGACCGATGCGAGATAGGCCGTCGCGAAGCGGAGCCAGATCAGGGAACCGCCTTCCGTCGCCAGCGCCAGGGCCCGCTCAAGGTGGGTGCGCGCGGCCGACCAGTGGAGCACATCGGCGTAGATCGTCCCCAGCAGGCAGTGCGCTTTGGCCAGCCACGGGCGGTGGCCGATCTCCGCGGCGATCGCCAGCCCCTGGTGCGCCACCCCCAACGCGCGCCCGTACTCGCCCTGGGCGCTGAGACAGAACCCCAGATGGAGGAGGGCATAGGCTTCGTCGGACCGCCAGCCGGTCTCGCGCGCGATCTGCAGGGCCCGCTCCGCCGAGCCGGCCGCCTCGGTCAGGGTCGCCACGGCCGGGGTGACGACGTTCGTCTGGGCTGTGCCACCGCGCATCGCCAGCGTGGCCAGGATGGAAACGAGGAGGTGACGGTTGTCCAGCGCCTGGCACAGCGGCAACGCCTGCTCGTAGTACACCGTGCCCTGGCGCAGATCGCCGCTGAGGCGACTCGTCATACCGAGAAGATCCAGAGTGTCGGCCAGGCCGCGCTGGTCGCGCTGCTGCTGGACGATGGTCAGTGCTTCCTGATGATAACGCTGGCCTTCACGTGGTTGTTCGCTGTTCACGTACCAGTTCCCCAGACGGTTCAGACTCTGGGCGAGAGCGGAGGGATCGCCCAGCGTCCGCGCCAGATCCAGCGCCCGCTGGTAGTACGGGCCGGTCTGCGCATAGTCGCGTGACGCCCAGAGCATCCCCAGATCCAGCAGCGCCTGCCACTCGGCCCGACGGTCGCCGATCGCGACGGCCGCCTGCAGCGCCGCCTCGTGGTCGGCCCGGGCGCGGTCGAAGTCGCCCAGGCTCTCACAGGCCCACCCCCGGCCCCGATAGAGGGCCGGCGCGGGCACGACCGCGAGCTGATGGGCGGCGTGGAGGGCGCGGCTGAACTCCTCGACCGCGATGCGCGGCGCGTACAGCGCCTGAGCCTTTTCGCCTGCCCGCCGGGCGTACTCGAGGGCGCTGGCCCAGAGGCCCGCTTCGTGGCAGTGGTAAGCCAGGTCGGAGAGATGCCTGTCGAGGGCGCCGGCGTAGACCTGCTCGATCGCCCTGGCGACCGCGTGGTGCAGCGCCCGGCGTTCTCGCTGGAGGAGCGGCGCGCAGATGGCCTCGCGGGTGAGGGCGTGCCGAAAGACGAACTGGTCCGCCGACTCCTCGGTCACCAATTGGGCCGCGACCAGTTCCCTCAGCTGCGCGAGCAGCGTCCGCTCGTCATCCCCCTGCACCGCCTGCAGGACGGCGACGTCGAAGCGACGCCCGGCGACGGCGGCCAGCACGAGCATCCGGCGGGCCGCCGGACTCAGCCGTTCCAGGCGCCGCTGAACGGCGTCCTGGACGCTCCGCGGGACCGGGAACTCACGTCCCGGCCGTCTCGCCCACGCGCCCTCGCCGAGCGCACCACCGGCCGTCAGCAGCGACTTCATCACCTCTTCCACAAAGAAGGGATTGCCCTCGGTCAGGGCGTAGACCGTCTCCAGCAGCCCGGGCGGGACCGGGTGCGCCCGGCCCACGATCGCCTGGAGCATCCGGGCGGTCTCCTCGACCGTCAGCCGTCCCAGGACGAGTTCGCTGGCCAGTCTCTCGCGGTCCAGGGCGGCGAGGAAGCGGTCTACCTCCGGGCGGAGGTCGTCAGTGCGATAGGTCAGCAGGAGCAGGATCGGCTGTTCGTCCAGGTGGCGGGCGAAGTGGAGCAGGAACTCGAGGCTGGTCTCATCGCTCCAGTGGAGGTCCTCGATGGCGACACACAGGGGGCGCTGCCGGGCCTGGCGGCTGAAGAAGCGGGTCAGGGCGCGGAACAGACGCCGTTTCTCCTGACCGGGCTCGGGCGGCGGCAGCGACGCGAGATCGGGCAGCACCGGGGCCAGGTCGGGCAGGCGTCTGAGAAGATCGTGGTCCGGGGAGCCCGGCGGGGGCGCGGGCCCGGCGGGCCCGGAGACCGCCAGCGCGTGGAGCAGGTCCAGGAGCGGCGCGTACGGGAGCGTGCGGTCGGCCTCAAAGCAGTTCCCCAGCAGGACCGTCAGACCAAGCCGCTCAGCGCATCGCCTGGCCTCCGCCAGGAGGCGCGACTTGCCGACGCCGGCCTCACCCGCGATCAGCACCGTCTGGCCGTGGCCCTCCCGGGCCCGGACCAGCCAGCGCTCCAGGGCCTCGAGGGGAGCGGTGCGGCCGATAAGAACCGGGCAGATCACCGGCTGGCCGAACGTCGTCATGGCCGGGGCCAGACGACGATCCGCCGGCAGTCACCGGGCGGCATGGCCCGGCGCCGTCCGCGCGGCGGGCCCGTGCCGGGGTGAGGCGCTACGGTCCACACGCTTCGTTCTCCTTCCCGTGTGGTCAGAGCGCTGCCTGGCGATGGGATCAGACGGGCCGCAGGTAGGTGGTGTGGCCGTTTCGGACCAGCCAGTCGCGGAGATAGGTGAAACTGCGCCAGGCGCACTCGTCCTCATCGCGGTCGTCGGTATCCACCTCGACCGAGAAGATGATGTCCTCCTTCTCGCCGGCCTGGGCCAAAAGCGGCAGCACCCGCTCGAAGTCCACCAGGCCGTCGCCCAGGGCCACGCCGTTGTAGGTGTCGTTCTCCAGGACATAGTCCCGGACGTGGGCGTGGAAGGTCCAGGGCAGGCACTTGCGGGTGGCCTCGACCGGGTCCTCGCCCAGGATGAGCCAGTTGCCGGTATCGCTCTGGATGCCGACGTTGTCCAGGCCGGTGCCGACGCAGATCCGGATGAGTTCGTCCGAGGTCCAGTAGTCGTAGTTCTCCTGGCAGATGCGGATGCCGTACTGGGCGGCGATGCGGCCGATCTCGCGCAGCATCTGGATGGCGATCCTGATCTGACCCTCGCGGGTGACCCGGCCGTTGCGCAGGCAGCCGAAGTTCGAGGTGCGGGTGCCCAGGTAGGCGGCGATCTCCAGGTTGCGTCCGGCCTGACGCAGCGACTCGGCCCGGACCTCGGCGTCGTTGTGGACCGCCACCGTGCCGAACCCCACCATCGCGATCATATTGTTCTCGCGCAGGCGGGCCTTGAGCTCGTCCAGATAGTGGCGGTCGGTGCTGGGCAACCGGGGCACGCTGATATCAATCGCCATCGGCGAGAAGCCCAGGGCCCGGCCGATGGCGGCGGTCTTCTCGAAGACGTAGTCAAAGGCCTCAGCCGGGCTCAGGCCCTTCTGGCGGACCTGGCGGTGCCAGTTCTGGGCGGCCAGCGAGCCGACGATGATGCCCATCGCTCTCCCTTCTAGAACGTGGTCGTTAGCGTCTGGGTCTGCCCGGTCTCGGCGGCGCGGTAGGCCGACTCGATGATGTCGATGACGTGCCGGGCATGCTCGGCCGTGACCGGCGAGGGTTTATCGTCGCGGACCCAGTCCACCAGTTGCATGATGTCCTCGTAGACGTGGGCCTCGGGCAGGTAGCGGTGCGGGCCCACCACGTGGGGCAGCAGCCACTGGTTGCCGTTGATGCCCTCCGGGGCCTGGAGGGCCAGTTCGCGGCCCGGGTAGTCGAACGGCTGGCCGTTCAGCGTGAGGCCGACGATGGCTCCTTTGGTGCCGTAGTAGTTGGCGCTGAACCCCTCGGTGATCCGGCCGGCGGCCGTGCCGTAGACGAAGGCGAAGAGGTTATCGCCGAAGTCCAGAACCATCAGGGTGTTATCGTCGGCGTCGCAGGGGACCAGGCGGCCGCGAAATTCGCGCTCCCGAATGCGTACGCCCGAGAGGGCGGTCACCCGGCGGGCCGGGCCCAGGACGGTGGTCAGGCCGTGGAGGGCGTAGACCGTCATATCGTAGAGGGGGCCGCCGCCGGGCTTGCGGAAGTACCACGAGGGGTCGATGTTGGAGAGCACATCCTCACCCTGGCGAACCTTTTCGGTCTCGTGGTAGGTGCCGAAGGCGGCGCCGCAGGCCGCCCAGCAGACGGTGCCGATGGCCCCCTCGGCGATGAGCCGCTTGATCTCTTGGATATGGGGACGCAGGACCTCGCCGGGCGAGGCCACGATCTTGAGCCTGGCCGCCCGGGCCCGTTCGATGAGGTCGGTCGCCTCGGCCACGGTGGTGGTCATGGTCTTATTGAAATGGACGTGCTTGCCGGCCTCCAGGGCCAGGCGGCCCTGCTGGTAGTGCAGGCCGATGGGCGAGGCGATGGTGACGGCATCGACCTCGCCTTTCTCCAGGAGCTCCTCGTAGTCCAGGAAGAAGTGCGGCACTCCGAACCGGGCGGCGGCCGCCTCGGCCCGGCCGGGGACGGGGTCGCAGACGGCCATCACCCGGACGCGGTCCTGGACATCGTCCTGGGTCAGGTGGGGTAGGATGCCGCGCAGGGCCACACTGCCGCAGCCGACCACTCCCAGGCGGACGACCTCGGGCATCATTCCTCCTCACCGCGATTGCTCAGGGGATCGTCTGTCGGCCAGAGCATACCACACGGCCAGCCGGCAGGGAAGAGGTGGTGACCGCTGGACAGGCGGCGTCGCGCGCTCTTTCACCCCGAGTCGGCAGTGGCGGTCGCTTTTCGTCGCCGACGGCGGAAATATCGTACGGGACACCTGAGGACAGGGAGGAAGCCATGCCCGATAACGTCACCGCGATGGCCTACAACAGCGAGAAGGGGCCGCCCTGGCACGGCAAAGGGGTCCCGGTGCGGGGCCTGGCCACGGCGGCCGAATGCATCCGGGCGGCCGGACTGGACTGGAGCGTGGCCAAGATTCCGCTCCGACTGGACGATACGGGGGGACTGCCGGTCCCGCGGGTGATGGCCACCGTCCGGACCGACCTGCCGCTGCACGATCCCCGGCGGATTCTGGGGGTGGTGGGCGAGGAGTACCGGCCGCTGCAGAATTGGGAGGCCTTTCGCTTCTTTGACGAGGTCGTCGGCGTGGGCGCCGCCATCTACGAGACGGCGGGGGCCATCGACCACGGCCGCTGGATCTGGCTGCTGGCGCGTCTGGACGGTGTTCTGAGGCCGGCGCCAGCGGACGAGGTCCACCCCTATGTCCTGCTGGCCAACGGCCATGACGGTCGGCTGATGGTTCACCTGGCGTTCACCCCGGTGCGGGTGGTCTGTCAGAACACGCTGATCGCCGCCCTCCAGGGGGCGCGGCGGCATTTCGTCTTCCGTCACGACCGGGGGCTGCCGCGCCGGCTGCACGAGGCGGGGGCGCTGGTGCGCTCGCTGCTGGAGACGACCCGCGCCGCCGAGGCGGAATGGCAGCGGATGGCCCAGCGGCGTCTGACCATACCGGAGGCCGGGCGCTACTTCGACCTGGTCTTCAGTCCGGGCCAGGACGACGAGGACGAGGGGGAGCCGCCCATGGTGGAGCTGGTTCCGCGCCGGGTTGGGCGGCCGCAGAGGTTGAAGGAGGCGGCGTGGGAGGATTACGGGGACAGT
>VAPR01001214.1_pt1 | contig 13498 bp, 14 predicted proteins | sample 3380701 | NCBI WGS metagenome assembly VAPR01 (sample SAMN11536904, study PRJNA540576) | hot springs metagenome | isolation source: hot spring wet sediment | place: Spain: Lobios | collected 2014-01
CCTTCCGAGGATGGCCGGGTGCGTCTGGGCTCCCGGGTGACCATCGCGGAGGACGGCGGCACGCCGGAGGTGTACGTGCTGGTGTGCACCACCATCGTGGAGATCGGGCTGGACATCCCCCGGGTGAACACCATCCTGGTGGAGGACGCGCACACCCTCGGCCTGGCGCAGCTGTACCAGCTGCGCGGCCGCGTGGGGCGGGCGGACCAGCAGGCCTACGCGTACCTCCTGTACCCGAAGGGCGCGCAACTGGGCGAGGACGCCAAGGCCCGGCTGCAGGCACTGCGGGAGTTCGTGGCCCTCGGCAGCGGCATCCGCCTGGCCCTGCGGGACCTGGAGATCCGCGGGGCCGGCAACCTCCTGGGGCCTGAGCAGCACGGCCACATGGCCGCGGTGGGGTTCGACCTGTACACGCGGCTGCTGGAGGAGGCCGTCCGCCGCCTGCGGGGCGAGTTCGTGGAGGAAGCCCCGGATCCCGTGGTGGAGTTGCGGGTGTCCGCCTTCGTGCCGGAGGCCTACGTGCCCCACGAACGGGAGCGGCTGGCGGTGTACCGCAAGCTCGCCACCGCCCGCAGCCCCCAGGAGGTGGCGGAGGTGGAGGAGGAGCTGGCCGACCGCTACGGCCCGCTGCCGGAGCCCGTCCGCAACCTGCTGCAGGTGGCCGCGTTGCGGGAGATGGCCCGCGCGCTGGGCGTGACCGCGGTGGTGCGGGAGGCCCGGGGAGTGCTCCTGCGGGCCCGCGGGCCGGTCCCGCGGGACGAAGGCCGGTGGCTCGCCCTGGAGTACCGCGGACGGGTGGAGGTGGGCCCGGAAGGAGTCCTGGTGCGGGCCCCGGAGGCGGACGACGCCCGGGCCCTGCACCTGGTCCGGGACGTGATGGACACGTGGGCGGCGTTGCGGCACAGGAGGCCGCAGCCGGTGACCGCTTGAGGAGGCAGAGCATGGACAGGCGCTGGCGTGTGGTGGTGGCCGCGGCGGCGGTGGTCGTGGTGGCCGCGGGAGTTGTGGTGGCGGTGCGGTGGGCCCGTCGGCCCCCCGTGGTGGCGGCCACCGTAAACGGGGAGCCCATCTACACCGCGGAGGTGGACCGCTACGTGCGGGAGATCGGCGCGCGGTTCGGGGTGGATTTCTCCAAGGGGGAGGCCGCCCGCCAGCGGGCACAGGTGGCCCGCAGCGTCCTCGACCAGCTCATCGAGCGGACCCTGATCCTGCAGGAAGCCCGGCGGACGGGAAGACTGGCCTCGGACGCGGAGGTGGAAGAGCGGCTGCGGCAGATCGCCCAGGCCTTCCCCTCCGCGCAGGAGTTCGAACGCGCCCTGCAGCAGCAGGGGATCTCCCGCGCGGAGCTGCGAGAGCGGGTGCGGTTTGAGCTCACCGTGCGCCGCCTGCTGGGGGAGGTGAAGGTCCCCGCGGTCAGCGAGCAGGAGGCGCGGGCGTACTTCGAGGCCCACAGGGCCGGCTTCGACGAGCCCGAGAGGGTCCGCGTGCGCCACATCCTCCTGCGCACGGAGGCCGAAGCGCGGGTGGTGGTGGCGCGCCTGCGGGCCGGGGAGCCGTTCGACCGGCTGGCCCGGGAGCTGAGCCAGGACCCGGGCAGCCGGGACCGGGGAGGCGACCTGGGGCTGGTGGCTCCCGGCCAGACGGTGCCGGAGTTCGAGCGGGCGGCCTTCGCCCTCCGGCCCGGACAGGTGAGCGATCCGGTGCAGACGTCCTTCGGCTACCACGTGATCCAGGTCACCGAGCGCCTGCCCGCCAAGAAGGCCACCTGGGAGGCCGCCCGGCCGCAGGTGGTGGAGCTGGTGCGGGAGAACAAGCGACGCGAGGCCTTCGAGGCGTGGGTGAAGGACCTGCGCCAGCGGGCCAAAGTCGTGGTGCACCTGTGAGCCGTCCCACCTTCGAGGACTTGGTGCGCGTCATGGCCACCCTGCGCGGACCCGGGGGGTGTCCGTGGGACCGGCAACAGACCCACGCTTCCCTGCGGCCGTACCTGCTGGAGGAGGCGTACGAGGTCCTGGAGGCTATCGAGGCCGACGACCCCGACCGCCTTCGGGAGGAGTTGGGCGACCTGCTGCTGCAGGTGGTGTTCCACGCGCAGATCGCGGCCGAGCGCGGGCAGTTCACCGTGTACGACGTGGTGGCCACCATCCACGACAAGCTGGTGCGCCGCCACCCCCACGTGTTCGGCGGGGTACAGGGCGTGGACACGCCCGAACAGGTGAGGGAGCGGTGGGAAGCCCTCAAGCGAGCCGAGCGGGGCAGCGAAGGGTCTGCCCTGGACGGGGTTCCCTCGTCGCTTCCGGCCCTGGTACGGGCGCAGAAGTTGTACCACCGGGCTTCCCAGGCAGGGTTCGAGTGGCCCGACGCCCGCAGCGCCCTGGAGAAGGTCCACGAGGAGGTGGCGGAGCTGGAGGAGGCCGTGGCCTCCCGGGACCCCGCAGCCGTGCACGAGGAGGTGGGTGACGTCCTCATGACGGTGGCGAAGGTGGCGGCCTTCGCGGGGGTGGACGCGGAGCAGGCCCTGCGGGACGCCTGCGGCAAGTTCACCCGGCGGTTCCGGTCCCTGGAGCGCCTGGTGGCAGAACGCGGGCAGCGCATGGAGCAGCTGACCCTGCCCGAGCTGGAGCACCTCTGGCGGGAGGCGAAGCACTCCACGGGCTAAGAGCGTGTCCGTGAAACGCACAGCTTGCCGGAGGGGACTGGGGTCCCCAAAAATCGCTGGCGCGATTTTTGGGGTGGTCTAGCGGTGCGCCTGGACAGGTTCCTGCAGGCGAGCCGCCTGGTGCGACGCCGGACCCTGGCGGACCGGCTGTGCACCCACCACCGGGTGCGCGTGAACGACCACGTGGCCAAGGCGTCCACGAGGGTCCGGGTCGGGGACGTGATCGAGGTGGACTTCGGCGGGCGACGGGTGGTGGCCCGGGTGCTGAAGATCCCGGAAGACCCCCGGGCACGGGACGCAAGCCTGGTGGAGGTGCTGGAGCGGGGCCTGTCGGAGGAGGGCTGAAGGAGGAGCGATGTCGTCCATCGTGGCCGTGTATGCGCGGGAGGTCCTGGACTCCCGGGGGAACCCCACCGTGGAGGTGGACGTCCACCTGGAGAGCGGCGCCACCGGCAGGGCCGCGGTCCCTTCCGGGGCCAGCACAGGGACCCACGAGGCGGTGGAGCTCCGGGACGGAGGCCCCCGCTACCTCGGCAAGGGCGTCCGGCAGGCGGTGCGCCACGTGCAGGAACGGATCGCGCCCCACCTGCTGGGCCAGGAGGCCGCGGATCAGGCCGCGGTGGACCGGCTCCTGTGCGAGCTGGACGGCACGCCCAACAAGTCCAACCTGGGTGCCAACGCGGTCCTGGCCACCTCCCTGGCGGTGGCCAAGGCCGCGGCCGCGGAGCAGGGGGTGATGCTGTACCGGTACCTGGGCGGCGCGCTGGCGGACCGGTTGCCGGTCCCCCTCATGAACGTCATCAACGGCGGCGTGCACGCGGACAACCCCCTCGACCTGCAGGAGTTCATGATCGTCCCCCTCGGGGCTGTGAGCTTCGCGGAGGCGCTGCGCGCGGGGGTGGAGGTGTACCACCACCTGCGGGCGTGGCTGCGGGAGCGGGGGCTGCGCACCGCGGTGGGCGACGAGGGAGGGTTCGCGCCGGACCTCTCCAGCGCGGAGGCTGCCCTGGACGCCCTCGTGGAGGCCATCCAGCGCGCCGGCTACCGCCCCGGTGAGGACGTGGCCCTGGCCCTGGACGCGGCCTCCACGGAGCTGTACCGGGACGGCCGCTACCACCTCGAAGGCCGGGTCCTCACGGGTGAGCAGCTGGTCCGCTACTTCGAACACCTCGTGGACCGCTACCCGCTGGTCTCCATCGAGGACGGGGCCGCGGAAGACGACTGGGACACCTGGGGACTGCTGACCGAGGCCCTGGGTGGCAGGGTGCAGCTGGTGGGCGACGACCTGTTCGTCACCAACCCCGTGCGCCTGCGGGAGGGGATGGCGCGGGGCGTGGCCAACGCGGTCCTCGTGAAGCCCAACCAGATCGGCACCCTGACCGAGACCTTCGCGACGTTGCGGACCGCGGCGGAAGGCGGGTACGCGGCCATCCTGTCCCACCGGTCCGGCGAGACGGAGGATGCCACCATCGCGGACCTTGCCGTGGCCTGCGGCTGCGGGCAGATCAAGACCGGCGCTCCCGCCCGCAGCGACCGCACCGCCAAGTACAACCAGCTGCTGCGCATCGAGGAGGAGCTGGGGGCAGCGGCCCGCTTCGCGGGACGGTCCGCGTTCGCCCGCAGGCGGCCGTGAGCCCCGGCTGCCCCGGGCGTCTTTCTGCGGGCGTGGTAGCGCTCGCGGCCGCCTGCTTGGCGAGCCTGACCGCCACCGCGCTGGTGGGGCGGTGGCTCATCCTGGCCCCTCAGGGGGCTGCGGAGCTGCTGGCCGCACGGACCCTGCCTCCCCGGCCCGTGCACGGGCTGCCCTTCGCGGAGGAGATCAACCGGGCCGCGCAGCGCCACCGCCTGGACCCGAGCCTGGTGGCGGCCGTGGTGGCCGTGGAGTCGGACTTCTCACCCCACGCGCGGTCGCCCAAGGGTGCCCAGGGGCTCATGCAGCTGCTGCCCGCCGCCTGGCGCGAGGCCGCGCCTGCCAGCTGCCGCGAAGACCCGTGCGCGTGGCAGCCGGAGGCGAACCTGGACGCGGGCAGCCGCTACCTGCGCCTCATGCTGGACCGGTTCGGGGGCGACGTGCGGCTGGCCCTGGCGGCGTACAACGCCGGCCCCGCACCCGTGGCGGCCCACGGGGTGCCGCCGTACCGCGAGACCCGGGGCTACCTGCTGCGCGTGGGTATGGCGTGGTGGGAGCTGCGCCGCACGGGCACCCTCCGTCCCCTGCCCCGGGCCCTCCTGCGGTCCCTGGACCGGCTCCCGGTGGCGGTGGCAGCCTCCGCCGCGCTGGCCTGTACCCTGGCCGCGGCGGTGGTGTGGCGGGCCGGCCGCCGCCCGTAACCTGTACAGCCTGGCAGGAGACCACCGGACCCTTCACGAAGCTACAGGCAAGCCGCCCGCCTACGGAGCGCAGCCGTGGCCACCGACGGAGCAGGACGGCACCACCCGCGGCGGCTGGCCTGGGTCCTCGGTGTTGCCGGGGCCGGCCTGTTTGCCATCTCTTCCGCTCAGGCAGCCCTGCGCCTGTACCACCTGACCCGCCAGGTGGCCGAGCTGGAGCACCACCGTAGTCGCCTGCTGGCGGAAAACCGCAGCCTGCGGGAGGAGATCCGGCGGCTGCAGGATCCCGCCTACGTGGAGCGGCTGGCCCGCGAAGAGCTGGGGCTGGTCCGCCCCGGCGAGATCGCGGTGGTCCTGGTGCCCCAGCCCACCCCCACGCCGAGGCCCCGGTCCCCTACAGCCAGCCCGCCCGCCGGAAGCCCCACGCCAGGGCGCCCACCGCACCCGCCATGACGCCCAGGACGAAGGGGACCCCCCACGGGGCCCCGAAGGGCGGCCACGTGCGCTCGAAGTTCATCCCGTAAAAGCCGGTCACCACCGCCAGCACGCCGATCACCACGGTGAAGGCGGTGAGCCGGTTCACCACCTGGTTCAGCCGGTTGGACACCGCTGACAGGTACACGTCCAGCGTCCCCGTGAGGATGTCCCGGTAGGTATCCAGCATGTCGGTGACCCGCAGCAGGTGGTCGTACACGTCCCGCATGGGGTAGCGCAGCTCCTCGGAGGACAGGTACGGCAGGTCGGTCCGTGTCACGAGGTGGAGGACGTCCCGCTGCGGGCCCACCACCCGCCGCGCTTCCAGCAGGGTCCGCTTGAGGCGCATGAGGGAGGCCAGCGCCTCCGGGCCCGGCTGGGTCAGGACCGCCTCCTCCAGCTCGTCCAGGGCCTCGCCCACCTGGTCCAGCAGGGGGAAGTAGCCGTCCACCACCACGTCCAGGAGGGCGTGCACCACGTGGCCCGGGGTGGCATGTGGGTCCAACCGGCGCCGCGCCTCGTCCACCACCGGTTCGTCGCCCGGGTGGACGGTGACCACGTAGTTGGCCCCCACGAACACGTCCAGCTCCCGGAACTCCGCACCCTCGGGGCCACACCGGACGGGGTTGAGGATCAGGAACAGGTGGCCGCCGTACTCCTCCGCCTTTGGCCGCTGCCGCTGGTTGCGGGTGTCCTCGATGGCCAGCGGGTGGAAGCCGAACACCTCCCGCATGAGGTGCACGTCTTCCTCCTCGGGCCCCTGCAGGTCTACCCAGACGAGCGATACAGACCGCAGCAGCCGCGGCAGATCCTCCACGGCCGCGGAGTGCGGCAGCAACACACGCCCGGACATTCACACCCCCGGCCCTGTCCCCGCGCCCTTGCCGGACCGCCTGGCTCACACCTCTCCCAGCATGAACCGGCGGGCCAACCCCGCCACCACAGGGATCTCGAACCGCTGCCCCTGGTAGGCGCGCACCGCGTACACCACGGACAGGACCACCCAAGCCAAAAACATCAGGGTCCCCGTCAGGAAGCTGAACAGGAACCCCAGGAGCGGCACGAAGCTGAGCACCGCGCCCACCACCGACAGCCCGACCCACAACACGAACCAGGCGATCCCCCAGAACAACGCCTGCCAGCCGTGGTAGCGCATGAACGGGTCCTTCTTCAGGTCGGTGACCACCACCACCAGGGCCACGATCCACACGGGATACCCCAGGGCCGCCAAAAGCCGGCTTTCACTTCCCGCGGTCGTCACGCCGCACCTCCCTCCGAGTCTTTCCCGGCGTCCCGCTCCGTCGGAGGTTTCTTCGCCCAGGCCCCCAGGTCCTTTACAAAGCAAAAGAGCCCGGCGCGGTTGGCCGCGCCGGGCCCGGGTCCCCTCCGGTTACCGCGCCGCGCCGGCCAGCACCTTCTCCGCGGGTGCGGCTACCTCCACGTTCACCTTCCGCGGGAGGGCGCTCTCCACCACGGGGATGCGGATCTCCAGGACGCCGTGCTCGTACCGCGCGGAGACCTGGTCCATCTTCAGGTGCTGCGGCAGGGTCAGGGTCCGCTCGAAGCGGCCGTAGGCCACCTCGCGGAAGAGGTAGTCGTCCCGGGGCACATCCAGCCCGAGCCGGCGCTCACCGCGGATGGTGAGCACGTTGTCCGTCACCGTCACGTCCACGCTCTTGGGGTCCACCCCGGGCAGGAAGCACCGCAGCACCAGGGCACCGCCGTGGTAGAAGGCCTCCATGGGCGGCACCCACTCCGCGCTCCGGGCCCCGGAGGTCAACGCCGCCTCCGTGGTGCCCAGCACCCGGTCGAAGAGGTTGCTGATCTCCCGCTGGATGGCGCGGATCTCCTCGAAGGGGTCCCACCGGTTCCACCGGCTCAGCATCCCCATCACCTCCCCTCCCGAGTGTCAAGGGGAACGGGTCGTTCCCGGCGGCTTGCATATCACACTTCTCGCCGTTTGTCAAGCCATTAGCTTGACACCTACGGGCACGCGGGTGCCGGCGCCGCCTCCCCGCGCACCGCCCGGTCTGCCCGCACAAGCCCGCAGCCGGTCTCCGGGTCCGGGCCGGCGGTGCCCAGGTCGTCCGCGGCGCGCTGTAGCGTTTCGCGGACCTGGTCGGGCGCGAGCTGGGGCCACCGGGACAGCACCAGGGCGGCAGTACCGGTTACGTGTGGGGCGGCAAACGACGTCCCCGCGGCGCAGGGGTAGTCCTCCGGCCGGGAGTTCGAAGGGCTTGCCGTCTGAACGTCCTGGGTACAGGAACCGGTGCCGGCCCCTCCCGGTGCGGCCAGGTCCACCTCGGTCCCCCGGCTGGAGTAGTAGGCCACAGCTCGCTCGGGGTCCGTGGCGGCCACGGCCACCACCTCCGGGAGGTTCGCAGGGCACACCACGGTCCCGGACCCAGGTCCGTGGTTCCCCGCGGCCGCCACCACCAACACGCCCCGGGTCACCACGTCCTGCACCGCGGCGCGGAGGCCCTCCGGGCACGGTACCGCCGCCTCGGTCCCCAGGCTCAGGTTGGCCACCCTGACGCCGCGGTCCGCGGCCCACCGCAACGCCTCCTCCACGTCCAGGAGGCTTCCGTTCCCCCGTTCGTCCAGCACCCTGGCCACCAGGAGTTGCACGCCTGAGGGTCCCCAGGTGACGCCCGCCATGCCCCGGAGGTTGTTGGTCTGCGCCGCGATCACGCTGGCCACCATGGTGCCGTGGCTGGTGCAGTCGAGGTTCGGGTCGCCGGGGTCCGTGGGGTCGGGGTCGTCCGCCACGAAGTCGTACCCCTCCGTCGCTGACGGCACGTCAGGGTGGCCGGCGATCCCCGTGTCCAACACCGCCACCTTCACCCCGCCTCCGGTACCCTGCTCCCAGGCACCGGGCGCTCCAATCTGCGCAAGGGCCCACTGTTGGGGGAACAGAGGGTCGTCCGGGAAGACCCGCAGCGCCCGCACCCTCACGTCCGGCTCCACCCGGGCCACCCGCACGTCGGAGGCAAGGCGGCTGGACACGAGCAGCGTCCCTGCCCCCCCTCGCGGTCGGACCAGCAGGGCCCGGGATCGGCCGCGCACCTTCACCAGCTCCGCGCCGGCCGCGGAGGCGAGCTCCGCCGCCTGCTGCCACGGCACTCCGGGCTTGAGCCGGACCACCAGCGCCGGCGGTCCTGAGGTCGGGCTGCTCCCCTGCGGACGGAGGGGCCGGTGGCGCGCCACAGCCTGACAGCTGGCCGGGCCGGGGCTCGGTGTAGGTGTCACCGCTCCCTGGCCGCAGCTGGCCAGGAGCACCGCCAGTACGAGGACGCCCAGGACCCTGCGGACGCTGCCGGGAACCGTGGTCAGGCGGGCCGGTCCAGCCACTCGAAGTCCACCACGTGGAAGGTCGCCAACCGGCGGCTGCTGGAGGGCAGCCAGCGGACCTCGATGGGGTACGCGAAGTCCGGCTGCAGCCGGCCGTGCTGCAGCCAGTACCGGGCGTGGGGGTCGCCGAGGATACTGGGGTTTGCCCTTGCCACCAGCCGCACGGGCCTGTCCACCAGGTGCACCTCCTCCAGCTCCGGGATCTCCTGCAGCCGGCGTAGCACTTCCCGTGCCGCTCCGGCGGCCGGCAGGGGCCACAGGTTCACCAACCCCACGTTGCGGCGCAGGGGCCCCACCACCTTCACGTTGGCCAGCTGTGCTGCCAGGCCCAGGTCCCGCACGGCCTCCAGCACCACCTCGTTAGCCAGGGCCACCGCCCGGCCGTGGTAGTCGGGGTTGGCCAAGGGTTTGAGGAGGTGCTTCAACTTGCAGCCCTCTCTTCCCGGGTTCTCCCCGATCTTGGTGTGGGGCGGCTCGATCCCCAACTGCAGCGCCAGCTCGCGGATCTGAGGCTTGTCCAGGTCCAGGAGGGGGGCGTAGTACCCGTTGCACACCTTCACGCCCATCTGCCCCCACGTGTCCGAGCGGTTGGCACCCGTCACCACCAGCCGGCCCCGGGCGGCGGCCTTCACCAGACCCAGTTTGATCTCCCGGGTGCACCGGTTGCAGGCCGGCCCCGCGGCCATGATGCGGTCCTGGAAGGCCTGACCCAACAGGCACCGCTGGGACAGCCCCAGCCGCTCCGCCATCTCCAGGACGATCTCGTTGCCGCGGCGGTACGCGTACTGCCCCATGTTCACGGTCACCAGGAGCACGCGGTCGGCCCCCAGCGCCTCCCGGCACAGGGCGGCGGCCACGCTGCTGTCCAGCCCGCCGCTGAAGGCCACGGCCACCGGCTCCCCGCGGGTGACCTCCCGGACCTCCTCCACCAGGGACTCCAACAGGCCCACGCCCCCACTGTACCCGACGGCGCAGGCACACACCAGTTCGCCCGGAGGAGGTGGTCTGTTCAACAGTCTCGAATAAAATCGGAGCTGGCCAAGACGGAACTCAAGGAGGGGTTGTCCGTGCGAAGCCTTCCCGTGGTGGTGGCGGCGGTTGCGGTGGCCCTCGCGGTGGGGCTCCCTGCAACCAGTGGCCCTGCGACGCCCGCGCCCCAGGCGGGCGGGACTCTCATCATCGGCCGGGGTGCCGACTCGGTCACCCTGAGCCCGTACGCCTCCGCCTCTCCGGACGCGGAGGTGATCGCGCACGTGGCGGAAACCCTCTACCAGCTCACCCCCGAGGGGAGGATCGAGCCGCTGCTGGCGGAGCGCATGCCGCAGCTTTCGCCCGACGGCCGGTCCATGACCATCCGGCTGCGCCGCGGGATCCGGTTCCACGACGGCACCCCCTTCGACGCCGCCGCGGTGAAGTGGAACTTCGACTTCATCCTGAACCCGGAGAACCGCGCGCCCTTCCGGGCCATCCTCCTCGGGGAGGTCAGCAGCGTGGACGTGGTGGACACCTACACCGTCCGGCTGAACCTGCGGCGCCCCTTCGTGCCCCTGCTGGCCCACCTGACCCACGACTTCCTCGCCATCCACAGCCCCACCGCGGTGCAGAGGGCCGGCGGCATGCGCCCGCCCACGGGCGAGCCGTACGGCCGGCAGCCCGTGGGGACCGGGCCCTTCCGCTTCCGGGAGTGGGTACGGGGCGACCGCATCGTGCTGGAGCGCAACCCCGACTACTGGGGACCCCGCAAGCCCCTGCTGGACCAGGTGGTGTGGCGCGTGATCCCGGACGACGGCGCCCGGGTGCTGGCCCTGGAGGGCGGGCAGATCCACGTGGCGGTGCGGGTGCCGCCCCGGGAGACCACACGACTGGCTTTGAACCGCGCGCTGCGCATCGACCGCACCAGCAGCGTGCGGACCATCTACATCGCGTTCAACAACCAGAAGGCCCCCTTCACCGACGCCCGGGTCCGGCAGGCGTTTAACTATGCGGTGAACAAGCGGGCCATCGTGCAGACGGTGCTGGGCGGTGCCGCGCGGGTGTCCGACGCGCCCATCTCCCCGGGCATCGTGGGCTACAGCCCCATCCAGCCCGGGGGTTGGCCGTACGACGTGGAGCGGGCCAAGCGGCTGCTGGCGGAGGCCGGGCACGGGGGCGGCCTCCAGGTGACCCTCCTGCACCCCACGGGCCGTTACGTGCAGGACGCCGCGGTGGCCGCCGCGGTCCAGGCGCAGCTCCGGGCTGCAGGGATCAACGCCCGGCTGCAGACCATGGAGTGGGCCGCCTACCTGGCCTTCACCAACCAGCCCGTGGACCGTACGCCGGTGGAGATGTTCATGCTGGGGTGGGGCACGGTCACGGGGGACGCGGACTACGGCCTGTTCAGCCTGTTCCACAGCAGCCAGTGGGCGCCCGCGGGGTTCAACCGCTTCTTCTACCGGAATCCGCAGGTGGACCAGCTGCTGGAGGAAGCCCGCGCCATGACCGACCCGCAGCGGCGCGCGGCCACCTACAAGCAGGCCATGGAGCTCATCTGGCGCGACGCGCCGTGGCTGTTCCTGCACAGCGAGTCGCAGGTGACCGGCCTGCGTCGCGAAGTCCAGGGCCTGGTGGTCCACCCCACGGAACGGATCCTGGCCCACAGCGCCTGGCTGGCGCGTTAGGCGCGGACCTTCCCCCGCGCGGGAGGGCCGGCGCGGCCGGCCCTCCCGCGTTTCCCGTACCATAGGACGGGTGACCTGCGGTGTGGCGCTACGTGGCCAAACGCGTCCTGCTGAGTCTCCCCGTGCTCCTGGGGGTGTCGGTGGTGGTGTTCGTGGCCATCCGCCTGATCCCCGGGGACCCCGCGCAGCTCATGGCGGGCCAGGCGGCCACCGAGGAGGTGGTGCGCCAGATCCGCCAGTCCCTGGGGCTGGACCAGCCCCTGCCGGTGCAGTACCTGTACTTCCTCCGCAACGTGGTGCGGGGCGACCTGGGCCGGTCGCTGTTCAACGGGGCACCCGTGGTGGAGGAGCTGGGGCAGCGCTTCCCGCGCACCGTGCGCCTGGCGCTGGCCAGCATGGCCGTGGCGTCCCTGATCGGCATCCCGGCCGGCATCCTGGCCGCCACCCGCCGGCTCACGTGGGTGGACACGGCGGTGATGGTGGTCGCCCTGGTGGGCGTGTCCATGCCCGTGTTCTGGCTGGGGCTCAACCTGATCCTGGTGTTCTCCGTACGGCTCCAGTGGTTCCCCGCGTTCGGCTACGAGACGTGGCGGCACCTGGTCCTGCCCTCCATCACTTTGGGGGCGGCCTCCGCCGCGGTGGTGGCGCGCATGACCCGGTCCGCCATGCTGGAAGTGCTGGGCCAGGACTACATCCGCACCGCCCGGGCCAAGGGGCTGTCGGAGCGGGCGGTGGTGAACCGGCACGCCCTGCGCAACGCCCTCATCCCCGTGGTCACCATCCTGGGGCTGCAGCTGGGGACGTTGCTGTCCGGCGCGGTGCTCACGGAGACCGTGTTCGCGTGGCCCGGGGTCGGGCGCCTGTTGGTGGACGCGGTGCTGGCCCGGGACTACCCCATCATCCAGGGGACCACCTTGCTCATCGCGGCCACCTTCGTGGCCCTCAACCTGGCCGTGGACCTGCTGTACGGCCTGCTGGACCCCCGGATCCGGTATGAGTGACGCCCAGCAGCCTTCCGCCCTGGCCACCGCCCGGCCCGGGGACGGGGTGCGGGCGCGCGGCGTGCTCTCCACGGGGGCCGTGGTGTGGCGCAGGTTGCGCCGCAGCCGGTCCGCGGTGGTGGGGCTGGGCGTCCTGGCGGTGTTCGCCGCCTGCGCGGTGCTGGCGCCGTGGCTGGCCCCCTACGACCCCTACGCCGCGGACCTCGAAAACAGCCTCAAGCCTCCCAGCGCCCGCCACTGGCTCGGGACCGACGAGCTCGGACGGGATCTACTCAGCCGCATCCTGTACGGCGCGCGCCTCTCCATGGTCATCGGCAGCATCGCGGTGGCCATCGGGGTCCTGCTGGGCGTACCCCTGGGGCTGCTGTCGGGCTACCTGGGCGGGTGGTTTGACCTGCTGGTCCAGCGGGCCATCGACGTGCTGCTGGCGTTCCCCAGCACCGTGCTGGCCATCCTCCTGGTGACCATCCTCGGGGTGGGCCTGGTGAACGTGATGATCGCGGTGGGGATCGTGTCGGTGCCCACCTACACCCGACTGGTACGCGGCCAGGTGCTGTCGCTGAAGGAGCAGGAGTTCGTGGACGCCGCCCGCGCCCTGGGTGCGGGCAGCTTGCGGATCGTGTTCCGGCACATCCTGCCCAACACCCTCGCCGTCCTCATCGTGCAGACCACCCTGCAGGTGGCCAGCGCCATCCTGTCCGCGGCCGCCCTGGGGTTCCTGGGGCTCGGAGTCCAACAGCCCACCGCGGAGTGGGGGGCCATGCTGTCCACCGCCCGCCAGCACATCCAGCTGGCTCCCCACACCCTCCTGTTTCCGGGGCTTGCCATCATGCTCACGGTGCTGGGGTTCAACCTGTTCGGGGACGGCCTCCGGGACGCCCTGGACCCCCGCCTGCGCACCTGAGCTCGGCTGGCACCAGGCGTCAGACGCCCTACAATAGCCGCGGAGGGGTGCCGGAGCGGTTGAACGGGGCGGTCTTGAAAACCGCTAGGGTGGAAGCACCCGCGTGGGTTCGAATCCCACC
>VAPR01001216.1_pt1 | contig 13471 bp, 16 predicted proteins | sample 3380701 | NCBI WGS metagenome assembly VAPR01 (sample SAMN11536904, study PRJNA540576) | hot springs metagenome | isolation source: hot spring wet sediment | place: Spain: Lobios | collected 2014-01
GGTTTTACATTAAAGACAACAAAAAATTAATAAAAGTTTTGAATATTAATAAATTTAAAAAAATTTACGGCGAACATAACGTTTACAATCTTCTTTTCAGTTTTTTGGCTAGCTTTTTATATTTAAAAGAGCAGGGAATTGAAATCAAAAAAATTTTAAGAGTTTTAAGGAGAGAGATAATGAAATTAAAGACTCCAGAATTTAGACAACAAATTATTTACAAAAATAAAAACTTAACAATAATCAATGATTCAGCAGGAACAACTCCTGATGCAACTTTAGCAGCTTTAAAAAGATTTTATAACAATAATGTAAATTTTGTTTTTATTACTGGTGGTACTGACAAAAATTTAGAATTTAAAAATTTAGCTAAAGAAATAAAAGATAAAATCCAACCTAAAAATTTAATCTTACTAAATGGCAGTGCTACTCAAAAACTAATTAATGAATTAATAAAACTAAAATATGAACTTATTAAAGACAATATTTGTGAAAATTTAAAAGATTGTTTTCAAAAAGCTTTATTAGTTATTAACAAAAAATCTAAAAATGTTATTCTTTTTTCTCCTGGAGCAGCTTCTTTTGAAAAATTTAAAAATGAATTTGATAGGGGAAAGAAGTTTAATAGATTATTGATTAAATATAAAAAGGTGATATAATATATTTTAATTTTAATTTAATATATTATTACATTCAGAGAGTCGTAACTTTATATTATAAATAAAAACAATGGAAGAACAAGTAGTTTGCCCTACCTGTCAACAAAATCCTTGTGTTTGTAATCAAGAAAATGTTTGTGAAGAATGTGGTCAAAATCCTTGCGTTTGTGAATAAATTAATTGTTTTATATGTTAGTTTAATGGGGCGGTTAGCTCAGTGGTAGAGCGTCCGCTTCACGGGCGGAAGGTCGGAGGTTCAAATCCTCCACCGCCCATTTTTTATTCCCAAGTATAAATTCTCAAATTTTCAAATTTTTTATTTCGCAAAGAATCTATCTTGGCTAAATCAATTAATGAAGTTGGTTTCAAGATATAAAGATCACTTTTATTTTCAATCGTTTCAGCACCAGTATACTGATTAAAGTCTCTTATTTTCTCCTGAATGATTAAACCTAAATCAGTTATTATTTTTTGAATTTTTAATCCTCTTTCTAAACTTTTGCCAGTATAACCATAACAAAGAAAAATAAATTTGTCTTTCAAAAAATTTATATCTTTTCTTTTTTTATTGCTTCCTTTACCTAAAATTATTTCTAAACTTCTTATAAGCCAAACATAAAGAGCATCTGGAGTATAAGGAGGATCAAAAAAAGCAAGATTGAAATTTTTGATTTCTTTCGGTAAAGGATCAAGAACATCCCATTTTAAAGTTTCAATATTTAAATTTTCTTTTAATGATATTTCTTTAATTAAATTTAAAATTCTTTCATCAACATCAATCACCATTATTTTTTCAAATTTTTTATTTAAAGTTAAAGCAATAGAAGTTAAATCATCATCACCAAGAAAAATAATACTTTTTAAATAAGAGAATTTTTCTAGCAATTTAACTCTTTTTAAAACAGTTTCTGAAGTAGCATAAAATTGATCAAATTTTCTTTCTGGTATGGGTCTTTGATATTTTTGAATGATTTTTTCGAAGTTCATTTTTTTAATTATAATTTAGGGAGATCAAATTATAACTTTAAAAATGATTTTAAAAAATATTTTTTCAAAAAAATTTTATTGGCTAATATTTGTTTTATTTTTTGCTTTCTTCTTAACTTTATTTTTATTTTTGCCAATATTACTTGGCAAAGAACCAATGGATATTAAAACTTATTTATCAGCTTTAACTTTCAAAGATTATTTGATTTATTTAATTTTGTCAATTTTGATAGCTTTTAATTTGGTTCTTTTAATTTATCAAAAAAGAGAATTAAAAATAGCAATCTTACCGGAGGTTGCTTTTAAATCAGGAACTGGTATTTTAGGAATATTTTCTGGAATTTTAGCAACTGCTTTTTGTCTTTCTTGTTTAGCACCGATTTTCGCCCTTTTAGGATTAAGCTTTGGAACAATGTTAATATTCTTAAAATATAAATTTTACTTTTTATTAATTGCTATAATTTTAATTTTTTTATCCATCTATTTTTCTTTACAAAGAATAAAAAGAAAGTGTAATTGCTGAATTTTATTTTAAAATTAATATAATGATATTTGATTATCAAAACTCTAGTGTTGATAAAAAAGAAATTTTAGAAATTGGTAAAAATTTATTTGATTATCTTGATGAAATAAAGGAAAAGAGAAGTTTTAATTATGATTTTCCGGAATCTTTTATTTTTTTGCCTGAAGATGAAAAAATTTTGGAGGAAGTAAATAATTTAGCTGAAAAATTTAAGGATATAAATAGTTTTGTTGTTATTGGCATTGGTGGTTCTAATTTAGGAGCATTAGGAGTTTATTCGGCATTAAAGCATAAAGCAAATAAAAAAATTATTTTTGTTGAAACTTTTGATCCTTTTGTCTTAGATGAATCTTTAAAAGAAATTGAAAATAATAACTCAGTTTTAATTTTAATTAGTAAATCCGGCACAACCCTTGAAAGTTTAATTAATTTTGAAATTTTAAAGAACAAATTAAAAGAGGTTGATAGTAATTGGAAAGAAAAAATTGTTATTATTACTGATAAAAATTCCAAATTAGATCTTTATGCTCAAAAAGAAAAATTAAATGTTTTGTATATTCCAAACCAAGTTGGAGGAAGATTTTCATTTTTTTCTCCGGTTGGTTTATTTCCTTTAAAAGTTGTAGGAATTGATATTGAAAAATTAAAAGAAGGAGCAATAGAAGTTAATAAGCTTTTTTTAGAAAAAGATTTTGAAAACAATTATTCTTTGATTAGTGCTAGTATTGTTTATTATCATTATTTAAATAATAAAAATATTTATAATTTCTTTTTATTTTTGCCTCAACTTGAAGATCTTGGTATTTTTTGCAGACAATTAATTTCTGAAAGCTTAGGAAAAGAAGGTAGGGGAATAACACCTTTAGTCTCAATTGGAACAAGAGATTTACATTCAATGTATCAATTATTTGCTGATGGACCAAAAGATAAATTTACTAATTTTGTTTTTGTTGAAAATATTAGTCAAGATTTTGTGCTAAAGAATTTTGATTTTGAAGAAATAAAAAAATTTGAAAATAAAAATTATTATCAGTTGTTGAAAGATATTTATTCTGCAGTTAAGAAAAGTTATCAAAAATTAAATTTACCATTTTTTGAAAATATTTTTAGTAATTTAGATGAAAAAGAAATTGGAGCTTTTATGCAAATGAAAATGATTGAAACAATTTATTTAGGAAAACTAATGAAAATCAATCCTTTTAATCAACCAGCAGTTGAAAATTATAAAAAAGAAATAAATATTTAATTTTTTTTAGAAGTATAATATTATAAATAAAGGTCATTATTAAACAATATAAAATTTTATGCAAGAAAAAATTAAAACATATCTTTATCTTACAATCATAGGAGGTATATTTTCTTTTGTTGTTGGATTTTATCTGTTTTTAAGTTTACAATATAAAAGCTATTCTCCAGTAAGATCTTTTTCTGTTTCTGCCGAAGGCAAAGTAAATGCTATTCCTGATATTGCTGAAATAAGATTAACTGTTATTAGCGAAGGTAAAGATTTAGGAAATATTCAAAAAGAAAACTCGGAAAAAATAAATAGGATTATTAATTTTCTAAAAGAAAAAGGAATTAAAGCTGAAGATATTAAAACAGAAATTTATAATTTACAACCAAAGTATGATTGGCAAAAATCGCCTTATCAAATTGTTGGTTATACTTTAAATCAAACAATTTTAGTAAAAATTAGAGATTTTAACAAAATTGGGGAAATATTAAGCGAAGCAGTTAAAAATGGTGCTAATCAAATCTCAGGACCAAATTTTACAATTGATGATCATGAAAAATTAGAAAAATTAAAAGAAGAAGCAAGAGAAATAGCGATCAAAAAAGTAAAAGAAAAAGCAGAAAAAATAGCTAAAGTTGGAGGATTTAAACTTGGTAAAATCATGAATATTCAAGAAAGTGAATATTTTCAACCAATACCTCTTCGATCAAGTGAATTAATGAAAACTTCTTTAGAGTCACCATTACCTCAAATAGAACCAGGTTCTCAAGAGTTAAAAGTTACAGTTACTATAACTTACGAAATAAGATAAAGAAAAATGGCACACTTAATTCTTGATTCAACTTATTATGTAGTTAAAAATTCGAAAGACGTCAAAATTAATATTGATGGAATTGATAAATTTTTAGAAAATATCAAAAAAATAGAAGTTCCTGAATGGGATAAAAAAATTCATTTTTATTCAGAAAATAAAGAAAAACTTTTAAATTATCTATTATTAATCGATTGCAACAACTTTTGTTTTTGGGGCACTAAAAAAGAAGGATATTTTACTTTAGCTAAAGAACTCAAAAATTTTTTTGAAAAAGAAATGGGTTGTTAATATGAGCTTAGGTACATCAGCTGATATTCAGTCTTTTCATGATGCAGTTATTAGAGTTTATAATGCTGGAATTGTTGAGGTAGCAGCTGCTGGCAATTCAGGCGGTGCAGTTATTTATCCGGCTGCTTATCCAGAAGTAATTGCTGTTTCAGCAACTGATCAAAACAATCAAATTGCAAGCTGGTCATCAAGAGGACCAGAAATTGATTTTGCTGCACCAGGTGTTAGTATTTATTCAACTTATAAAGGTTCTTCTTATGCTACCTTAAGTGGAACTTCAATGGCTACTCCACATGTTACTGGAGTTGCTGCTTTAGTTTTAGATACTAATGTTTGTGATTTTGATAATAGTGGTATTTGCACTCCAGATGAAGTTAAAACAAGAATGGCCAATACAGCAGTTGATTTAGGCACTCCAGGCAAAGATGATCTCTATGGCTATGGTTTAATTAATGCTTATAGAGCTTTGACTCAATAAATTTAAAAACAATCGAAAAACTAAAATAAAAATCTATTTAGATTGATTTAAATTTTCAATTAGAATGAATTTCTTGTTATACTTTATTTAAATTTTATTTAAATTTTCTAATGAATGAATTTATTCCTAAAATAGGATTAGAAATTCATTTAGAATTATCAACAAAAACAAAGCTTTTTTGTTCTTGTTTGAATGATCCTGAAGAAACTGAGGCTAATAAAAACATTTGTCCTGTTTGCACGGGCCAACCTGGTGTTTTGCCTGTTTTAAACAAACAAGCAGTTATTTATGCCTATTCTTTAGCTAAAGCTTTAAAAATGAAAATTAATGAAAAGAGTGTTTTTGCAAGGAAACATTATTTTTATCCTGATTTGCCCAAAAATTACCAGATTAGTCAATATGAAATTCCTTTGGCTCAAAACGGAGAGGTTGATGTGATGAGAGAAAATTTTCGCAAAAAAATTAGAATAAGAAGGCTTCACATTGAAGAAGATACTGGAAGTAATATTCATTATGGTAATTATAGTTTAATTAATTTTAATCGTTCTGGAGTGCCACTTTTGGAAATTGTTACTGAACCAGATTTTAATTCATCGGAAGAAGTTGAAGCCTTTGCTGAAGATTTTGTTTTATTAATTAGATATTTAGGAATCTCGGAAGCAAGCGCTGAAAAAGGACAAATTAGGTTTGAAGCTAATATTTCTTTAGGAAAAGGCAAAGAATTGGGGACAAAAGTTGAAATTAAAAATATTGCTAAAGTTCAATCTTTAAAAAATGCAGTTACTATTGAAATTGAAAGGCACAAAGAGTTATTAGAAAAAGGAGAAAAGATAATTCAAGAAACAAGAGGTTATGATGAAATTAAGAACATTACTTTTTCTCAAAGAACAAAAGAGGAAGAACAAGATTATCGCTATTTTCCTGAACCAGATTTGCCACCATTAGTTATTGATAATGAAATTAAAGAAAAAGCAATAGAAATTGAAACCCCCTGGGATAAAAGGTTAAGATTTGAAAAAGAATATCAATTAGATTTTCGAACTAATTATCTTTTAACAAGAGAAAAATTTATTGCTCATTTTTTTGAAGAAAGCTTTTCTGAATTAAGAGAAATGATTAAAGATTTTGAGATGACCAAAAAATTGGTTTTGAATTATCTAATTAACGATTTGATTGGTTTAATTGAAAAACTTAAAATTAATTTTAATGAAAAGCTAGTTCATCCTCACGAATTTGCTCATTTACTTTTTAATTTTCATCAAGGAAAAATTTCTTCTAAAATAGTTAAAGAAGCTTTAGAAATGGCATTAAAGGGTGAAAAAAATATTGAAGAAATTGTTAAAGAAAAAGAAAAAATTAGTGATGTTGAAATTTTGAATGAAATTATAAATAAAGTTGTCGAAAACAATCAAAAAGCTGTTGAAGATTATTTAAAAGGGCATCAAAAGTCTTTTGAATTTTTAGTTGGTCAAATAATGAAAGAAACAAAAGGAAGGGCAGACCCAACATTAATTAGAGAATTATTAAAAGATAAACTCTCAGTTTAAAACTTAAACAATGGAAGAAATTTTTAAAGAAAAATATGATAAAAATTTTGCTATTTTAAGTATTTATTCAGGCGTTGGTGGCAAAGATGCTGAAGATTGGGTTGGTATTTTAAAAAGAATGTATGAAAAATTTTTTAAAAGAATGAAATGGAAATATTTTTTAGTTGATGAAGATCCAAATGAATTTGGTGGTTATAAATTTGTTAGTTTTCAAGTTAATAGCCCTTATGCTTATGGTATTTTAAAATCAGAGAAAGGTGTTCATCGCCTTGTTAGAATTTCACCATTTTCAGCCAAAAGATTAAGACATACAAGCTTTGCTTATGTTGATGTTTTACCATTGATTGAAAAACCAGATTTTAAGATACAGGATAGTGATTTAAAAATTGAGTTTTTCCGAGCTGGTGGACCAGGAGGACAAAATGTCAATAAGGTTGAAACTGCGGTCAGAGTTATTTATAAACCATTAAATTTAGTGGTAACTTGTCAATCAGAAAGATCTCAACAAAGAAATCGAGAATTAGCAATACAAATTTTATATTCGAAAATTCAAAATCTACTTGAAGAAAAACAAAAAAAAGAAATTGAAGAATTAAAAGGAGAAAAAATTGAAATTGGTTGGGGAAATCAAATAAGATCTTACATTTTTGATCCTTATAAATTAGTTAAAGATTTAAAAACAAAAAAAGAAACAAATAAAATAGAAGAAATTTTGGACGGAAAATTAGAACTTATAAATCCAATCTTAGAAAAAATTAGTTAATTTGATATAATTAAAAAATAATGATAATTTTTAAAAATGTCAGTAAAGTATATTTTCAAAATGTTGTAGCCCTTGATAATGTTAGTTTTGAAATCAAAGCTGGTGAATTTGTTTTTTTAGTAGGAAGATCTGGGGCAGGGAAAACAACTGCTTTAAAAATTCTAAGAAGAGAAGAAGAACCAACAAGAGGCCAAGTTTATTTTAAAAATAAAAACATTTTAGAAATTCCTAAAAGAAAAATTGGTGAAATTAGAAGGAAAATATCAGTGATTCACCAAGATTTTAAATTATTAAACAAAAAAACTGTTTTTGAAAATATCGCTTTACCACTAGAAATAATTGGTAAGTCTTCACAAGAAATTAGAAAAGAGGTTTTCAATATTACTGAACGCTTAAATTTGCAGACAAAATTAAATCAAATAGTGGAAACTTTATCTGGAGGAGAAAAACAAAAGGTTTGTTTAGCAAGAAGTTTAATATCTAACCCAGAGGTTCTTCTTGCTGATGAACCAACAGGCAATTTAGATCCAATAGCAACCCATGAAATTATGGAAATTCTAAAATCTTTGAATAAAGAGGGAATAACTATTATTTTAGCAACTCATAATAAAGAATTGATAGAACTTCTAAAGACAAGAGTGCTTACTTTAAATAATGGTCGTTTAGTTCGCGACGAAAACCCCGGAAGATACACTTTAGTTTAAAATTTATTTAATGTTTAATAAAATAAAAAAAGTTTTTATTTATGGCTATAATTTATTTTGGCAGGAAAGTTTAATTTCTTTGATTAATCTTGGAATAACAATTTTTGTTGTATTTTTTATTTGGTCTACTTTTTTAGGTTTTTATTTTTTAAATCAAATGATTAGCTATCTTCAAGAAAGATTAGATTTTTCAATTTACTTCAAACAAGATATTTCTCGTGATGAAATTATAAAAATTCAAAAAATTATTCAGAACTTTCCCGATGTTGATCGAGTTGAATTTATTCCCAGAGAAATTGCTTTAGAAAAATTTAAAAAAGAAATAAAAGGAAACCCCATTATTGAACGAGCAATTCAAGAAGTTCAGGTTAATCCCCTGGTAGATTATTTAATTGTGAAGGCAAATAATTCAGAAGCTTACATTAAAATTGCTGATTATTTGGAAAAATCTCCTTACAAAGTTTATATTGACTATGTTACTTATTTTGAAAATGTTAAAGTTATTGAAAGAATTATTAATTTTTCTAATCAAATTAAATTTTTAATTGTTGTTATTGGTTCTATTATTTTATTTTTTGCTTCTTTAATTCTTTTTAATTCTTCATTAATTTCAATTTATTCTCAAAGAGAGGAAATTGAAATTTTAAGGATAATTGGAGCTAATAATTGGTTTATCAGGGGACCCTTTTTTATTTATGTTTTGTTAACTTCTCTTCTTGGTTACATTTTAGCTTTAAGTATAATTATTATTTTCTTAATGAAAACAGAAAACTTTTGGCCAACGCTTCTTTATAATTTTCAACCATCAAATTTTGTCGCCGAAAATTTTATCTTTTTAAATTTTATTTGTTTGGCAATAATTTTATTTGTTAACCTCATTTCAACATTTATTGCTATGCAAAAATATTTAAAAAAATGATTGAAAGAACATTAGTTTTAATTAAACCAGATGGAGTTGAAAGAAAATTGATCGGTGAAATTATTTCAAGGTTTGAAAAAGCAGGATTAAAAATTGTTGGCTTAGGTATTGTTAAACCATCTAAAAATTTAATTGATAAACATTATCCTAAAGATAGAAAGTGGATCGAAAATTTAGGTTATAATTTAATTAAAACAAGTGAAGAAGCTAAGATTAAAATAAATTTAAAAAAAGATTATAGGGTAAATAATGTTTATGAACTTGGACTTAAAATTAGAGAGTGGTTAATTGATTTTATGTCGTCAGGACCGGTTGTTAAAATTGCTTTAGAAGGACCAAGTGCAGTTCAGGTTGTAAGAAAATTAGTTGGTAAAACAATACCATTTTTAGCTGAACCGGGAACGATAAGGGGAGATTATTCAATTGATACTCCTCTTTTAGCCAATTTAGAAAGAAGACCAGTAAAAAATCTTATTCATGCCTCTGGTAATCTTGAAGAAGCTAAAAAAGAATTAAAGTTATGGTTTAAAAGGTCAGAATTGTTATAATTTAAAAAATGGTTGTTCCAACAAAAAAATTGTCAAGAGCCAGATATAGAAAAAGAAGATTTCAAAAAGAAAAGACAGAAATTCCCCAACTCCAAAAGTGTAAAAATTGTGGAGCTTTAACTTTGCCTCATCGGGTTTGTGTTGAATGTGGTTTTTATAAAGGAAGATTTATTATGAGTTTTAAAAAAGAAAAAAAGAAAACTAAATGAGCACCAGACATCTTTGTCGAATTATTGTTCTTCAAACTTTATATCAGTGGAGTTTTTTGGGTTATCCTGAGGGGAAGTGGAAAAAATTTTTTGAAGAAAATTTAGAAGAATTTGGTCCTGATATTGATGAATCTGATTTTGCAAGAAAAATTATCGAAGGAGTTGTGGAAAATTTAGAATTTATTGATGAAATAATTAAAAGAAATACTAAACACTGGCCTTATGAACAAATTCCTTTAGTTGAAAGGAATATTTTAAGAATTGCTGTTTATGAAATTTATTTTCAAAATCACGAAGAAGTGCCCTTAAAGGTAATTATTAACGAGGCGATTATCTTAGCAAAAAACTTTGTCAACGAGTCAGCAGCTAAATTCATTAATGGTGTTTTAGGCTCTGTCTATGAAGAATACACATCTCAACTTACTTCCAAAAGAGAAAATTGAAAAAACTTTGGGAATAAAAATAAAAAATCAAAAAATTTGGTTAGAAGCTATTTTACATAAATCTTGGCTTTATTTTCATCCTGAATATAATTTACCAGACAATGAAAGATTAGAATTCTTGGGCGATTCAATCTTACAAACTATAACTTCTTTGTATCTTTATCAAAAATATCCAAATTTAAATGAAGGGGTTTTAAGTTTAATAAGAGCAAGCTTAGTCAATAGGGAAAGATTGGGGGAAATAGCTAAAAAATTAAAAATAGAAGAATTTTTGTTAATTGGAAAAAATTTTGATGAAAAAGGTTTGAAAACAGTTTTAGGAAATAGTTTTGAAGCAATTATTGGAGCAATATTTTTAGATAGTGGTTTTAGAAAAGCAAAAGAATTTATTGAAAAGTATGTTTTAGTTGGTGTTGAAAAAATTGTTCAAGATAAAACTTATAAAGATCCAAAAACTTTACTTCAAGAATATCTTCAAAAAACTTATAATGAGCTCCCAAAATATGTTTTAATTGAAGAATCTGGCCCTCCTCATAAAAAAGTTTTTAAGTCAGCTCTTTATTTTAGAAATGAAAAAATAAGTGAAGGGCAGGGGAAAAGTAAACAGGAAGCAGAATTTGACGCTGCCGAAAAGGCTTTGAAAGTTTTTAAAAATTTTATATAATTTTATTAATTAATTTGAAAAGGCTTTGAAAGTTTTTAAAAATTTTATATAATTTTATTAATTAATTTAATTAATGAAAGGGAAAATTTCTTTAGAAATAATAGCTATTTTGATAGTTTTTATTTTGATAATTGGCGGTGGTTATTTTTTCTTGGGAGAAAAGTTATTTAAAACCAAAAAAGATGAAAAAAAAGATGAAAGAGCTGAAATTATCTTACCTACACCTCAATTTGCTACAGTTTCACCTCAGATAATTGATATTCAATCAAACAATCAACAATCAACCCAAACACAATTATTGAAATCTGAGCAAAATGAACCAACGCAAAACACTGATAAAACATTAACATTTATTCCTTTAATTAAATCAACAGATTTAAGTAATTCGAAAATAGAAAAAACTGATAATGCTTTTAAAATAACAAATCTTCCTGTTGGAACACCAATTTATATGCCATTCGATGGTGAAGTTGCTTGGTATGTTGATGAAATTTCTGGTATTGAAATTGATCATTTAGAAATTGCAAATAAAGATTATTTTGTTTCCATTATAGGCTTTTTAAATGTTAAAAATAATATTCCCTCTAATTATTCAAAAGTTAAAATCTCTAAAAGCCAAATAATTGCCAACATCGAGTCTTCACCTGATTTAAATTCAAGTTTTCAGCTTGTTGTTAGTGCATTCGATGCTAAAACATTAAAACCTAAATTTGATATTTTAAAAAATTTAATTTCAAAATAAAAAGTTTTTAACAGTTGACAAAAATTTAATTCAAATTTATAATGTTTTAAAGAAAAATGATAAGATATTTTTATCTAATAGGAATACTACTTTTTGCAGCTATTAGTATTTCTTATTCTCAAACTATCTATATTCCTTCTAATGCTCAAACTTGTGAAAGTCAATGCATTGATGTAACTCAAGATTATTTAAATTACATTAATTGTCCTTTTTCTAATTGTAATTATTGTGCTGTAGGACCAAATTGGAATGATAGCGGGGGATGGGGAAGAGCTTGTGGAGAAATAGAACCTCAAACAACAGCAACAGCAAAATGGTCTATTTTTAGATATCAAATTTTTGAGTGTCGACAACCTTGCAATCAAAATAATAAATTTTATAAATTTACCTTTACTACTTCAACTTGCTCACTTGGAGATAAATATGATCCTGATTTTCCTGGATTTTTAAGAATAGCATCTCCAAGTTGTCAAGAAAATAGTGTGGGTTATCTTTATAAAGTATGTTGCAACGGTAATAGAGTTGGAACAACTGTGTCTCTGGGTAATATTGATAATAAAAATCCAGAAGAAGGAACTTGTGGTGTTGGGTTGCCGGTGATTAGATATGTTGAAGAGTCAATAGCTCAAAGTGGTCAAAAGGACATCTATTGTCAAAACATAAATTATACTGGTAGCTTGTCTTTGACCCCACAACAACCTCAAGCAACTTCAACACTTGACATTATTTCAAATATTGCTTCTCAAATAAAACCTTTTATTATCTATAAATTCTCTAATGTCAATATCAGAGTCACTGCTTCTTCAAATCCATTAGAAAGGTTTTGGCTTGAAATTAAAGATCCAAAAAATAACATAAAAGTTTCTTCTCCTTTTCTTTATTACCCTCGATATTCTTCACTTCAATTACAATGCTTTTATCCCCGAGCAGGAACTCATTCTCTTGTAACTTATGTTGATGAAATAAGAAATGATGGGAAAATTTATAAAAAAGGATCTACCCCATTTGATAAACAAGTTTATCGCTATATTTGTTATCAAGGTTTTTGTTGGGAGTGTCCTCAGGAACCACAAATTTCTGACGGTAGGATAGATGTTCGATCTGCTAACTGCCAAGTAGTTGAACCAGCAAAATGTCAATACTATATTAGATCAAGTTGCCAAGCCAGAGGTCGAGAGTAAAAACAAACAAAAAAAATGAATAAAAATTTTTTAAAAATATCAACATTATTTTCATTTCTTATAATTACTCTTAGTATTTTATATTCTAATTTTTTAACTTCAAAAGAAGCTATAGGTCAAGTATGTTTTCCTGTCTCTTATACTGGTCTTGAAGGTACAGGAACAGCAAATTCCATCCCTAGATGGCTTAACTCAAATACTTTAGGCAACTCAATTATTTATCAAAAAGATAATAAAATTGGCATTGGAACAACAAGTCCACGGTCACTTTTGGATGTAGCAGGTGATTTGAGAATAAGTCAACCAAGTTATAGCTTAATTTTGGGGAGCGAAAGAGGTGATAATTATGGATGGTGGAGTCCTTGGTTGCACAGACTTTGGGACTCTCCACCACCACCACCACCACCAGTTGATACTTGCAATGGAGACATAACCAGACCTTATACTTGTAGCCCTAATGATGTCAAAACTTGTGTTGATGTTGCTGGTATAGCAAGAGTATTAGTGGTGCCAGGTCCAAGTCCAAGGACTGATTATATGCAGCGTAATGTTACCTGCGTCTTAGATACTCCAATTTACAAAATTCATAACTCGCTGGGAACCTTACAATTTGTTGATGTCAGAAATAATCCAAATTTAGTTATTACTCAAGATGGCCTTGTCGGCATCGGAACGACGACACCGGCTCGAAAATTAGATGTAGTTGGTGGTTATGTTCGTTCTGATACAGGTTTTTGTATAGGAAGCAGTTGTATAACTTCTTGGCCA
>VAPR01001221.1_pt1 | contig 13435 bp, 10 predicted proteins | sample 3380701 | NCBI WGS metagenome assembly VAPR01 (sample SAMN11536904, study PRJNA540576) | hot springs metagenome | isolation source: hot spring wet sediment | place: Spain: Lobios | collected 2014-01
GGCTGCCCGGGCCGTTTCTGCGCCAGCTGCGGCAGGTCTTCCTCCACCACCACCGCCAGCACCGGGTAACCGCCCGTGGTGGGGCCGTCCGGCATGAGCACGATGGGCTTGCCGGAAGGCGGCACCTGCACCGCGCCCACCACCATGCCCTCCGACACGATCTCGCCTGGGCCCGCGTGCGGCACCGGAGGGCCGTCCAGCCGGTAGCCCGCCCGGTCGCTGCGCACGGTCACCACGTACTCCCCCGACAGGAAGCGGTCGAGGGCGCCAGGGGCAAAGGCGTCCAGGTGCGGCCCGGGGAGCACCCTCACCGACCGTGCCCGGCCCCCGCCGGCCTGCCGCGGCGCGCCCGTGGGTTCGCGTCCGCGCCGGACCACGTCACCTCTCCGGAGGACCCGCCCACCCAGGCCCGAGGGCACGTGGGTGCTGCGGCTTCCCAGCACCTCGGGGACCTCCACGCCTCCCGACAGGGCCAGGTAGCACCAGCTCCCCCTTCGGGGCTTCCGGAACCGCAACACCTGCCCCCGGCGCAGCCGCACCGGCCTTGCCAGGGCGATGTCGGACCCGTCGACTTCCGGGGTGAAGTCCGCGCCGGCCACCGCCACCTCCACGTCCACCAGAGCTTCCAGGACGGGACCTGGCCAGGTGAACTCCAGGGCCGCGCAGCCGGGGGCGTTCCCCACGGCACCGTTGGCCTCCTGCAACGCCTCGGGGTCCATGGCTCCGGAAGGAGGCACCCCGTAGCGGCGGTACCCGAACCGGCCCAGGTCCTGCACGGTGCACAGCAGCCCGCCGTCCAGCACCGCCAGCGCCGGTAGCCCTGTCCCGCCCTCCTGCTCAGGCCGGGCGGCGGCCGGCCAGTCGGCGCGCTCCGTGGGCACAAACCGCACCCGGTCTCCGACTTCGAACAGGGCCGGTGGCTCTCTGTTGGGGTCGAACACCACCGCAGGCGTGCGGCCCAGGATGCGCCAGCCACCCGCGGTGGACGAAGGGTACACGCCGGTCTGCCTGCCCGCCACCGCCACCGACCCCGGAGGGACCTTGGGCCTGGGCTGCGCTAGCCGCGGTGCCGCGATGCGGTCGGGGACGGTGCCCATGTACGCGAACCCCGGGGAAAAGCCCAGCATGTACACCAGGTACTCGGTGCCTGCGTGGAGCTCCACCACCTCGCGCTCCGACAACCCGGCCCACGCGGCCACCTCCGGGAGGTCCGGGCCAAACTCGCCCCCGTACACCACCGGTAGCTCGTGCCGCTTTCCCTCAGGCGCTGCCTCCCGGGTGGCGGGTGCTGCCTGCAGCCTGGCCGCCAGTTCGTCCCGGGTCACAAGCCGCGGGTCGAAGTGGACCACGAGTGAAGCATACGCGGGCACGGTCTCCACCACGCCCGGCAGCCCCCGCACCCACCGGTCCAGCTGGAGGACCCGCGCCAACAGCTTGGGGTCCACCTCGCTCCCCAGCCGCACCAGAAGCGCCCGCGGGCCGAACGACAAGAGGATCATCAGCTCTGCGGGGATGTGCCGCGGTACACGCGCGGCAGCCGGGGACCGATGCGGGTCACGATCTCGTACGGGATCGTGCCACACCGGCGCGCCAGCTCTTCCGCGGGCACCGCGGGGCCGAGCAGCTCCACCGGCTCCCCCTCGGCCACTTCCCCGTCCCCGGCGTCCAGCATGAGGAAGTCCATACACACCGCCCCTGCGTACGGAACGCGCTGCCCCCGCACCACGGCGAACCCTCGGTTGGAGAGGCTGCGTGGGATGCCGTCCCCGTAGCCCACGGGGACCGTGACGATGGTGGAAGGCCGGGAGGTCCTGTAGCTGGCACCGTAGCTCACGGGGGTCCCCTCGGGGACCCGGCGCACCTGCACCGCGCGGGCCACCACCCGCATGGCAGGACGCAGCTCGGGCGTGGGAACCCCACAGGGCAGCCCGTACAGGGCGATCCCCACCCGCACCAGGTCCAGGTGGGCCCCCCGCACGGTGAAGGTGGCCGCGCTGTTGGCCGCGTGCAGGAACGGCACGTGGTGGCCCCGGCCCCGCAGCACCTCCACCACCTCCAGAAACCGCTGCAGCTGCAGCTCCGTGAAGGTGCGGTCGGTGTCCGCGCACGCGAAGTGGGTGTACACGCCCTCCAGGTGCAGTCCGGGGGTGTCCGCGATCCGGTCCGCCACCTCCGGCGCCTCCTCCGGGGTGAACCCCACCCGCGTCATCCCCGTGTCCACCTTGAGGTGGACCGCCACGCCCACCGGGGAGCGGCTGCTGGCTTCCACCACCGCCCGGAGGCTCTCCCTGGAGAACACGGTGAACGACACCCGCCGCGCGGCGCCTTCCGCCACCGCCTCCGGGCTGCTGTACCCGAACACCAGCAACGGCGCCTCCAACCCGGCTGCGCGGAGCTGCAGGGCCTCTTCGGGGAGCGCCACCCCCAGCCAGCTGGCTCCCGCCTCCAGCGCCGCGCGGGCCACGGGCACCGCTCCGTGCCCGTACCCGTCCGCCTTCACCACGGCCATCAGCTGGGTAGACCGTGGCAGCACGCCCAGCGTGGTGCGGACGTTGGACCGGACCGCGTCCAGGTCCACCTCAACCCAGGCTGGCCGCATGGAGGTACGAAAAGGGTTCCTTCACCTGCCCGGTGCGTACCCGGTACATGGCCTCAGGCATCCGGTCCGCCACGTCGTGCGCCAGGAGCCCTCGATCGCCCCGCTCCCGCGCCAGCAGGTCCGCAGCCAGGCCGTGCAGGTACGCGGCCACCCAGGCGGCGTCGAAGGGAACCAGCCCCTGGGCCAGGAGCGCCGCCACCGCCCCTGTCAGCACGTCGCCCATCCCGCCCGAGGCCATGCCGGGGTTGCCGGTGGGGTTCACCACCGCCCGACCTTCGGGCGAGGCCACCACCGTGCGGGCGCCCTTCAGCAGCGTGACCGCGCCCGTGAGCCGCGCGGCAGAGCGCGCCACCTCCAGCCGCGCCCGCTGGACCTCGGGGGTGGAGATCCCGAGCAGGCGGGCCAGCTCCCCGGGGTGGGGAGTGATCACCACCGGCGCCCGCGCGCCCCGCAGCAGGCTCAGCTGGCCCGCCAACACGTTCAGGGCGTCCGCGTCCAGCACCAGGGGGCGGTCACACCTCTCCACCACCGCCCGCACCACCTGGCCCACACCGTCTGCGGTGGTGAGCCCCGGGCCCAGGGCCACCACGTCCGCGTCCTGGGCGAACTCCATGATGGGATCCACCGCGGAGGCGTCCAGGGCTCCGCGAGAGTCTGGCAGCGCCGCCGGCATGAACTCCAGGGCAGACGCAGCCGCCGCGGGGAAAATGCACTCGGGCACCAGCAGCCGCACCAGCCCGGCCCCGCACCGCAGGGCGCCCAGGGCTGCCAGCTTGGGCGCGCCGGGGAACCGGGCGGACCCGGCCACGACCAGCACGCGGCCGTAGGTACCCTTGTGGGTGTCCGGGGCCCGGGGTGGCAGCAGCCTGGCCACCTGGGAGGCGGTGGCCACCTCCGTGGGCAGGGAGGCAGCGTCCAGGACCAGCCTGCGGGGAAGCCCCAGGTCGGCCACCACCACCTCTCCGCAGTAGCCCGCCCCGGGGTAGATCAGCAGGCCCACCTTCGGCAGCCCCATGGTGACGGTCACCTGGGCGCGCACGCAGGGCCCCTCCACCTTCCCCGTGTCCGCGTCCAGGCCCGAGGGCACGTCCACCGCCACCACGGGCAGCCGGGCCTCGTTGATGGCCTCGATGGCGCGCGCCGCCAGGCCCATGGGAGAGCCCCGGAAGCCGGTTCCGAAGATGGCGTCCACGATCACGTCCGCCCCGGCTCCCACCGCCTTCAGGGCGGTGTCCACCGCGCCCACCACGTTGTCCACCTCCACCCCCGTAACGCGCAGCGCGCGCAGGTTGGTGGCCGCGTCGCCCTCCAGATCCTGGTCGCGGGCCAGCAGGTACACCCGCACCGAAAGGCCCGCGTTGGCCAGGTGGCGGGCCGCGCACAGCCCGTCCCCCCCGTTGTTGCCCTTCCCGCAGACCACGGCCACGCGGCTGCCGCCCCGTTCCCGCAGCAGCCTCCACACCACCTGAGCCACCGCGCGGCCGGCGTGCTCCATCAGCAGCAGGGTGGGCAGGCCGGCCTCCTGCACCGCCCGGCGCTCCAGCTCCCGCATCTCGCTAGCGGTCACCAGCTTCACGCGGCCCCTCCGCCACCGCCACCGCCACCGCGTACTCCCGCGCGTGCGACAGGGACACGTGCACCGCCGCCACGCCCAACCGCTCCGCCACCCGGGCCGCCTCCCCGTGCAGCCGCGCGTGCGGCCGGCCCGAGGGATCCCGGAGGATCTCGATGTCCCGGAACCGAACCCGGCCCCAGCCGCAGCCCAGCGCCTTCATCACCGCCTCCTTGGCCGCGAAGCGGGCCGCGAGCCGAACCGGCCCGTCCCGGGCCGTCGCGTGCTGCAACTCCCCGGGCGTGAACACGCGGGCCAGAAACGCCTGCCCCCAGCGTTGCACCGCCCGCCGGACCCGCGCCACCTCCACCACGTCCACACCCACTCCCAGCACCACTTACGGGGCCCCCTCCGGGCGCTCCGCCTCCTCCACCAGGAGGACGGGGATCCCTTCCCGCACGGGGTAACGCCGCCCACAGGAAGGACAGGCGAGGCGGTCGCCCTCCTGGGCGAGCCGGCCCCGGCAGGCGGGGCAGGCCAGCAGGTCCAGCAGCGCGCGATCCAAGGAGCCGTCCACCGGCTGGTACGGTTCGGCACCGGTCCGGTGGATTCCCGCTACTCCACGGTCACGCTCTTGGCCAGGTTACGGGGTTGGTCGATGTCGTGCCCCCTCTCGCGCGCCACCCAGTACGCGAGGAGCTGCAGGGGGACGGCCGCCAGCACGGGGCTCAGCAGGTCGTCCGTGCGCGGGATCCGCAGCACCCGATCCGCCAGTTTGGCGATCTCCCGGTCGTCCTCGTAGGCCACCGCCACCACCCGCGCACCGCGGGCCCGCACCTCCTGCAGGCCGGAGACGGTCTTGTCGTACACGTGGCCCTGGGTCAGCACCACCACCACGGGGGTTCCGGGGGTCACCAGGGCCAGGGTGCCGTGCTTCAGCTCGCCCGCGGGCATGGCCTCGGAGTGCACGTACGAGATCTCCTTCAGCTTCAGCGACCCCTCCATGGCCACCGCGTAGTCCAGCCCGCGGCCGATGAAGTACATGTGCTCGCTGTCCGCCACCTCCCGGGCCAGTGCCTCCACGGGAGCGGGGTTGTTCAGCACCTCCTGCACCTTCCGGGGCAGCGCCGCCAGCTCGTCCACCAGCTGCCGCGCGCGCTCCGGGGCCAGGCTGCCCCGGAGAGACCCCAGGTGAAGGGCCAGGAGGACCTGCCCCACCAGCATGGTGAGGTACGCCTTGGTGGACGCCACCGCGATCTCGGGGCCCGCCCGCGTGTACAGGACGTCGTCCGCCTCGCGGCTCAGGGTGCTCCCCACCACGTTGGTCACCGCCAGCACGCGGGCGCCCCGGGACCGGCAGAGCCGCGACGCCGCCAGGGTGTCCGCGGTCTCCCCGGACTGGCTGATGGCCACCGCCAGGTCGCCCGCCCGCACCAGAGGGTCCCGGTAGCGCAGCTCGTGCGCGTGGTCCACCTCCGTGGGGACCCGCAGCAGCCGCTCGAACAGGTAGCGGCCCACCAGCCCCGCGTGGTACGCGGTCCCGCAGCCCGTGATCCAGATCTTCTCCAGCGCCCGGGCGAAGGAGCCGTCGAAGTGCACGTCCTCCAGGACCACGGGGCCGTCCCCGTCCAGCCGGCCCATGAGGGTCTCCTGCAGGGCGCGGGGCTGTTCGTAGATCTCCTTGAGCATGAAGTGCGGGAAGCCTCCCCGCTCCGCCTGCTCCGCGGTCCACGTGACGCGCAGCCGTCCGCGGAAGACCCCTGCTCCCTCCAGCGTCTCCAGCCGGGCCCCCTCCCGGGTCAGCACCACCAGCTCCCCGTCGTCCACCACCAGCACGTCCCGGGTGTACGGGAGCAGCGCCGGGATGTCGGAGGCCAGGAGCATCTCACCCTCGCCGAAGCCCACCACCAGGGGGCTGATCATGCGCACGGCCACGATCCGGTCCGGCTCGTGGGCGCACAGGACCACGAGGGCGTACGCGCCCGAGGCGCGCCGCACCGCCCTGCGGGTGGCCTCCACCACGTCGCCCCGGTACTCCTCCTCGATCAGGTGCGCCAGCAGCTCGGTGTCGGTGTCCGACCGGAGGCGGTGGCCACGCGCGGTGAGCTCCTCCCGCAGCTGCAGGAAGTTCTCGATGATGCCGTTGTGGATCACCACGATGCGGCCGGACTCGTCGGTGTGCGGGTGCGCGTTGGTGTCCGTGGGCTGGCCGTGGGTCGCCCACCGGGTGTGGCCGATGCCCACGGTGCCCGGGAGGGGGTCGCGTTCCAACAGCTCCCGCAGCCGCGACAGCTTGCCCGCGGCCTTCCGCACGTGCACCGTGCCGTTGTGGGCCACCGCCACACCCGCGGAGTCGTAACCCCGGTACTCCAGCCGGCTCAGGCCGTCCAGCAGCACCGGGAGGGCGGCCCGGTGGCCCACGTAGCCCATGATCCCGCACATACGCGCCTCCCGCGGTCGCGGGCGGAGCGGCGCCCCGAACTTAGCCGGCCGCCGCGGGCTCCGCCTCCCGGGTCACCACGAACTCCTTCTCGAGGGCTTCCAGCCGCATCACGATCCCCGTGTACTCCAGCTCCGACATGGGCAGCATGGCGGGCCCGAAGAACCCCTGCCTGCGCATCTCCAGGGCTTTGGCGGCCGCCTGCTCCCGCACCCGGGCCCAGAAGGGGTCCGCGAACAGGTCCGTGGGCTCCGTGAACTTCCCCTCGTGGACGGAGAAGGCCAGGCCGGAGACCATGGGGACGCAGAAGAAGGTGCTGGCCGGGGTGTTGATGGGCACCGGCATCAGGGGCATGTTGTGGCTGCCGCGGGTGTCTCCCGCCACGAAGGGGGCCAGGGCGAAGGGCGGGCCGAACTCCTCCGTGGCGGGGAAGATCTTCTGCACCCGCACCAGCGCCACGGGGTCATCCTTGCCCACGTACCGGCCCGCGATGTTGCGCAGCCGCGTGGTGGACACCGCGGCGGCCTGCTCGTTCGGGTACTTGCGGGACCAGATGGACTCGATCACGTAGCGGTGCGTGTCCCGGAGCAGGGCCGCGATGTCGTACAGACGCTCGGGTGCGTCCAGGGTGATGACGCGGTCTCCCTCCGTGTACTCCACGTCCATGATCCGGAACCGGAACCCCTGCTGCAGCTCCGGGGACAGCAGGAGGCCCGAGCAGTACATGGGGTCCGCGAACGCCAGGTACAGGGGCAGGTTGAACGCACCGGGCTCGGTCTTGTCCGCGGCGAACACCACCACCGCCTCGTTGGGGCGCTCCTCGAACTCCATCTCCGCGGCCGCGGGCCCCAGACCGCGGATGTTGCCGGAGAAGGCGTCCTTCAACAGGTCCTGACCGGCGCCGTACAGGCCCTGGCGCTTGGCCACCTCCGCGCCCGCGCGGAAGGCCTCCCACGCCAGCGCGTGCACCTCGGGGTTGCCGACCCCGTGCCGGTGCGACAGGATCAGGCAGACGTCGTCCCCCGTGTGGGCCACGTACGCGTCCACCAGCAGCCGGCCGCGCTCCGCGAACACCCGCTCCCGCACCACCTTCAGGACCTGCTGGCTGGGCAGGGTGTGGCCGCCCACACTGCCGATGTCGGCCTTGATGACGCTCAGGGTCGTCCGCATACCGTCCCCTCCTTCCGCGCACAGAGGTTTTGCGCCGCGCGGGCACGGCCCGGCGCGGCACGGGCTCGCTTGTCTACCCGGGAGAGAACCGCCGCGCACAGGTGGGACGCCTCTCGCGGCGGTCAGGCTCGCGACACACCGGCCGGCAGCCTTTTGTCCCGGAGTTGCCCCCGGGCTTTGTCAGCTGCCTTTTGCGCACCGGATGGGTTTCCGGAGGCCCGCCGTGGGCCTGGGGTCACCCGCCGAGCAGGAGGCCACACCTCCCGTCGAGATCCCCCGCCTCGTCAACCCGCGCGGTGTGGTGCACGCCGCACGGGTCCTGGCGCTTCAACCCAGCTGGTCCCCTCTCACCTCCTCACCGAAAGCCTGGTTGTTGTGTACCAGACCGCGGGGGACCGCGCAACCGGTCGGCCGGAGGATTCCCCTAGACCGGAAGGCGGACCGGCGGGATCTCAAGAGCGAAGCTTCCGCGACCGGTCGGCCCGCCCGGCCACGCCGACTGGCCCACGTCCAGCTAGCCCCGTACCCCCCGCACCGCCAGCGCACCCAGGGCCACCGCCACGAGATTCACCCCCACGTCCGCCAGCTCCGCGCCCCGGTAGGGCACGAAGGACTGGACCCCCTCCAGCAGCAGCCCGTACGCCCACGCCAGCGCCGCCGCCTGAAATGCAGGCCGCCTCGCGGACAGCAGCACCGTGAGGACCGAAAAGCCCACCAGGTGGTAGGCGGGGCCCCCGGGCTGGTAGCCGTGCGGGCCCAGGGGCGGGAGCAGGCCTCCCACCGCGGTGACGGCCATCCACGCCAGCGTGAGGAGCCGCCACCGGCGGTCCGGCCCGGGTCCTGCCTGTCGGGCCGCGCCTGTGGCCGCGCTCCGGCCGGTCACGGGGCACCGGGGGGGGAGAACCTGTCCCGCAGGAACTCGGCCAGCTCCTCCGCGGTGCGCCGGGCCCGGTGGGCGTCCTCGTGCTCCACCATCACCCGGACCAGGGGCTCTGTCCCCGAGGCCCGCACGAGCACCCGGCCCCGGTCACCCAGGCTCCGGCGGGCCGCCTCCACGCGGTCCTGAAACGCGGGGTCGGCGAGCGCCCGATCCTTGGAGGACACGGGGACGTTGACCAAAACCTGCGGGAAACGGGGGATGCCCGCCACCAGCTCGGAAAGCGGACAGCCCGCCTGCTGCATCACCCGGACCAGCTGCAGGGCCGTCAGCAGCCCGTCGCCCGTGGTGGCCAGGTTGCGGAAGATCACGTGCCCGCTCTGCTCCCCGCCCACCACCGCACCCAGCTCCTCCATGCGCTCCAGCACGTAGCGGTCGCCCACGGGGGCTCGCTCCACCCGAACCCCCTGCTGCTGCAGGTACCGTTCGACACCCCCGTTGGTCATCACGGTCACCACCACCAACGGGGGGTCCAGCTCGCCCCGGCGGTGCAGGTGCCGCGCGCACGCCGCCAGGATCAGGTCGCCGTCCACCACGGCGCCGGTCTCGTCCACCGCCACCACGCGGTCTGCGTCCCCGTCGTGGGCGAACCCCACGTGCGCCCGGTGCTCCACCACCGCCCTCTGCAGGAGGGAGGGGTGCGTGGACCCGCAGCCCACGTTGATCCGCGACCCGTCCGGTTCGGCGTGCAGCGCCACCACGTGGGCTCCCAGGGCTTCCCACAGCCTCGGGGCGACCCGGTACGCGGCGCCGAAGGCACAGTCCACCACCACCCGCAGCCCGCGACAGCTCACCCCGTGTCGCAACAGGTGGCGCAGGTACAGCTCCTCCGCCTGCGGGAGCTCCTCCGCGAACCCCACCCGGACGCCTGTGGGCCGTGGCCCGTCCACCCCCAGGGCGGCTTCCACCTCGTCCTCCACGGGGTCGGGGAGCTTGCGGCCGTCCCGGCCGAAGAACTTGATCCCGTTGTCCTCGATGGGGTTGTGGGAGGCGGAGACCACCACACCCGCGTCCGCCCCCACGTCGCGGACCAGGTACGCCACCGCGGGCGTGGGGAGGATGCCAGCCCGCAGGACCCGGGACCCCGCGGAACACAGCCCCGCCACCAGGGCCGCCTCCAGCATGGGGCCCGACAGCCGGGTGTCACGGCCCACGAGGAACGTCCCGCCGCCCAACACTCGGCTGGCCGCGCGGCCCAGGGCCAGGACCAGCTCCGGCCGCAGGGTGTCGTTGGCGACCCCCCGGACCCCGTCCGTACCGAACAGCCTCTGGGCCCGGACCTCCGCGCCCTGCTCGTGCGCCTGCTCCGACACGCCTACCTCCTCGACGTCCGCACCACCACCTCCGGAGGGTCCACCCACGCCACCACCAGCCCCTCCGGCACGCTCACCCGCACCGGCACCCGCACCGTCCCTGCACCCTGCGGTGCTACGGTGACGAACGCCTCCACCTGGTCTACCTGCAGCCGCTCCACCGCCTCCTTCGGCCCCACCACCGCCACCTTTACCGTCGCCGGTTCCGCAGTCGCGTCCACGCCCGGTTCGGACCGCACGGACAGCCGCACCTCCAGCTCGCGGGAGACAGGTGTGGGCAGCACCACCACCCGCACCGACACCGTGGGGCCGCCGTCCACCCGGACCCTGGGCGGGAGGCGCAGCCGCACCGTCCTGCGCACCTCTCCCTCCAACGTGCTCACGTCCACCGGCTCCGTGAGGAGCACCGAGAGGTTCAGCACCGCGTCCTGGGGTCCACGGGCGGTCACCACGGAGGGGCTGGCCTCCAGCAGCGCCACCGAAAACCCGGGGCGGGGACGGCCCGTGACCGTCGGCACCACGGGGACGGTGCGCGACAGCTGCCCCTCGCCCACGGGCAGGCTGACCTGCACGTTCTGGGGCTGGGCGACAACCCCCTGGAGTTCCGCGCCGTTCTGGTCCTCCAGCCGTACCCTGAGGCTCTGGGTCAGGGAGGTCCGCAGCCCGGTGACGTCCACCGCCACCCACGCCCGCTGGACCTGCTGGACGAGGCTTCGCGGCCCCTGCACGGCCACGCGGGTGGGCTGGACCGTGGGCTGTCCCAGCACCGCCCCCGGTGCCGGTGTGCCCTGCAGCACCACCTCCACGGGCAGCTGCCGGCGGGCCACCGCGTCCACGCTGATCAGCACTTCCTCCGGCCGGAGGCCCACCAGCCGCAGGCCCTGGGGCAACCGCACCCGCACCGGCAGGCGGTACTCGCCGGGCTCCGTCACCTGTCCCAGCTCCACGTACGCCTCCACCGCCTCCGCGTTCAGCTCCGCCACCGCCGACCGCGGCCCCCGCACCCTCACCTCTACCCGGGGAGGCGCCGAGACCATCACCAGGCCCGCGGGCAGGCCCCGTCCGCCCAGCTCCACGGCCACCGCGCGCTCCGCCTGCGGGTTGCGGTCCGCGGCCACCATGTACCACAGGGCCACTGCCACCGCCAGGGAAAGCACCCGGTACAGGTTGCGCTCCGCCGTGCCCACCGGCCACCTTCACCCACCGCGCCGCCAGGGCCAGGGAGGGGCGGGCCGCGCGGGGGTGGCCGCGAACAGCCGCAGCAGCTCCGCCCGCAGCTCCTCTTCCCCGAGCCCCCGGCTCAACGTCCCGTCCCGGGCCAGCGACACCATCCCGGTCTCCTCCGACACCACCACCGCCACCGCGTCCGTGCCCTCCGTGATGCCCACCGCAGCCCGGTGCCGGGTGCCCAGGGCGCGGCTCAGCAGGGGGCTTTCGCTGAGGGGCAGCACGCAGCCCGCCGCCAGCACCCGGTTGCCCCGCACGATCACCGCCCCGTCGTGCATGGGCGTGTTGGGGTGAAAGACCGTGAGCAGCAGCGGAACGCTCAGCAAAGCGTCGAGGCGGATCCCCGTCTCCGCGAAGTCCCCCAGCCCCGTCCGGCGCTCCAACACAATCAGGGCCCCGTGCCGGCGCTCCGCCAGCACCCGGGCGGCCCGGGCCACGTCGTGGGCCAGCCGCAAGGCCACCTCCCGCTCCAGGGCGCTGGGCGGCCACAGCAGGCGGCCGCGGCCGATCTGCTCCAGGATCCGGCGCAGCTCCGGCTGGAACAGCACCAGCAACGCCACCGGGATGATGGCCCCCAGGTACCCGAGGATGGCCTGGAGGGTGTGCAGGCCCAGGGCGCTCGCGGCCGCGTACACCACGAACAGCACCCCCATCCCCTGCACCAGCTGCACCGCCCGGGTCCCGCGGATGAGCAGCATGAGCTGGTAGACCACGAACGCCACGATGGCGATGTCCACCAGGTCGTTGGGCCGGACCACCACGGGCAAGGACACAGCTTCCTCCTGATTCAGAGAACGAGGGACAGCACGGCTTTTTGCGCGTGCAGGCGGTTTTCCGCCTGGTCCAGCACCGCGGACTGCGGCCCGTCCAGCACCTCGTCGGTGATCTCCTCCCCCCGGCGGGCGGGCAGGCAGTGGAGCACCACCGCGTCCGGGTCCGCCGCGCGCAGCAGCTCCCGGTTGACCTGGAACCCCTGGAAGGCCCGCAGCCTGGACTCCCGCTCCGCCTCCTGCCCCATGCTGACCCACACGTCCGTGTAGACCACGTGGGCGCCCTCCACGGCGGCTCTGGGGTCCGTCACCACCCGCACCTCCGCACCCCACCGGCGGCCCTGCGCCTGCGCCTCCGCTACCACCGCGGGGTCCGGAGCGTACCCGGGCGGGGTGGCCACGGTCACGGAAAGCCCCACCCGGGCGGCCGCCAGGAGGAAGGAGTGGCAGACGTTGTTGCCGTCCCCCACCCACGCGGCCCGGACGCCGGCAAACCCGCCGAACCGTTCCTCCACCGTGAGCAGGTCCCCCAGGGCCTGGCAGGGGTGCTCGCGGTCCGACAGGGCGTTGATCACGGGCACCCCCGCGGCCCCGGCCAGCTCCTCCAACGTGGCGTGGCGGTTCACCCGGGCCACGATGCCGTCCACCCAGCGGGACAGGTTGCGGGCCACGTCCGGGACAGCCTCCCGGACCCCCAGCTGGACGTCCTGGGGGGCCAGGTACAGGGAGAAGCCCCCCAGCTGCCACACGCCCACCTCGAAGGTCACGCGGGTCCGCAGGGAGGGCTTTTCGAACAGCAGCGCCACCGCCTTCCCCGCCAGCAGCTCGTGGCGGATCCCGGCCCGGTGCTCCCGTTTGAGGTGGTGGGCCAGATCCAGCACCTGGCGGACCTCCTGCGCGGACAGGTCCCGGATGCTCAACAGGTGGCGTCCTCGAAGCGGCCGGCTCATGGCCTCCTCCTAGAACCGTGTCTTTACGAGTTCTGCGATGAGCGCGCCCAGTCCTGTGCTGGCAGGCTCCTAACCCGTGGTCTGCAGCCCCGCGGCGATGCCGTTCACCGTCCTGAACACCAGCTCCGCCACCTCCGGGTCGTCGGGCTGAAGCCGGCGCTGCCGCAGCAGCCGCACCTGTAGGTAGCTCATGGGGTCCACGTAGGGGTTGCGCAGCCGCACCGACCGCTGCAGCAGGGGGGAGCTGTCCAAAAGCTCCCGCTGGCCGGTGACCTCCAGCACCCGCTGGACGGTCACCTCGTACTCCTCCCGGATGCGCCCGTAGATGCGCTCGCGCACCGACTCATCGTCCACCAGCTCCGCGTACAGCCGCGCCACCTCCAGGTCTGCGGTGCCCAGGCTGATCTGCGCGTTGTCCACCACGGACCGGAAGAAGGGCCATCCTGCGTACATGGCCCTGAGCTCGCTCAACGCCCC
>VAPR01001222.1_pt1 | contig 13418 bp, 11 predicted proteins | sample 3380701 | NCBI WGS metagenome assembly VAPR01 (sample SAMN11536904, study PRJNA540576) | hot springs metagenome | isolation source: hot spring wet sediment | place: Spain: Lobios | collected 2014-01
TGCGGAAGCTCCGACAACAGGGCATACAGCTCATCGAAAAGCCCGGTCTGCCACTTCAGGCGGAGTTCGGGAGATGCGAGGATTCTTTTTACCCAAGTCTGTACCTGTCTGTTTTGTACCACCGGCTGAAACCCAACATCATCAGCCAGCAGCTGCGAGACAGTCTGTACCAGCAGATGCAGCATCTGCCAAAACATGCTGAGCTGCTCGGCCTGAGCGGACGAGTCAAACGAGGAAAACCACCGGTCAAGGTTAAACTGCAGCCGTCTTTTGTGCTGCTCCGCCTTTCCCAGTTCCGTCAGCTCAAAAGACGGTTTTGGTGAACCTCCCGCCACCTTTTTCAATTGAACAAAACCCTTGCTGAGGAAAAGTTGGACATTTTCTTCCCAAGACTCTTTTGTCAGGCGGGGAAACATCCGATAATACGGATGAAGGCTGTACAAGTGAACGTCTTGCAGCGTCTGGTTTGCCTTCCTGCCGCGCAATATGTAGTACAACGCCTGCAGGGTACGCTCTCCGGCGAGAGGCGCCAACCCGTTTAGCATCACGGCGTGCACGAACTCCTGTTCCAAATCAAAAAGTGTACGGTTATCCATTTTTACTCCTTTTTTCTATACGGAAGCAGCTGCATTGCGCTATACTAGCAACGATTGCTGCCAGAACTTGCCTATGTGGAGGAAAGTATGTCAACGAGGTTGAACAAATCGGAATTTTTACTTACGTACATGATCATCATAACACTTGCTTGCACGGTTGGCGGATTTTTTTTGGGTGCTGGCTACATGAAGTCAAAGATGGAAGCTGAACAGGCGTCCGCCCTGGAAGCGCAGAAAGAACAGGCGAAAAAAGAACGGCTGCTGCGTGAGCAGAAACTGTACAGCGAACAGGATTTCGTTCGCTTTTATCACAGCGTATACAGCCCTCTGCTGCAATTGAAACAAGCCCATTTTCAAACCATGAGCCAGTTGCCCTCACTTTCGCAGGACGCGCGGGAGGACGCGCTGGACCAGTTGTCCAAAACGGCGGAGTCAACGCTGAATGCTGTTGAAAGAGATCTCCCGCTGGCAGGCTCTCCTTTGCTTGCCCAAGCGAAAGCAAGCTACGAGAAAAGCATACGGACGTATTTGGATAGTATTGATCAAGTCCTTTCCGACCAGAATAGTAATGCCCTCGCGCCGGATGGCATCCGTCCACGCCTGACACTGTTCACCAACAGTTGGCTGCAAGCGCAAGGCTATTTGTACAAAGCGGTGGCCATGTGGGAATCCGTCTACGTGAACAAGATGGCGTTGCCGAAACAACTGCCAAAGAACGTTACGGTTTCTGCATGGAAGGAATATCCGTTCCACTACCGTACCTACGTCGCTGCCGAGTACCTGACACAGATGAAGCTTTACGACGCTTTTAACCCTGAGGATTTGACAGCAAGGCTTGACCTGCTGCTGCGTTCTCAGGAAGCGTCCGCACTGGGGATCAAGGACATATCCTCGGCCATCCGTCTGCTGGAAGCGACGGACGCGGTTCGCAGCGGCGACTTCAAGGAGCTCCATCCCAAACTGTACAACGGGCTAAAGGTACCTGAGCTGCCGCTATACAGGGAATAGTTTCAAGAGTCATCACGATTCATTCTTGAAATCTCATGAGACAACGAATAAAATGATGTATGAGCAGTGGACGTACCATCAGGTATGGGAGGTGAAACCACAATGACTACATGGGTAGACAAAGAAACCTGTATTGCATGCGGTGCTTGCGGTGCTACAGCTCCAGACGTATTCGATTACGATGACGAAGGCCTGGCTTTCAACAAACTGGATGACAACACCAATACCGCTGAAATTCCAGACGTTCTCTTCGACGACGTTCGCGATGCTGCAGACGGTTGTCCAACCGACTCCATCAAGGTTGAAGAGTAATTGTTAACCAGACAAAAACCACTCATGACATCAAGCATGGGCGGTTTTTTCATTTTTCTTGGGAACTTTACACAATTTGTGCTATAATTTTATAGCAAAAAAAACGACTAAGGAGTAATACGATGGAAAAAGCGCTTATTTTCGGGCATAAAAATCCGGATACCGACTCCATTTGCTCTGCAATCATCTACGCCGATTTGAAAACAAAACTGGGATATGATGTTGAACCGGTTCGTTTGGGTGAAATCAGCGGAGAGACGCAATTCGTCCTGAACTACTTCAAGGTAGATGCACCCCGGTTGGTTGAAACCGTAGCGAACGAAGTCAATCACGTGATTTTGGTCGACCACAATGAACGTCAGCAAAGTGCCAACGACATTGACAACGTGCAAGTGATTGAAGTAATCGATCACCACCGCATTGCCAACTTTGAAACAGCCAACCCGCTGTACTATCGTGCCGAACCTGTGGGATGCACCACGACCATCCTGAAAAAGATGTACAAGGAAAACGGCGTGGAAATTCCTAAAGATATCGCCGGCTTGATGCTGTCCGCGATTATTTCCGATACGCTTCTTCTCAAATCTCCTACATGCACCGAACAAGATGTTGCAGCCGCGCACGAATTGGCAGAGATCGCGGGCGTTAATCTGGAAAGCTACGGTTTGGAAATGCTGAAGGCAGGTGCCGATTTAAGCGACAAAACCATCAGCCAGCTCATTTCCCTGGACTCGAAAGAATTCCAGATGGGGAACTACAAAGTTGAAATCGCTCAGGTAAATGCCGTAGATGTTAACGACGTCCTTGCACGTCAAGAGGAGCTGGAAGCGGCTCTTTCCACCATCATTGATCAAAAAGGTCTGGACCTGTTCCTGTTCGTAGTCACCGATATTTTGAACAACGATTCGATCGGTGTTGCTCTTGGCCGCGCGACAAAGGCTGTTGAACAAGCGTACAACGTCACACTGGTTGACAACAAGGCAGTGCTGAAAGGCGTTGTGTCGCGTAAAAAGCAAATTGTTCCTGTCTTAACCGACACGTTTACCAACATGTAATCATCCTTCTTGATGGAAAGAGCCCTGCTTCCCTTGGAGATTATCCATGGAGCAGGGCTTTTCTTACCTGGCATGGGATCTTGTCAGTCGGATGACTTCCAAGAGACTGATTTTTCGTTTGGACCGATTATGAATAAGGGCATCGCCTTCCATCCGGTCGATAAATAAAATCCCGTCCAGGTGATCAATCTCATGCTGGATGCATCTTGAGAGATCATCTTCGGCTTCAAGAATAAATGTCTCGCCTTGCCTGTTTAGACTCTTGATTTTCACGTATTTCGCTCGTTTGACAATCCCCGTATATCCCGGAAACGACAGACAGGCTTCTGGTCCAATCTGCTCCCCTTGCATCTCCAGGATTTCCGGATTGATCAGTTCAATCAATCCTTCCCCGCAGTCCATGACCACGACTCTTTTTAAAATACCGATTTGAGGTGAAGCCAAGCCTGCTCTCCCTTTGTCCGCATACAGCGTATCCGTCAGATCGCCAAGCAGCTTCAATACGGCTGAATTGATGGTTTCAACCGGCTTCGCGACCTTTCTCAATATCGGATCACCAAACGGAAGAATCTGTTTTTCTGCCAAGCGCATCTTCTCCCCTTTCGTCAAGCACCCTTCGTATTCGTTGGCGTATGCACCCACAAGTCATTGGGCGTACATTCCAAGGCCGTACACAACGCATCCAGCGTCTCCGCTTTCATTTGTTTAGGCTGACCGTTCAGGAGTGCACTTATGGAGGGCGCCGACAAGTGATAACCGGCTTTTTCTTGCAGCAAACGTGCTAAAGCTGCCCCTGTCCATATTCCTCTGTCCGCCATTATTTTTCGTAACATCCAAACGAGCAAAATGATCACCCCTGCATTAGGCGTTACCTAATATTTTTATGTATTACCTACTATATCAGGTTACGTCATGATCGACAACACGAAAAAACCTGATCAATCACTGTCAGACATGCATGAAAGCGCTCTAATTCCCGAACAATAAATAAAATTTTATACCGAATGTTCCTGTTTTTTTATTCACACTCCCTTGACGACCCTTTTTCCCCGTGATAAAGTAAATAGCAAATCTCACTATCATGAATAGTCTAACAACGTTGAGGAAGAGACGCTGTACGGAGGAAACCCTCAGAGAGCCGATGGTCGCTGCGAATCGGCGGTTCCCTGCACAGATAAGCACTTCTCAGTTGGCACGCCAAACGGATACCTACCTCCCAGTAGGCGTGAACGGATGATCCGTTATCTCTCAGGTCTTGTTACCTGTCAAGGTTCTTCTTTGCGAGAAGAAGAACAAATGAGGGTGGTACCGCGAAATTACCTCTCGTCCCTCACTGCACCCAGCGTGTAGTGTGTGTGACGGGAGGTTTTTTATATTCAAGGAGGAGGAGAGAGACATGTTACCAGACAAAATGATTTTACGAATTCCAGGCCCTACCCCGATCCCCCCACGGGTCCAGCAGGCGATGAACCAGCCGATGATCGGCCATCGCAGCGGCCAGTTCTCTGCCTTGTTCGCCCGTACCGCGGAGCGCCTGAAGGCGTACTTCGGCACCAAGCAGGATGTGTACATTCTTGCGGGCAGCGGAACCAGCGCGCTAGAGATGAGCGTTGTCAACACCCTGCAGCCGGGAGACGAGGCTGCCGTTCTGGTCAGCGGCGCTTTCGGCGAACGATTCGCCAAAATTTGCGAACGCTTCGGAATCGTCGTACATCGTCTTGACGTTCCTTGGGGAGAAGCGGTTACCCCTGACAAACTGGCTGATTTTCTCGCGGAAAAACCGCAAGTGAAAGCCGTATTTGCCACCTACTGCGAAACTTCCACCGGCGTTCTCAACCCGATTCGTGAACTGGCTCAAGTGGTCCGCGAGAAATCGGATGCGCTGTTTATTGTAGATGCCGTCAGCTGTCTCGGTGCAGTTGCCTGCGAGATGGACGAATGGGGCATTGACATCGTCGTCACTGGCTCGCAAAAAGCGTTCATGCTGCCGACAGGCCTTGCTTTCCTGGCTGCCAGCGAACGGGCATGGAAGGTGATTGATCAGCAAAAGCCCCTCGCCTTCTACCTTGATCTGAAGGCGTACCGGAAAAGCCTGGCTGAGCAGACAACGCCCTACACACCGGCTGTATCGCTCATCTTCGGTTTGGAAGAAGTGTGCGACATGCTGGACGAAGAAGGACTTCCGCAGATCATCAAGCGTCATGAGCTGATGCGCGACATGACACGCGCGGCGATGCGGGCGCTGAACATTCCTTTGATGACTGCTGACGAATACGCCTCCCCTACTGTCACTTCGCTCGATCCAAAAGGAGCGTTTGACGCGGAGGAATTGAGAAAAGTACTGCGAACCAAGCACAATCTCGTCATCGCTGGCGGTCAGCAGCATTTGAAAGGGAAAATTTTCCGTATCGGCCACATGGGCTACTGCGAACCGCTGGACGTCATTCAAATCATCTCTGCCATTGAAATCGCTCTTCATCAAATCGGAGCCGGCGTGGAATTGGGTGCCGGTGTCAAAGCCGCTCAGGAGGTGCTCATCGCCCATGTATAAAGTATTGATCAGTGATCCACTCAGCGAATTTGGTATCCAAAAGCTTCTCGACGCGCCGGATGTGGAAGTCGTCCGTCAAACCAATCTCTCCCCGTCCGATCTGCTGGCGGTCATCGGTGAGTACGACGCTCTCCTCGTTCGCAGCCAGACACAAGTAACTGCAGAAGTCCTGGCGGCAGGCAAGCGTTTAAAAGCGGTCGGTCGCGCCGGCGTAGGCGTCGACAACATCGACATCAACGCAGCTACGCAAGCCGGGGTCGTGGTGATCAACGCACCAGATGGAAATACCATCTCTACCGCTGAACACAGCTTCGCGATGCTGATGGCAGTGGCACGTAACATTCCTCAGGCGCACAAGAAGCTGGTAGATGGCACATGGGATCGTAAAAGCTTCCAGGGTGTTGAGCTGAACAACAAAGTGCTGGGTGTCATCGGTATGGGCCGAATTGGCAGCGAGGTCGCCAAGCGGGCAAAAGCGTTCGGAATGACCGTCCTCGGCTACGACCCGTTCCTCACTGAAGAGCGCGCACAAAAACTGGGAGTGACCAACGCGACTGTGGAAGAAATCTGCGTACAAGCCGACTTCATTACGGTGCACACGCCGCTGACCAAAGAAACCCGCTATCTCTTAAGCTCCCGTGAGTTTGCCAAAATGAAGGACGGTGTGCGCGTGATCAACTGCGCACGCGGCGGAATTATTGATGAAAAAGCGCTGTACGAAGCAATTTTGACTGGCAAGGTGGCAGGAGCCGCACTGGACGTATTCGAGCAGGAACCGCCAGTAGACAATCCGCTGATCGGCCTGCCGCAAGTGGTCACCACTCCTCACCTGGGTGCGTCTACTGTAGAAGCGCAGGAAAATGTAGCGATCGACGTGTCTGACGAGATTTTGAAGGTACTTCGCGGAGAAGCGTTTAAAAACGCGGTCAACCTGCCGTCCATTCCGGGTCACGTGCTGGAGCGTCTGCAGCCGTACTTTACACTCGGCGAACGATTAGGCCATTTCCTTGCACAGGTGACGGTCGGTTCCATTCAGGAAATAGGCATCACCTATAGCGGTGAATTGACCGAAGTAGATACTTCCCCACTTACTCGTACGATTTTGAAAGGAATCCTCTCCTTCCGTCTGGGTGAAGAAGTGAACTACGTGAATGCACCGCTTCTGGCGAAAGCGCGGGAAATCGCTGTAACCGAGCAAAAGTCAACACAAAGCCGAGGATTCACCAATCTGCTGACGGTATCCATCAAGACCAACCAGCAGACTCGCACGGTTGCTGGTACTCGTTTGAACGGGTACGGAGCGCGGATTGTCAAAATCGATCAATTTTCCATTGACGTCGCTCCGGAAGGTTATCTGCTGTACGTGCACCACAACGATCGTCCTGGTGTGATCGGCCGCGTTGGAACCATTCTTGGCGACAACGGCGTCAACATCGCAACGATGCAGGTGGGCCGACGGGATGTTGGCGGCGAAGCGATCATGATGCTGTCCGTTGATAAACCCGTTTCTGCCGAGCTGCTGGACACCCTTGGGGAACTTGCCGAGATCAAAAGCGTCACACAAATCGAACTGTAATGGTAGAGGCTCGGTCACTATGGCCGAGCCTTTTCTTTGCTGATGCTGATCGTTATAATAGTACAAGACTACACGATACTAGAGAGGAGATCTTTATGGCCAACCAGGCAATTATCGCAATCGGCATCTTTTTGCTTACATACGCATTTATTATCAGTGAAAAACTTCACCGTACCATTGTCGCGATGTGCGGCGGCATTCTCATGGTTCTCTTTGGGATCGTGAACCAGGAACAGGCAATCGAGCATATCGATTTCAACACGCTGGGTCTGTTGATAGGCATGATGATTCTGGTCACGATTACGGCTCAGACGGGTGTGTTCAAGTACATGGCCATTCGTGCAGCCAAAGCAGCCAAGGGGAATCCTCTGAAAATCCTTGTGTATTTAAGTGCGATCACTGCCATTGCTTCTGCGTTTTTGGACAACGTGACCACCGTTCTGTTAATGGTACCCGTCACGTTCAGCATTGCCCGTCAGTTGCAAGTAAACCCACTCCCCTATCTGGTAAGCGAGATCATCGCATCCAACGTCGGCGGTACAGCCACACTGATCGGAGACCCGCCGAACATTATGATCGGCAGTTCCGTTCCAGAGCTGGATTTTATGGCTTTCCTGATAAACCTGGCACCAATTGCAGCGATCGTCATGGCCGCCACGATCGTCTGTTTTGTTTTCATTTACCGAAAGGATCTCGTTTCATCACCAGACCTTCAGGCAAAAATCATGACGTTGAATGAACGGGATGAGATCACCGACGCTGCCTTGTTAAAAAAATCGCTCTTTGTACTCGGGTTGACCATTTTGGGTTTCGTGCTGCATGGTGTCTTGCACCTGGAATCTGCGACGGTTGCCTTGTCGGGTGCTTTTCTGCTGCTCCTGATTACAGGTGAACACTACCTCGAAGATGCCATGAGCAAGGTGGAATGGAACACGATTTTCTTCTTCATCGGATTGTTCGTACTCGTATCCGGTCTCGTGCACACGGGCGTCATCGCTTTGCTTGCCGAAAAAGCCATCGCGCTGACGGGTGGGGACCCACTGCTTACGTCCATGCTGATTTTGTGGCTAAGCGCGATCGCCTCAGCTTTTATTGACAACATCCCGTTCGTGGCTACCATGATTCCGATGATCAAGGAAATGGGCACACTGGGCATATCCAACCTGGAGCCGCTTTGGTGGAGTCTCGCGTTGGGCGCATGTCTTGGCGGTAACGGCACACTGATTGGCGCCAGTGCCAACGTGATTGTGGCTGGTCTTGCCGCGAAGGAAGGACATCACATCAGTTTTGTAGGATTTCTCAAGGTTGCTTTCCCATTGATGATCATGTCGATCATGTTGAGCCATGCTTACATTTACCTACGATATTTCCTACTCTAAAGGAGGCTGCGTGGTGGTACGGTATACCTACGACGAATCACAGATCCACATTGCAGAGACAAAAAATGCGCAAGACGTAACGTTCGAGATTGAAGTAAAGTCAGAGGAGATGCGAAATCGATTAAAACAGGTACGCGCCTATTTTGATGAGAACAAGGATTACACTGACGCGTTCTTCTTTACTCATCAAAACGGCAAGTACGAGGTGATCGTCCGCAATAACATGCGGCTCGCGTTTCTGCTCCAGGCGTTTCGTTTTCGTTGCCTGGAATCTCTTAGCTGGCAGTAAGCCGGAAACGAATAAAAGAGTAAAGGTAAAATGCCTTTACTCTTTTTTGTATGGCTACTATTACCTTTTCCTTACGCTGGTCATATTGCTTAGCAATGTATACATCAGTTGGGTATTTGCGTTGATATGGCCTTCCTGGTTGCGCATTTCGGCTTCTGACTGCACATACTTGCCCTTTTGGAGGTCTTCCGGGCAGTGTTGGATGAGATTTTCGATGCTTGCCCCGGTAGACTCAAGATGGAATTGAAGGCCAACAACGTGATTGCCATAAGTAAAAGCCTGATTCAGACAACCCTCGCTCCGGGCAATATGACTCGCACCGGTCGGCAGGTCGAACGTATCCCCATGCCAATGAAATGCTGTGAATCGATTGGGAATATTTTGAAATAGCGGTGATTCCATTCCTTCTTTCGTCAGTTCAACAGGAAACCATCCGATCTCCTTCTGTTTGTTCTGATACACCTTTGCCCCGAGAACCTCTGCGATCAGCTGTGCCCCCAGGCAAATTCCCAGGACGAATTTGTTTCTCTCAATCGCTTCCTGAATGAATTGTTTTTCAGCAGCCAGCCATGAATACTTCTCTTCGTCGTATACACCCATCGGCCCGCCCAAAACAATCAGCATGTCAATATCAGTTACGGACGGAAAGTTGGCCTGCTCATACAAAAAAGTGCCGGAGATCGAATGCTTCTGCTCTTTCACCCAACGTTCGAGATTCGCTAAACCTTCAAACGGCACATGCTGTAAAAAGTGTATGTTCATCGTTCTTGCAAAAGCCCCCTCTTGTGGAATTCTTCCTCTGTGTATTTCTCCTCAAACACACCTGCGTTGCGCAAATGGCGCAAGGTAATCTTGCAGCCGTTGCGCACACCGTCAAGTATCATGCGAGAAGGAAACGATTCTTCGAGGATTCGATCCATTTCCTTTTCACTAAAGCGCAACTCCCTCAACCATGCACGTATGGCTCCGAAATCCGGTTCGCAGAAGCTGAAGATAAACGTTGGCAGCAGTGGGCCGACCAACCTCTGATTCTCCGGGGAAAGTCTCTCCCAGACGATTCCCAGCAATTTGGCGAAGTACACATGATGACGCTTTTCATCTTCAGCGTGGTCGCCAATAACCTCCCGAACGGCTGGAACGACTCGCTCGTCTTGCGGTACCGTGCTTAATGTGCCGGTAATCAGTGTTTCTGAAATGATGGAAAAAAATGTGTAAATCAAATCGTGTTTTGAGTGAGGTACCTCATCCAGCAATTTGTGCAGTTGATAGAGGAAATTGGGTGCGGAAAAGCGAGGCAGCTGCACGCCGGTTTTTTGCTGCACTTGTTGCGCCAGATCGGCGGAAAACTTAAAGTGATACGCCTCATCGACATACAATTTCCATGCATCTTCAATCATGCCAAACGGCAGGTCAATCCCCAGCTTCTTTCTCCCGATCTTGTACGCCACGTAATTTACTACCTCATGTTCAAGGTTTTCCGTAAATTCGAGATGGGTGTACAAGTGGTAGATGATAATCTGTTTCACCGTCTTTTCGCCACGTTCTTGTACCAACGGGTGTCCGGTCACGGGGACCAGTTCGGGGGTGAAGAAATATTTTCCTTCGATATCCTCCTCTTGCAGGTATCGGACTGGTTTAGCTCTTACGGAAGCGACGTTGTCCCATCCGGTAAATGCACTCTTGTATGGTATTTCTGTGTTGTCTAATTGTTCAGAAGACAAAGTGCTCAAAACCTCCACTCCTTTACTCCTGTGTTCGTTGTTTGGAGACGCACGGAACAAGTATGGGACTCAGGCCGTGTAACTACACCTCCTTATACGGGAATTAATGTTATTTATTACCATTTACCCGTACTCGTTCATTCTATATCAGTCATACATATTTTTCCACAATTATTTTTCCTTTCCGCATATTTTTTTCCCTAAGGAAACTTTATTGCGAACAAACAACCGACTCCGTTTCTGGAGTCGGTTGTTTTTCTTCTTAGTCTAATATTGAAAGGACTTCACGTACATCATTCCAGATGTAGTCGGCCTTTTCCTCTTCAAACTTGCTGCGCGCATCCTGTCCGGACAGTCCGGTCAGTGTCGCAGCGAATCGACAGCCGATGGCTCGAGCAGCAAGAAGGTCTGCCAGTGAGTCTCCGACGATGAGCACCTCATCGCCGTTCGGAATTGGCAAAGAAGTATTCAACACCTCAGCGTTCGGGGTGGTAAGACCAAGCAGCCCTTTAACGTAGCAGTACGGATGCGGCTTGGCTAGCGGCGCTTTTTCCGGAAACTCCTCTTCCGCTTCCAGTACGTGGCTTGCCGTGACAACACGTTCCGGATCAAACACGTCGAGCAAGTTCAGTTCACTCAACGGTACATGTGTTTCGATCGTCGGACGACCTGTTCCGATCCCAAGCGTTAACCCTTTTGCCTGAAGCGTCAACAGGATGTCCCGCAGCTCCGCAGGGGCCACAATCGGTATTTCATCAGAGAGGAATCCTTTCTTCCCTGGCGTATAGCTGGAGCGCCCAATCGAAGCGGCCACCCGCTCATCCCCCAGATACCACTCCTGGAATGTCTCCTGGCACAGCTGCCACAACTCACTGCTGCGGGAAAACATCTCGGTATCCACACCGCAGCGTTCTTTTGCGATCTGATTCAGGTACAGCAATAGCTCCGACTTTTGCGCCGTACCCTTGGCGAAATCGGCAGTAAACGCGGCATAGTCGATCTGGAAATGGGCGGCATGTGTTTTTGCCCACTCAGCCAAACGGGCCAACTCGGAACGGTTCACCTGGTTGGAAAGGAGACCTGACACTTCTTCACCTAGTGTCGGTTTCAGGTGTTCGCACAGGCGAATCAACTGGTAGGAAAAGGTGAGAAACACCATATCCCAGTTGGAGTTGATGCCTCGGGATTTAATAAAATTGAGAACTTCGTCGCGAGCAAATACCGTTTCACGAACACGTCTGATCTGCGCTTCTTCCGGTGCGGCGGAAAACTCATCGCCCAGCAGTCCAAGATACTTCGGGTTGTGCAGCATTTCCCATACAGTTAGTGCGGATGCGTCGAAATACCGCTCTTCGCTTAACATAACCCCGTCTACGTCAAACAATATGGTTTTGATCATTCTCTCCAACTCCTATTTTTGTCTGGTTTTTACTGGAAGGCTGATCGTAAAGGTAGTTCCTTCTCCTAACTTGCTTTGGACGCTGATCTGGCCACCATGGGCTTCCACGATGTTTCTGGCGATCGCAAGGCCGAGACCGGTGCCCGCTCTCCCCCGTGTCCGTGCCTTGTCCGCTTTGTAAAAGCGCTCAAACACAAACGGCAAATCCTCCTGCGGTATGCCGCTACCCGTGTCACTTACTTCCAGCAAGAGCGGCTGGTCTCCGCGAACACGGATGGTGACGGTACCATGCTCAGGCGTATGGCGTACCGCGTTGTCAATCAGATTGGTCAGCACCTGTTCCATCCGGTCGGGATCCATTTGCAGCTGGGTTTGGCTAGTGGTCATTTCCAACAACAGTGCAATCCCTCGTTCACGCGCCAGGTTGCTGAACTTCCGCTGAATTCGCTCCAGATAGGGACGAAGTTCAATCGTGTCCACGTGAAGCTCCACGTGCCCCGCTTCCATGCGGGCCAAATCCAGCAGTTCATTGACCAGCTTCGTCATGCGGACCGATTCATCGTAAATGATCTGGGCAAGTTCCTTGTGTTCCTCAGGAGTTGCGGCGATGTCATCGACGATTGCTTCACTGTAGCCCTGCAGCATGGATAGCGGTGTCCGCAGTTCGTGGGAGACGTTGGCCACAAAGTCGTTGCGCATTTTGTCCAGCTTGCGCTCCTTGGTCATGTCGCGTAGCACGGCAACCGCCCCGCGTATTTGCTCCCGGTCGTAAAGCGGCACCATCACGAGGGACCAAATACGTCCTTGAACCGGAATGTCTTCAGAAACCTCCTGGCCCGTCTTTACAACGAGCCGGTAAAACTCAAACAGTGGAGCCTGCTGATTGGGCTGTTCATACTCCCAATCCCGCAAAAAGTGTTCGGCAGGCGGATTGGTGACCGCGATTTTGCCTTCTTCGTCGATCATCACCACCCCGTCCACCATGCTGCCCAATACGCTGGCCAACTGCTCCTTTTCCTTGGACAAGGCGTGTACCACTTCGTTCAGCCTTGTGGCCATGGTGTTGAAGGTCGCCGCCAGCTCACCGATTTCGTCTGTAGTGCGGATCGGGATTTCAGCGTGGAAATCGCCCTCGGCAATTCGCTGGGCCGTCTCCTTCATCTGACGAAGCGGAAAGGTAATCCGAGATGAAAGAAAGAAGGCAAAAACGGTGGTGGAAACGAAGCCGATGACACCGACGATAAAGATCAGCTTCCGCACTTCCGTAACGGTATCGTCAAAATCTTCAATCGCCTGATACAAGATGAGCGCGCCTCGCTCTGTGTCCGTAAGCTCTAGTGGAGCTGCTGCCGCCAGAATTTGCGTGCGGTTGTTGCGATCAGTTTGATCGCTGCTGAAGATAATCCGGGCTGGAGCCGGATATTTTCCCAAGAGAGCATCCTGCAGGTGCAATTCGGGGGCCTTCAACAGCACGTCCATCGGTATTTCCGGCAGCGCCGTCCCCAGATTTTGTCCAGTTAACTGCCCATTTT
>VAPR01001223.1_pt1 | contig 13413 bp, 9 predicted proteins | sample 3380701 | NCBI WGS metagenome assembly VAPR01 (sample SAMN11536904, study PRJNA540576) | hot springs metagenome | isolation source: hot spring wet sediment | place: Spain: Lobios | collected 2014-01
CGAAGTCGTGGACTGGCCGCGGGTGAGTCGGCTGGAGGTGATCTACACCTATCCGGCGTACACGGGGCACGCGCCGCGAAAGGTGGATGACGGAGGGGAGATCACGGCGGTGAAGGGGACGCGCGTGACGGTGATCGCCCATCTGAATGGGCGCGTGCGCGAGGCGCGGTTGGTCTTCGATGATGGGACCTCGGTGGCGATGCAGGCGCTCCACGGGGACCCCGAAGCGCCTGAGGGGGAGGCGCGCTTCACTGCGCAGATCGTCATCCGGAGAGATGCCCGCTACCACGTTCGCGTGCGGCCATTTGTGGGGGAGGAATATGCGGCCTCGCGCGAGTACACCATCACGGCGCTTGAGGACGCGCCGCCGACGATCGTCATCGAGAAGCCGGGGCGCGATCTGAAGGTGACGGCCATTCAGGAAGTGTTCACCGAGGCGCGCGTCGAGGATGACTATGGCATCGCCCTGGTGGAATTGCGCTACTCGATCAATGGTGAACCCGAACAGACGGTCATCCTTCACCGCGCGGGTACCCCCCGAGGGTCGGGGGCGCCTGTTCGGGTGATCACAGGCTCGCATACGTTCTTCCTGGAGGAGCTGAATCTGAAGCCCGGCGATGTGATTAGCTACTACGTCAAGGCGCGCGATACGAACACGGTGACCGGACCCGGCGAAGCGACGAGCGACATCTACTTCCTTGAAGTGCGTCCCTTCGATCGGCGATTCCGTCAGGCGCAGCAGGCGCCGACCGGTCAGGGGGCGGAGGAGCACGAGGGCGCCTTCGCCGAGCGGCAGAAAGAGATCATCGCCGCCACGTGGCGCGTCCTTCGGGAGAAGGATCGCGTCCCGGGCGAGGAGTTTCGAGCGAACGTGAATACGCTCGAGTTGGCGCAGACCAAGCTGCGCGAGGACGTGCAAGCGGTCGTGGACCGCATGTGGCGGCGATTGGGCGAGAGCCTGGAGGAGATGGAGGATTTCAAGAAGCTCTTCGAGGCGTTGAGCGCTGCCGTTCGGGAGATGGAGCGCGCCGCGGACGAGCTGCGGGCGCGCCGGTTGAGAGAGGCCTTGCCCTTCGAGCAGCGCGCGTATCAGCAACTGCTTCGCGCCGATGCGGTCTTTCGAGAGGTTCAAGTCGCTCTCGCCAATCGGGCCGAGAGTGGGGGGAGCGCGCGGGCTCAAGATTTGGCCGATCTGTTCGAGCTGGAGCTGGACAAGATGCAGAATCAGTACGAGACGATTCAGCGCGATCGCGGTCGGGCGCGCGATCGGCAGTTGGAGGAGGTGGAGCGCCGACTCCGGGAGTTAGCTGAGCGGCAGCAACGGCTCTTGGAGCAGAGCTTGCGACAAGGCGCCGCGCGGGCACCCCGTGGGGACCCAGGGCGCTCGGGCGAGGACGGGCGCCTGGCCCAAGAGGTGCGTGAGTTGGCTCGACGCCTGGAGCGGTTGACGCGGGAGCGACCGCTGTCGGAATTGGATCGGGTGCGCCAGCAACTGGAGCGAGCCGCGCGCGAGCTGCAGCGCGCGCGCGGCGCTTCGACCGAGGGCGAGGCTGCTGCTCATCGGCAACAAGCTCTGGAGCATATGCGGACGGCGCAGCGTCAGCTCCAGTTGGCGCAACGTTCGCAGCTTGGAGAGGACGTCGCTCGGTTGCGCGAACAGGCGCGCCAAGCGCACGAGCAGCAGGAGCGCATCGCGCGCGAGGTCGAACGTCTGGCGCGGGAAGCCGGACGGGCGACCGATGTGCTCCGGGAGCGAAAATCGGCGCTCGCCGAGGAGGTGGCGCGTTTGAGGGAGCGCATCGAGGATGCGGCGCGACGAGCCCGTCAAGAGAATAACGCGCGCGCGGCCGGGAGCCTCTCTGCGGCTGCCGAGACCATTCGGCGTCAACGCCTTCCGGAACGGATCGCGCAGGGGAATCGCTGGCTTGAGAACCGATGGCTCGACCGTGCCACTTCGGAGGAGCGCGCCATCGGACGCGCTTTGGATGAGGTCGTTCGTCATTTGAACGAAGCCGCGCGGGATGTGAGATCGCGCCAATCGGGAGATCACGTGGCCGAAGCGTTGGATCGCGCGCGTCGCTTGGCCGAGAATCTCGAATCGCTTCGGGACCGACTGTCATCGCGTGAGGGCGCGCGCGCTCGTGGTGAAGAATCGCCGAGCGGGCCGCGTTCGTCCTCGCCGCAGAGGGCCGATCAATCTGGTGGGCGAGCTCGGGCGACGGCTGAACCGTCGCGGGAGGTGTCCGGGGAACGGCGCACGGGCGAGGCATGGAGGAATCCTATAGGGAGCCGGGGACCAGCTCGCGACTCCACTACCGATGCCACGGCCTTTGGACAGCCTCGACTGCGATCCGAGCGCGATCTGGGGGAAGCGCTCCGGCAACTTCGCCGCGAACTGGATGAGCGCGTGCGGGAGGCCGAAGCGTTGCGGCGTAGCCTTCTGCCTGTGCGCGATCTGGTGGATGACGCGAGCCGCCTCATCGCCGAGCTTCGACGACTCGATGCCGAGCGGCTCTTCAACGATCCTGAGGAGATCGAGCGCTTGAAGCGTCAAGTGCTCGATCCCCTGCGCCGATTGGAGTGGGAGTTGAGCCATCGGCAGCAAGAGCAACTGGGCGCAGACCGATTGCAATTGGGGGAGGAAGCAGCCGTCCCGCCAGAATACCGGCGCTTGGTCCAGGAGTACTATCGCCGGCTCGCCCGCCAGCCGAAGTGAGACTGTTCCGATGTGTCCCTCCCTGCTGAACTTGCTCAGGATGCGGGAGCGTGGGATCTTCTTCTGATCTGGAGCCCGCAGGCGGTGCTGGTGGACGACGCTTTGCGCATCGTGCGGCTGCTTGTCCAGGACTAAGCGGTGCGAGTCGTCTTGGTTGGGTGGAGGTTTCCTTGGAGCCATGGGCTCAGGTTCTCCACAAGTGGTGGGATTGAGAAAGTCACGTCTGATAACAAAAAGCATCCTTTGTTTGCTGGGTGTTCTTGCAGGGGGATGGCCTGAGGCTCTCACTATTCTCACTACACGGGACCCTGCTGATAGGTCCTTCAAGGTCATTGCTGCCGGTGCTTCTTCTCATCGTGCCCGTGAGTTGAGGAGACAGGGTGCGTCGAACCGACCGGCGAATCAAGATACTGAGGCCTTCTGGAAGCTGAAGGCGGAGGAGGGGTTCTCGTTTGCTTCTGGTGCTTGGTTGGACTTGGGTTTTGTCCAGGCCCAGACGCAGACACGGATTCTTCCCATGCGAACGATACGTATTGGGTTGAACCCAACGCGTTTCTCGGAATCGGGTGAGGTCCTCGCGGAGTTTGATACCAGTACGGCACAGAGGCACTCGCGAATCGTCCTCACGGCTACGGGACCTTTCATCTTGCTGCAGTCGACATGTGAAGAGGGCAGCATTCCCATTGCGTTCGGGGAAGCTGGGGAGGCCTTTGCCTTCACAGCGACTTTTGGGGGGATCGCCGTCGAGTTCCCCTCTGGGATCACTGTGAGTCTGATAACGAATAGCATTTGCATAGCTCCCGTTGCATCTGACGTTCTCCTTGCGGTCATGAGCATTCGACGTCGCAATCTGAACCGCGCTGGGAATCCCTTTGAGCCACCCTACTATCGGGGTGTGCTTGAGATTCAGCGCGCCACAGGCCTTGGCGAATCGGGGCTTCGGCTCATCAATGTCCTTGATCTTGAAGAATACTTGCAGGGCGTCATCACCAACGAGATGCCCGCCTCGTTTCATCCCGAGGCATTACGAGCTCAAGCGGTGGCAGCTCGCACCTACGCTTTGGCCAATCGAGGCCGCTTCGCCAGCCGAGGGTTCGATCTTGACGATTCGACGCTCTCGCAAGTTTATCGCGGTGTGCTCTCCGAACATCCGAACGGCACGGCAGCCATTCAGAGCACGCGCGGATTGGTCGTCGTCCGGGATGGGGAACTGATTCCCACATTCTACTCGTCCTCGATGGGCGGGCATACGGAGGGCATCGAATGGATCTTCAATGCTCCGGCTGATCAACTTCCCGGGTCAAATGCTCATCCGGCGCTGCGGGCCGTTCACGATGGTGATTTCCCGGTGCCTGTGGATCTCTTGTCGGACGAAGGGGCGCTGGTGTTCTACAGCCGGAGTTGGGATCATTTCGATAGCCCGCAGCGCAGCGGAAACTCCCGCTACCGATGGGTAGTCACGCGCAGTGTGGAGTTCATTGCTGAGCGTCTGGCCAGCACTCGCGGCCTCTGGCTTGGTACGATCCTGGACGTGATCGCGACGCTGCGCAGCCCGTCAGGACGCATCGCTCAACTGCAAATCGTAGGCGAGCGCGGGACGGTGACGCTGCAGGGGTGGCGAACACTGCGGGATTTCTTCCAGCTGCTCAACAGCCCGAGTGCCATCGTCCCACGGCGAGATGCCACGGGACGGGTGACGGGCTTTGATCTCTACGGTGGGGGATGGGGGCATAATGTCGGCATGAGTCAGTATGGAGCACACGGTCGGGGCCGCAGCGGACAGACCTTTCGGGAGATTCTCGCCGCCTATTACATGGGCGCTGAAGTCGTTTCCATCGAGGTTGAGGCGTCTGAGAAGCCCAATTGGGTGATCTGGCGAGAGCGCCGGTAGTGAGAGAGGCGCGTTGCCTGTCGCGCCATGTCAGTATGGATAGCCATCGTCTGGAGTGCGGGGGAACGGCGGACAAAAGCCTCGCAGGGGTTGTGTTAATTGTGCACCGGGCGAAGATCAACCATGAGAGCGCCGCAGCGTCTGACGCGCAGATGGTATCGGGCTGAAGGCCGCTCGGCTGCTTGACCTCCTCGGGCTGGCGGAAAGTTGTGGATGTGCGCCAGATGCATGGGGAAGGTGCACGATCTTTGGAAGCGCATCGAGTCCGATAAGAAATCTTCTGACATAAAATCTATAAATAGCGCGCCATCAACGGGGAGTTGCTCACGTTCCGTGCTCCCAAGACGTCAAGTACTGGCGCTGCTCCTCAGTCAGCTGATCAATTTCAATCCCCATGGCGCGGAGCTTCAACCGCGCGATCTCCTGATCAATATCGGGTGGGAGCACGTGAATACCCGGCGGCAGTGTGCCTCGGTATTTCACCAAATACTCCACGGCCAGGGCTTGATTCGCAAAGCTCAGGTCCATGACAGCTGGAGGGTGTCCCTCGGCAGCCGCCAAGTTCACCAACCGTCCTTCGGCCAGGACCAGAATCCGATGTCCCGTTTGGCGGATCCGATACTCTTGGACGTACTCTCGAATGCGGCGCGGTGGGTCGGCAATCTCCCGCAGGGCTTCGAGATTGATCTCGACATCGAAGTGCCCGGCATTGCAGACGATCGCCCCATCTTTCATCGCGAGCAAATGCTCGCGATCCAGAACATGACGGTTGCCGGTGACCGTCACGAAGATATCCCCGATGCGCGCCGCCTCGCGAATCGGCATCACCTCATAGCTGTCCATGACGGCCTCAATGGCTCGGATCGGATCGACTTCGGTGACGATCACTCGCGCGCCCAGTCCTCGTGCTCTCATGGCCACGCCTCGACCGCACATGCCGTAGCCGATGACCACAACCCGCTTTCCGGCGACCAGAGTGTTTGTCGCCCGCAGGATCCCATCCCATGTGCTCTGCCCAGTTCCGTACCGATTGTCGAACAGGTGCTTGGTCCGAGAATCGTTGACGGCGATCACGGGGAATGTCAACAAGCCGCGTGCGGCCATGGCTCGCAAACGGATGACGCCCGTGGTCGTCTCCTCTGTCGTCCCGATGATGTGTGGAATGAGCGAGGCGTACTCTTGAACCAGGGTGGCGACGAGGTCAGCGCCGTCGTCAATGATCACCTGGGGCTTCGTCTCAAGAGCGATGCGGATGTGGCGGCGGTAGGTTTCAATGTCTTCCCCTTTGATGGCGAAGACGGGGATCTCCAGTTCCTTGACTAGGGCGGCGGCAATGTCGTCCTGTGTGGAGAGTGGATTGGAGGCAATTATTATCAGACGTGCGCCGCCAGAGACGAGCGCCCGCGCCAGATTCGCACTCTCAGCCGTCACATGCACGCACGCCGCGACGCGAATCCCTTCAAGGGGCCGCTCCCGTGAAAACCGCTCCCGCACCGCCCGCACCACCGGCATCTCGCGATCCGCCCATTCCAAACGATTCACCCCAACGGCGGCCAAGCCAATGTCCCGAATCTCGTACGCGAATCCGCTCATGTGTCCATCCCCACAGCTTCCCGCAGAAGTTCCACCCGGTCTGTCTTCTCCCAGGTGAACTCCGGTTCGTTTCGACCGAAGTGTCCATAGGCCGCTGTCTTCCGATAAATCGGCCGCCGCAAGCGCAGGGTCTCGATGATCCCCCGAGGCGTCAAATCAAAAAGCTCCCGCACGACGCTCACCAGGCGTTCCTCGCTCACCTTCCCCGTTCCGAACGTATCGATGAACACTGAGACGGGGTCGGCCACCCCAATGGCATAGGCCAGTTGGATCAGACAGCGATCGGCGATCCCCGCGGCGACGATATTCTTGGCGATATACCGGGCCATGTAGGACGCGGACCGATCCACCTTCGTCGGATCTTTTCCAGAGAACGCCCCTCCGCCATGCGGCGCCGCTCCTCCGTAGGTATCCACGATGATCTTGCGTCCGGTTAATCCGGAATCCCCCTGCGGACCGCCGATGACAAAGCGCCCCGTCGGATTCACGTAATACTTCGTCCGGCTCGTGATCAACTCCTCGGGAATAGCCGCTTTCACCACATGCTCGATCACGTCCTCGCGAACCGTCGCCGTCTCCACCCGATCGCTGTGCTGGGCGGCGATGACGACCGTATCCACATACAGCGGACGCGCGCCCTCGTAGACCACCGTCACCTGGGACTTCCCATCCGGCCGGAGGTAAGGCAAAATCCCCGCCCTTCGGACTTCGGCCAAGCGCCGCGTCAGGCGATGCGCCAACTGAATCGGCAAAGGCATCAGTTCGGGCGTCTCTCGCACGGCATAGCCGAACATCATCCCCTGATCTCCAGCCCCTCCAGTATCCACCCCACGGGCGATATCCGGCGATTGCGTGGCGACCGAGATCATGACGCCGCAGGTCTCCCCGTCCAGGCCATACTTGGCGCGCGTGTACCCGATGTCGCAGATCACCTGCCGCGCCACGCGCGCATAATCCACATCGGCCGTCGTCGTGATCTCCCCGGCCACGAGCACCAGCCCCGTCGTCAGCAACACCTCGCACGCGACGCGCCCCGCCTCGTCCTGTCGCAGGACCTCATCCAACACGGCATCGGCGATCTGATCCGCGACCTTATCCGGATGCCCTTCGGTCACCGACTCCGAGGTGAAATATCGCACAGCGCTCACGCTCGCCCCTCCTGCTTCTTGAACTCATGAGCGCGTGACTGTATCACATCGACAATCGGCGTGTCAAGAAAACGCTCCCGATGCCCTGCCGGTGATTCACGCTCGAGGGTGGCAGCGATCGTAAATCTGACGAAGGCGCTCGTTGGTGACATAGGTGTACACCTGGGTCGTACTGAGATCAGCATGTCCGAGCATCATCTGAACGGATCGCAGATCGGCCCCGTGCTCCAGAAGATGTGTGGCGAACGTATGGCGCAGCATATGGGGCATGACGCGCCCCAGTCCGGCCGCGCGCCCGTATCGCGCGACAATCTTCCAAAGGGCTTGACGCGTCAGCGCACGCCCTCGCGGCGAGATGAAAAGCCACGCCGAAGTCCTCTGCCCCAACCACCGCTGTCGCACCGGAAGATACCTCAGGACCCACTCGATCGCCGAGCGACCCAGCGGAACCAACCGCTCTTTGCTCCCCTTCCCCAAACAGATCACAATCCCTTGATCCACATCCACATCCGTGAGCTTCAAGGCGACCAACTCTGACGCCCTCAATCCGGTCGCATACAAGACTTCGAGAATCGCGCGATCCCGAATCCCAATATCTCGAGTCACATCAGGTTGCTCAAGTAAAAGATTAACCTCTTCGACCGTGAGGAACTTCGGGAGCATCTGCCAAGACCTTGGAGTATCAAGACCTGCCGTCGGATCGGTTTTCAAGACGCCGTCGAGGATCAAGAACTTGAAGAAATTTCTCAACGTCGTCATGCTTCGCGCGATGCTCTTCGCATCATACCCCCGCTCCTTCATCTCCCGAAGGAAGTCCCGAACGTCCTCCCGCGAGAGGCTCGGCAAATCTCTCCCCCTCTCCCGCCTCGCCCAGGCAGCGGCCTGCTCCAGGTCACGGCGATAGGCCTCGATCGTGTTGGCCGAGAGCCCTCGCTCGACTCTCAACGACGTGAGGAACTCTCTCACGAGATCGCGCGACATCGTTCGCACCTTGACTCTCTCGCCACAGTCCCCGTAGATTTACTCACCTTAAATAGCCCATATCGAGGGACCGAGTCAACCATGAGACTCTCCGACATCGCCCGATACATCGGCGCGCGGCTCGAGGGCGAGGATCTCGAAATCACGGGGATCGCTCCGATCGCCGAAGCCCAACCCGGAGAGCTGACCTTCATCGCCAATCCCAAGTACGCTCCCCTGATCAAGACGACGCGCGCCTCGGCCGTGATCGTCGCCGAGGACTTCGCCCCCGCGCCGATCGCGCTTCTGCGAACGCCCAACCCCTATTTCGCCTTCGCTAAAGCCCTGGAGCTGTTCCACCGCCCTCTTCAACCAGAGCCCGGGATCCATCCGACGGCCCTCGTGCACCCGAGCACCAAGCTCGGCACCGGCGTCGCCATTGGCGCGTACACGGTCATCGCCGCCGAATGCGAGATCGGCGACCATGTCGTCATCTACCCCCATTGTATGATCTACCCGAACGTCCGCATCGGCGCGCATACGACCATCCATTCCCACGTGACCATTCGCGAGAACACGCAGATCGGCGCCCGCGTCATCATCCACAACGGAGCGCGCATCGGCACCGATGGCTTCGGATACGCGCGCGATCCCGAAGGCCGATGGTATAAGATCCCTCAAACGGGACGGGTGATCATCCGAGACGGGGTCGAGATCGGCGCCAATACGACCATTGACCGCGCGGCCATTGGCGAGACGGTCATCGCCGACCACGTGAAGATCGATAATCTGGTGCAGATCGGTCATGGGTGTAAGGTGGGCGAGAACTCGCTCTTGTGCGCTCAGGTCGGACTGGCCGGAAGCACTGAGGTCGGGCGCAACGTCATGCTCGCCGGTCAAGTGGGGGCCGCCGGCCATCTCCGCATCGGCGATAATGTGATCGCCACGGCTCAAACTGGCATCCCCTCCTCGGTCGAACCCAACCGCGTCATCTCGGGTTATCCGGCCATGGAGAATGCCCTCTGGCGGCGCGCCTCGGTCCTCTTCGCCCGCTTGCCGGAGATGTACCGCCTCTTGCGCGAGATGAAGGGACGGCTGGAGCGTCTCGAACGCCTCCATGCGCAGACAAATTCGGAGTGAGCCATGACGCTGAAGATCGAGAACCGAACGACTGTGCGCCTCAACGTCCAGAAGCTGACCGAGCACATCCACTCTGTTCTGGAGACGATCCCTCGCGAGCATCTGCGCGGAGTGAGCAAGCTCGTTCTGGTGGATTACGTCACGGATTCGCGTCTGGACCCGCAGACCCGCCGCGAGCTCCCCGGACTCTATCATCCGCGGATGCCCGGTTCCCCACACGCCTGGCTGGAGATCGCGCTCAAGCCCCTCACCCCCGAAGGCTCGCTCTGGAAGCGCCTCTCGGCCCGTCTGGCCCTCAAGGCCAATGTGACGGCCACGCTGCTGTCGCTCATCGCCCAGCACTATTATCTGACGCTCTCGCACGGTGTGCGGAAGGGGCAATACGAACAGGCCATCCGAAGTTACGTGGATCGGCAGCTCTCGATCTACGCCCGAACGCGCAAGGGGTGGCGAGCGCGACTCATCCGCCCTTTCCTCCCTTGGCTCGAAAAGCTCGCCCGCTGGTTGCAGAAGAAATCCCATCAGCAGGCGCGCCAAAGACGCGCCTGACGCTCAGACGGCCCGCTCGATCTCCTCGGCCACTCGGCGCAGACACTCGGCCACTTCTCCAGGAGTCACCTCCGCCTTCTTGAACCGCACCTCCAGACGGAATTCGGCCGCGCGATAGCGATAGACGAAGGGGCGAGGCCGCTTCTGCACCGCCCGCTTTTGACGCCGAACGTCATCTCGCCGCAGCCCCTCGCGGCGGATGCGCTCAATGAGCGCTCGCATCTGCTCGACATCCTTCAATCGGGCGATCTGCAGCAGCACGGACTTCGACTGAATGTCGGCGCGCCGACAGAGTTCCTTGATCTCCTCCGGCATCTCGGCCAACGCCAACGTCTCGGTCACCGACGATCGCGACTTCCCGATCTTGCGCGCGATCTCCTCATGCGTGTAGCCGAACCGCTCGACCAGCATCTTGAACCCCTGCGCCTCCTCAAACGGCGTCAGGTCCTTCCGCTGCAAGTTCTCGATCAGGTTGATCTCGGCCACCGCCTGATCGTCCACGTCCATCTCAATGCACGGGACCTCGCGCAAACCGACAATCAGCGCCGCTCGATACCGCCGCTCGCCGCTGATGATCATGAACCGCCCATCCCCCTTCGGACGCACAAGGAGCGGCTCCAGAATCCCCTTCTCCCGAATCGAGGCCACCAGATCCGAGAGATCCCCGATCTCCACCCGAGGCTGCTCCAGATTCAGATCGAGCCGATCAATGGGGATCATCCGTCCGATCGGAGCCCCTGTGCGCGAGGCCAACTGCTCGACAAAGTGCAGATCATGCCGCAATCGGAGATTCGCCGGAAGTCCTCGCTTAGACACGCTCGATCACCTCCTCGCAGAGTCGTTCGTACTCCAGCGCCGCCGTCGACTGGGGCGCGAAGGTGAAGATCGATTCCCGATACGCCGGGCTCTCCTCCAAACGCACCGACCGCGAGATCACGGTTCGGAACACCTGATGGCCGAAGACCTGCTTGATCTGCTCCAGAGAATCGCGCGCGATGGCCGTCCGCCGATCATAGAGCGTCACGACGACCCCAAGGAGCAAGAGATTGGGATTCGGCCGCGCTTTGATCTTCTCCACCGTCTCCAACAGATCATCCGTGCCCTCCAGAGCGAAATACGAGGATTGAATGGGGATGATCAGATGCGAGGCGGCCACCAGGGCATTCACCGTCAACAGACCGAGCGTCGGCGGCGTATCCAGGATCACGAAGTGGTACTGACCCTTGATCTGATCCAGCCGATCCTTCACCCGATAGGGCGCATCGAACTCCCCAATTAACATGCTCTCAAATTTGGCCAAGCTGATGCGCGAGGGCAGCAGCTCCAGATTCTGAACCGGCGTCGCGCGGATCACCTGCTCGGCCGTCACCGAACGATCCATGAGCCAATCGAAGATCGAGACCCCGACCTCACGCAGGTCCACATAGGAGAGCGAACTGTTGGCCTGCGGATCCAAATCCACCAGCAGCACGCGATAGCCTTTGCGCGCCAGTCCGGCCGAGAGATTGATCGCCGTGGTCGTCTTCCCAACCCCGCCTTTTTGATTCGCGATCGCGATGACGACGGATCGGATCGTCTTCTCCGTCACGGCCTGTCGCCTCACCCAAAAGGCTCACCTCCGATACGGACCACCGGATTCCCCACCGATGTCGTCGGACCACTCCTCGGATTCGACCTCCTCATCCGAGATCACACTGCGCGAGCTGCGCATGACGTGCTCGGCCACGAAGATCGGACTGTCGGTCCGAAGCGCCAGGGCGATCGCATCGCTCGGGCGCGAATCCACAATCACCTTCTCCCCGCCGACATCCAGAATGATGACGGCATAGAAGGTGCTGTCGCGCAGATCGGTGATGATGACCCGCTCCACGGTCGCCCCGAGCTGAGCGATGACGTTCTTCAAGAGATCGTGCGTCATCGGACGCTGAGGCACCGCCTTCTCGATCTCCATCGCGATGGCATTGGCCTCGAACACCCCGATCCAGATGGGAAGCATCGCCTCGGAGGCCACATCCTTGAGGATGACCACGGGCGAATTGTTCGTCGGATCGAGGATGAGCCCCCGAACCTTCACTTCACGCTCCATAAGATGTCCCTCGCCTTAACGGAGAACCTCGAGGCTCCGCCCGAAGAGACTATGCGGATTCACTCTCGTGATCTCAACTTTCACGAGAGCTCCTTCGATGTTCTCTCTTGAATCCTCAAAGTTTACGACGATATTCTCGCTCGTATGACCGGACCAGTGATATTCTGACTTAGCACTCTTTCCTTCAACCAAAACTTCAACAACTCGGCCGACATATCGCTGCCACCTCTTGAGCTGAATCTCCCGCTGCCGCTGCTCAAGTCGCATCAACCGCTCCGTCTTCACCTCATCCGGAACCTGATCCGATAACCGCGCGGCCGGCGTCCCCGGCCTCGGCGAGTACTTGAAGATGTAAAGCCCATCGAATTCCACCTCCTCGATCAACGCCATCGTCTGCTGAAAGTCCCGCTCGGTCTCCCCAGGAAACCCCACGATGATGTCCCCCGTCACCGCGATCTCCCGCTTCGCCGAACGGATCCACTCGATGCGCCGCAGGTATTCGGTCCTCGTGTAGCCGCGGTTCATCAACGCCAGAATCCGATCCGACCCCGACTGCGGCGGCAGATGAACCCAATTGCAGAGGTTCGGATACTCCTCGATCATCCGCACGATCTCCGGCGTGAAATCCCTCGGATGCGAGGTCGTGAACTTCAGACGCGGGATGCCGCCGGCTTCAGCCAAGAGCCGCAGTAGCTTCGGGAAGCAGAGGCGCTGCCCGAGCTCCAGCCGCTCGCTCAGGCCATAGCTGTTGACGTTCTGCCCAAGCAGATGCACCTCCCGATACCCGGCCTCGGCCAAGGCCCGCACTTCGGCCAGGATCTTCAGCGGGGATCGGCTGCGCTCTCTGCCGCGCGTGAAGGGGACGATACAGAAGGTGCAGAACTTATCGCACCCCTCCATGATGGTCACATAGGCGACGTGTCGCAGGCGCCGTTCAGCCGGTGAGATCTCCAGAAACTCGGGACGATTCGGCGTGCGCGTCTGCACGAGCGGACGTCCCTGCTGCAGGCGCTCGAGGATCTCTGGCAGCTCCCCGAGCGCCTGAGTCCCCAGGACGAAATCCACGCCCGGCACCCGCTCCAGCAACCGCCGTCCGTACAACTGCGCGACGCACCCTATGACCCCAATGAGCACGTCAGGGGACCGGCTCCGGAGCTGCCGAATGCGGCTGTAGACCTTCTCCTCGGGCCTCTCCCGCACCGAGCACGTGTTGAACAGGATGAGCTCGGCCTGTTGCGGATCATCGCTCCACTCATAGCCGAGACGGCGCAAGAGCGCCGCCGCCTTCTCCGAATCCACGACGTTCATCTGACATCCGAAGGTCTCGATG
>VAPR01001226.1_pt1 | contig 13383 bp, 15 predicted proteins | sample 3380701 | NCBI WGS metagenome assembly VAPR01 (sample SAMN11536904, study PRJNA540576) | hot springs metagenome | isolation source: hot spring wet sediment | place: Spain: Lobios | collected 2014-01
AACACGGCCCACATGAACGCTTCAATAGCGGAAGCACGTGAAGGTGATATTTTCTACAGCACAGTACCGTTCTTCCACACAAGCGGACAGCTGCAGATAATACTGCCTGCTCTTATCAACGACCTCACCGCAGCCTTTGACCCATGGTTTCATGCCTCACAGTTTTGGCAAAATGCTGTAAAATATCGCGCGACGGTTATTTTCCTCATCAGCTCCATGGTCAACATTTTGCTGAAGCAACCGGCTAGTGAGTATGATAGAAGTCACTTTGTAAGAGTAGCTATGACAGGGGGAGCGACGAAAGATACGTGGCCCATATTTGAGAAAAGATTTGGTGTGCGGGTTCTCGAGGGGTTTGGAATGACTGAGACATGCGCCATAGCCATATTCAATCGAGGAAACGATGTTAGGGTGGGCTCGGTCGGTAAGCCTTTGCCTTACTTTGAGGCAAGAATAGTTGACGACGAAGACAACGAGCTTCCTCCGGGAAAGGTCGGAGAACTTGTGATTAGGCCCCGTAAACCCTATGTCATGATGCTTGAATACTACAAGAAACCTGATGAGACGGTGAAGGCTTGGAGGAATCTTTGGTTCCACACAGGTGACTTGTTCTACCGGGATGAGGACGGCTTCTTCTACATAGTAGGTCGGAAAAAGGAGTCCATCAGGCGGAGGGGTGAAAACATATCGCCTTACGAGATTGAGAGTGTGGTCAACGAGCATCCATCTGTGCTCGAGTCGGCCGCTGTCGGTGTCCCATCGGAATTAGGTGACGAAGATGTCAAGGTTTTCATAAAACTCAAGCCCGGAACTCAATTAGATTTCATGGAGTTTATCAAGTGGTGCGACAATAAACTACCCTACTACATGGTTCCGAGGTACGTCGAGATTGTTGATGAGCTGCCTAAGACACCTACTCAGCGAATTCAAAGATTTCTTCTGAAGGAAAGGGGGGTTGGAAATGCCTTCGACGCTTTTAAAGCAGGCTACAGGCCCAAGAAGCCGGTTACTTGAGTCCGAGGACTTTCGATGGATTATTGACGGTTATTTTCGTGACCACATCTGCTCCGATGTCACGGGAAAGAAGGCTCCAAATTCCCATCTTCATGTACTCGACGGGTTTGGCACCAGTCTGGCCCGCGTCCGTGACGAGTATTACCCTGTCTGGGCCCACTGCTTTGAGCAGCTCTATGGAATGATGGTAGTTGACTACCCACCCTGGCGCCGCTATCGGTGTTCCCAGCATGGATATGATGGCCAGCTGTATCCATGCTTTACGCTCCACAAGGTTTAACGCCTCTTCGACGGTTAACAGCGTGAGCTCTTGGTTCGCATGTGTTACAACAAGGTCTACACCTTTCTTTTCACATTCCTCCGCGAGAGCCAAAATTTCTTCATAATATAGATGGGAAGTCTCGATGGCTACTTTATTGTCGCTGCTCGCCACGATGTCGACTATTTCTTTCACCTCGTTCTTCAGACGCCCGTTCTCCAGGATGGTTATCCCCGGGCCAAGGTTAGCGGCTCGTCGCGTCAGGTCAGAGTCAATACTCGGCATCCAGATGACTTTGGTGTGTTTCTTAAAATCGCCTTTTAACGCGGTTTTTACCACGGACGGGTTTAACCCACCAACCGCGTAGTTTAGTGTCACTCCACCGTAGACCTCAACTGGCCGCAGCCCCCTCTCTGCGCACCATGGCTCCAAAGCCTCCTGTATCACATAAGCAATCGGGCTTGTCATATAGTAGTGGTCTTTGAAGGCCAATGCTTTCATACCTGCTGCAGAGGCTTCCTGAGATGTCTTAAGCATCGAGGGCCTATGAGGCATCCACCCCGTCGGTGCTCCGTGAACATGCATATCAACAGTGTTACGAACATGTTGGAAAGCCTCTTCCTCGCTTATGGGAGACATCTCGGGAAGCATGTAGGGATAAGCTGGATGTGTAACCTTTTTCAAGTCGTCAACGGTCAATACTTTAGCTATTTTATCCATAGTTGGTTTTCACCTGTCCTTGTGTATATAAGCGTTTGGATAATCTCGATGATTAGCCCAACCTGTCAATGACGTTTTCGCCGAACCTTTTGAAAACATCATACCAAAGCTCGTGCGCCGGAGGCCTAATAATCACCTTGGATATGCCCATTTTCTCTATATCCCGTAGCTTTGCTTCAATTTCCTCGAGGTCGCCGGCCAGTGCCATTCTGTCCGCTAGCTCATCAGGGATGAAAGACGCATCCTCTACAGCCTGTGTCCAAGTTTGAGAGTGTACGAGGTCGTAGCGGGCGTAGTCGTTTCTGAACTTCTCGACTTTATCCCAAAAATCACGAGGAAAATCGACTCCTAACATGTTAACAAGGTCAGGATAATTTATGCAGAACCATGAGACACTAGGTTTAACAAGTTTCTTTGCATATTCTCTATCTTCATGAATGACGCAGAACCCGCACCAAAACAGTTCTCTTTTCTCGAAATCAAGCCCTGCCTCTTCACAGCTTTCGCGAACCCGTTCCACAGCCCATTTAGTTAAAGCGGGGCCGACCATGATTACCGAGCCATCTGCAACTCTGCCTGAGACACCAAGCATCCTTTTACCAGTCGCTGCCACGTAAACTGGAACCCTGTGGCGAGCGAATCTTATTCCAAACCTCCCTGTGCCCATGTCAAACTCCTTGCCCGCAATCAATTCCTGCAAATGTTTCACCGATTTTTCAAACTCTTGGACAGGGGTAGGCTTAATCCCAATGCGCCGAACTGAGCTATCACCAGCCCCAACGACGAGCGCAAACCTTCCGCCCGAAACCTCATGCGCTGTGATTGCTGATGCTGCGAGGACGGTTGGATGACGTGTGTATACAGATGATACAAGGGTTCCCAGTTTAACCCGGCTTGTAGCTGTGGATGTTGCGCCTATAGTTACGAAGGGGTCGCGATAAAGCGTCTGGGAGTCGGGGTAAAAGAGATAAGAATAGCCAAGCTTCTCGCCTTCGACAGAATATCTTAGATAAGTTTGTGGATCAGCGTAGAGCGCTCCGAAACTTATGCCGAACTCCAAGCTATGAGTTGAAACTTCATGGTTATATTATAAGTTATGCCATATGCGCATATGCCGAAAAGGAATTATGTTCTTTTTAATTTGGTTGGGCATGGTTAGTGTGCTTGGTTTGGCTGAGGCCTGGCGTAAAGTTTTTTCCTTGAAAACGCTCGGCGGAGGATACGTCAGGTATATGCTGCTATTCAGCGACTCGGGATTGTTGCTTCTTGAAACAGATAACGTAAGGCAGCTGCCGCCATGGAACATTGGCAGCACTGGTGACATTTTGACAGACATGGTGAACGTCTGGGTTGAGGAGTTGAAGAATGCTTTGAAAAAAGATGATGTGGCTGATTTGTTTTTGTCTGGCCGTTCTCTGGAGGAGGTGGTTGCGATTCTTGAGGAGAACAAGAGGAGGCTTGGTGTGAAGAAATTTGGCAAAGCAGAGTTGCTTAAGCCCGCCGATGTTGAGAGGATAGAGCTTTCAGGCAACGGGGTTCTCAGAATAGTTGCCCGAGATGGCGGCAAACAAACCTACGAAATTCCACCCGACCAAACCGCAAATGTGGACATGTTTCTACGACGAATATTCCCTCACCAATACAGGGCGGTGAAATAAAATTACACATGTGCGCAGTTTCCTTTATGCGAGGAGCTAAATACTCTGAATCATGTTTACAACCATGTCCGGCGAGTTCAGCAAAGTGATATTCTCTAAGGAGGGGGGTGTTGCTTCGATTGTTCTCAACAATCCTTCGCGTTACAATGCGTTGGAGCTGGAGCTTAGGAGGGAGCTTCGCCGTGCTTTGGAAGAGGCTGCAAGAGATGATGAGGTAAGGGTTGTTTTGGTTCGTGGGGCTGGTGGAAACTTCTCCGCGGGAGCCGATATCCGAGCTTTCCTTGAATGGGACCCTGCAAAATGTGTAAGCATAGCCAACGAGGTTGGTACATCGATGGTTCTCGCGAACATCATACGAAGTATGCAGAAGCCTGTTATCGCTGTTGTGGAGGGATACTGTCTGGGCGGAGGGTTTGAGCTGGCGATGTCCTGCGACATGATTGTAGCGGCTGAGGACGCGGTTTTTGGACAGCCCGAGATAAACCTTGGTCTGATTCCGGGAGGTGGAGGTACACAGCGTCTGGCGCGTTTGGTGGGTGAGAAAAAGGCTAAGCAGCTGGTGATGACGGGTGACAGGATATCGGCGAGGGAGCTGGAGAAGATGGGTGTTGTGAACATCGTGGTTCCACGTGACAAGCTTGAGGAGGCTGTGAAAGAGCTGGTGGAGAAGCTGTTGTCGAAGCCGAGGATGGCGCTGGCTGCCGCGAAAGAAGCTGTTAACCTCGCCTTGGAGACAGGTCTTTTGGCTGGTTTGAGAGCAGAGCTGATGCTCTTCGCCTCGCTATTCGCCACCGAGGACCAGAAAGAAGGCGCCCGGGCTTTTCTCGAGAAACGTAAACCGGTCTGGAAAGGCAGGTAACCTACTGAGGCTCAATCGTGGCAGGCGGCTTGCTCGAGACCGCGTAGGTCACCCAGCTAACCTTGTCAACCTCGTTAGCTATTCTCGAAGCTATTTTATCGAGCACCGTGTATGGCAGTTTCACGTAGTCGGCTGTCATACCGTCGACCGATGAGACGACACGGATTATCACGATGTAGCCGAGGCTTCTTCTATCGCCTTTGACGCCTGTGGCTTTGTCGTCTCCTACGACTGCGAAGGCTTGCCACACCTCCTCCAGCAGCCCCGCCTTCTCCAGCTCCTCCTCCACAATAGCCGACGCCTCCCTACATATCTCAAGCTTCTCCTCAGTAACCTCGCCTATGATTCTGACTGCCAGCCCCGGGCCTGGGAAGGGATGACGCTTGACCAGCCAACGGGGCAGCCCCATTATCTCGGCGAGTTGTCTGACCTCATCCTTGTAGAGTTCTCGGAGCGGCTCAACCAGTTTCATGCCGAAGTCTTGAGGCATACCGCCGACGTTGTGATGAGTCTTGATGACCGCTGAGCCGCCGACTGATTTTCCGCTCTCGACCACGTCAGGGTAAAGGGTTCCCTGCGCAAGATCTGTAAAAGGTCCATAGGCTTTGCTAACCTCCTCAAATATGGCTGCGAACTCGTGTCCGATTATCCTTCTCTTCTCCTCCGGGTCTGCTACACCGCGCAGTCTGTCAAGAAAACGTTTGGAGGCATCGATGTAGATGATGTTTTCCTCGCCCACGATTTTACGCAAAATTTCAAGCACTTTTTCCGGCTCGTTTTTACGCATCAACCCATGATTCACGAACAGGCATTTGAGCCGTTTGCCCACAGCCCTGGAGACTATGGCTGCGGTGACCGTGGAGTCTATCCCGCCGCTGACAGCACACAACACACGGCCTTCACCCACCAAATTCACAACCTCCGCCACAGCTTTCTCCAGATAATCCTCCATCCGCCACGAACCCCTGCAGCCACAAATGTCGAATACAAAGTTGTGTAGAATTTTTAAGCCATGTTCTGTGTGGGCGACCTCTGGATGAAACTGCACGCCGTAGATGTTTCTCTCTTCATCACATATGGCTGCGTGAGGCGAGGTTGTGGTTGATGCGGCTGTCTCGAAGCCTTGTGGAATTTTTTCGACGTGGTCGCCGTGGCTCATCCAAACCATAAACCTGTCAGGCAATCCTCTGAAAAGACGGCAACCATGTTTTAGGAAAAGTTCTGTTCTACCGTATTCTCGGGCCCTTTCACGTCTAACCTCGCCGCCGAGCAAATACGCAATCAGCTGATGGCCATAACATATTCCCAGAACAGGCCTGCCCCGGAGCTTCGCCATGTCTACTGTTGGGGCGTTGTTTTCGTAGACGCTTGCAGGCCCCCCGGAGAAAACAATTCCCCTATAGATGCTGATGTCTGTTTGCGGGAGCATGTTGTGCGGTATGACATGTGTTTTGACGCCTATGCTTCTAATCCTTCTGCTGATGAGGTGTGCGTATTGGCCGCCGAAGTCGACGACCGCTATAGCATCCTCCACGGAACAGCATGTTAATCATCGCTTGATAAAGTCTTTGCAGCGAGTAACTAGAGTAGGCCAGCGATTAGAAGAGGTAGGGTCAGAGCCAGCGCCGTCTCAACTCTCGCAGCCGCTAGAGCCAATGTTCTCGCATGTTTTTTCCCAGAGGCTGCGCGCGGGCCCAGTATGAATGAGTGTAGGAAATCTAGGAGAGCTGCTGTGTAGAGTATGGCGAGGGTGATTTGAGGTAATGGGGTTTTTCCAGCGGAGTGCAGTGTTAGGTAGGTTGTTGAGGTGATTAAGATGGGGATGGCTGTCCATGCGACGGGGTTGTATTTCTTCATCATGCCGCCCATGAGCCTCGTCCTATCCATGGGGTTATCAAGCTTCGCAAGCAGAGGGATGGCCGCGAAGGCGAGATGCGCAATTCCTCCAACCCAGAAAACCAAGCCGTAGAAAATCCCTAAACGCGTGAGAAAGAGCGGGTCCAGCTGGCTCATTTCGTGTATCTCCGTAGAAGTGCAACTGTCACCTGTGCGCCCGCTGTGCTGAGGACAAGGTTAGCGGCTATCGTCACAATCCATATTACTGCTAAGGCTGAAGGCTGCACATTGAACAACCCAACATAGGTAAGTATTCCAAGCGCTACAACGGCTTCGCCCAATCCACTTACTACGGTGGCCATTGTAATTCTCCGCCGCTTTCTACATACATCGGGATAGTTTCTTCCCATGCTCAAGTCATAGAGTAGCCCGGCAGCGACTGTGGAAAAAAGTAGATACGGCGCGGGAGCCGGAACCAAAACCATGAACAAGACTCCTGCTATAAGCGACATTACTGTGACGCTCCACATTCTTCTCGTGTAGGCTCCGGCGGCGCTCATGGCAAGTCCTCGGAAAAAGTGGGCGGGGTATCCGCGTGCCGCGGGGAGAACGAGACCGGTTATTGCTCCCATGAGGACGTAGAAGGCTGCGGAAAGAGCAATTATTGAGAGTTGTTTTGTGGAAAGACGCAATCCATACGAGGCCATAGTGCGGAAAGCACCACAGAGTATTTAACTCTTCTTCATAAACAACAACATATGATAACCAACCCATAGACCAGTAAACGGAAAAATATCCTCCAGAACCTGTACTGTGTATGAGAAGGTCATCACTCGCTGGTGCAGTTTTGTTTATAGGGGTGGCCCAGTTTCTCTTTTTCCTACGCGTCGCGGAATCCATCTACCCAGGTTACAGTGTTTCAGGTAATTACATCAGTGATTTGGGTGTGGGGGTGGCTGCGCCCGTGTTCAACACCTCTGTCTCTTTTCTCGGTGTCTGCGTGATTATCGCGGCTTATCTGAGTTTGACGGTTGTGGGCAGCAGGGTTTTCGCGGCCCTTGTAGCCGCTGCTGGAATAGGTGCTTTCGGCGTCGGCCTCTTTCCGGAAAATGTTCCGGTTCTTCACACTGTCTTTTCCTTCATCACGTTTTTCTTCGCGGGGCTTGCCGCGGTCTACGGGTTGAGGGTGTTCAACCGTTTGATGGGCGTCATTTCTGTGGTGTGTGGTATGACAGCGCTCGTGGCTTTGGCTCTTTTCGCCTCGGGTAACTACCTCGGGCTTGGACACGGCGGAATGGAGAGGCTGATCGTCTACCCTGTGTTAAGCTGGGGACTGATGCTGTCGGGCTATTTCATCGCGAAGCCCTCTTGACTACTCTCTCGACTTCACCGCCGCATTCCCTGCATCGGTTCATAGGACGAGTGTAAACCTTGCCGCATACCAGGCATCGGTAAACCCATTCACGCATCTCTCTAACAGTTTCACGACCCACCCCCCAGACACCTAATCCAAGCCTCAACGCCGTGTTCTGAAGACTGTAGTCATCTGTCACGACAACCACCTCTGCTCCGCCGACCCTCTCCTCATAAGCCAAAGCGAGGACAGCCAAGTCGGTTTTAGAGAGTTTGGGCAGGTCACCTGTCATGCGCGCGGTTTCTTCAACCTGCTTAATGGCTTGGGGAGATGGTTTTTTGAGTTTAATGGCCTTGGTTGACAGAGCCGTGGAAACTCTCTGCGGTGCAAGCCCGCCATACACCACCTCGTCCACAGCCTCCTGAACGGTGACAAGCTCAGCTGGCCCCGGCTCAAATTGGGCAGACAGAAGAGCGGTTGTATCGAGAACGAAAACCCTACGGCCTGCCATACAATCTTTTCCTCAGTCTTCTGCTAAACAACGGTCTCTCGTCAAAGGATATCATGTATAGGCTGTGAGAAGATTTCTCAACTCTAACCTCCCCCTTTTCAACAGGCGTAACCGTGTGTCCGTCGACGAGGGTTTGCGCACGGCCCTTTACAACAGAAACCTGTAGAGGAGTATCTATCGCGAGAACCATGGGTCTAAGATTCGTCATCGAAGCCATCGGCACGACAACCACAGTCTCCAGCCTCTCATCCACTATCGGCCCTCCGCTGGAAAACGCATAAGCTGTTGAACCCACAGGTGTTGATAGTATTACTCCGTCGGCCACATCGGAGGCAAGCAGCTCACGTTGCTGAAGTCGGTACTCAATCACTGTCCCGGGCTTCGTCGAGGAGACATAAATCTCGTTCAAAGCATCCCCCACATACTTGTCGTCGACATAGAGAGAAAGCCTCATAATTTCTTCCACATGATAATCTCCTGTTGCTATTTTCTTCACGGCCATTTCCAGCTCCTCGGGCTCAATCACGCAAAGAAACCCGGCTCTCCCAAAATTCACGCCGACAACCCTGACATTCGGAGACCTTATGTGTCTTGTCGCCCTCAGAACGGTACCATCTCCTCCGAGAATCATCAAAACATCGTCAACAGAACTCGTTTGCTCAAACTCTGAGAGGGAAAAAACACGCCACTTCTCAAAATGCCTCGGAAGAATCTCCCTGAGCTTTTCAGCGGCTGCAACGGCCTCGGTGCGCTTACCGGCGTAGACAACCGTTAGTGACGACATCCCCCTCGCATGGCTAAGAAATGTAGCTAAAAACGCTATCCCTCCAGATACTCGGTGGGGTCTAATATCCCAACGGCTTTGAAGACCTCTCGTCTCGATACGCAACCGGGGCATTTGCCGCAGTGTTTCTCAAAGATAGACCAACAGCTCCAAGTTTCCCCGATGGGTGCGCCAAGCTCGAGACCCAGCCTCAATATCTCAGGCTTCCGGAAACCCGCAACAGGCGTCAAGATTTTGACTCGGTGGAATGGTGTAGACTTGTTTAGGATTTTCTCCAGCTCGGTGAAAAACTCCTCTCCGACATCGGGTATGCGTTCTATATCCTCGCGGGTGTGTCCCCCTGCTATCGCATCAGCCTCCTCGTGAGAGGCCACGTACGCGGCCACAGAGTAGAAGATGATGTTTCTGTAGGGGATGACGATGTTAGGTAAACTGGGAAAGTGTTGGAAAACTCTCTCCTTTATGTGCTGGGGATAATCAAACAGTTCCCGGAGAAAGCTGACATCGTACACTATCGGCTCGCGTCCGCTCGCTGTTTGGGAGATTTTCTTGGCTGCCTCAATCTCTTTAGGGTTTCTCCTAAACGTCAGCAGAGTCAACGGCACAATTGAATGGCCTTCGCTCCGCAGTTTCCACAGCATTACTGTAGAGTCGATGCCGCCTGAAACAAGCGCTACAACCTTCATAGTGAAGAAGTGGCGTACTTTCCGAACCCTTCACTCATCCTGACATGTATTCTATGGATATTCGGAGGCAGCATCTCTCTAAGCCTCGCAGCTATGTGTTCAGAAATGTTCTCAACTGTTGAATCGAATTCTATCACGTAGACCGAGTTTGTGGGAAGTTTGAATTCATAGTGGCCTCCTACGCCGTCGAATTCGACCTTCACTTTACCATTATCCAGATGGCTCAAGTATTTCCTGCAGACGATGAGTTTGTGGTCCATAGAGTCCACCACTTTCTTAACCATTTTCTTCAGTTCGCCGAACTCTACAACCATGTCGTCAACCATCTTGCCCACAACCGTGACGGAAACGGTTGAAGAGTGGCCGTGTAGAACGCCGCATTTGGGTGAGTTTGGTAGAAAATGTGCGTAGTCAAAGTTGATGCCAGGACCGCTTATCTCAATCTTCTTTAAACGCTCCTTGCTCAAGACCTTTGCATCCTCTGATGCAATTCATCAGAGTATTTGTGATACTTTAGGATTATGGGGCACCACGTTTTCTCAGGGCAGTAGCCCAGCTGTCGACACTTTTCACCCATAACGGTCTCAAGCTCGGGAGCCCTTTTCACAACCTCGTGTAGAACCTTATAGGCTATGGCCCGTTCCTCCCACTGGGCGTAGCTACAGGTTCTCGTGGCCACGAACCCGGAGGGATACAACAGGTTAAACCCGTTATACACCCTCACAACATAGAGCTTCAGAGCCTGTGGAAGAATGAGCGCTGCATCTCCCAACCTGCATCCGTCCTCTATGAGACGTCGGTAGCATTCAAGAGCCTCACTGCAAAGCTCTGCGAAAAGCTTCATGTTTCGCGGATTTGTTTTAACATCCGGCGGCGGAATGATGTTTCTCTCAGGGCTCTTCAAAGCCCTCTCGGCCGCTGCGTAAATTGATTCAACAGCTGTTGGAACTGTCCGGTGTCTGATGGCTTGGTGATATGCGACGAGAGAGAGGGGCTCGAGGGTGACAGCGTTGATTAACGGGTTCACGGTGTCAACCAACTCTTTGACATTTGCGGCGAAGACATCATGAAACAGTTTGTCAGGTAAAAGATTTTGTAGATGGAGGAGAAGAGGTTCGTCAAAGTTTTTTCCCTCAAGTAGTTTGGTGAAAAATGGGTCGGATGGCTTGAAAGGGTTGGGGAAGGGATAGGATACCAAGGGATGCTTGACCATGAGACGCGCCTCAACCATCATGGGCGCGACATTTTTCGCCAGAGAATAGAATTTTTCAGCAAACTCGCTAACCTCGTGGGGCAAATATTCTCCGAGATTACTGTGCTGAATAAAGGATACATAGGTTTCAAGGCTGCAGCTGATGAAGAGGGATGTTTTTGTGCACAGTGGAAGAACGTAGCGTGCATCCTCGAGAGTGACGCCGTTTTCGATAAGCTGTTTGTAGCCGTCGACGAGGCGGTGTGCAGTTTCTTCGAAGATTTTAGTGTGGTGTTTTGATTTGAAGGGAGGTGTTTTAAGGTATGAGTGGGTTATGCTCGCTCTTCTCTGGGATTCTTGGAGATATGAGCCGAAGGGGGGTGCAACGAGAAGCATGGAGAGGGCGCGGCTGCACTCCCTCACCTCTAGCTGAAACGATAAACTGGTGGTGATGGAGGCGTGTCCTCTTTGAGTAGATTCTCTATGGACTTTGGCGGCTGTCTTAGCCGGGTCTTTGCCGGCTGAGAGAAGGCTTTGAATTTTCCGCTCAACAGAGACCCCTTCAAAAGTTCCCACACCCTCGACAGCTATGAACACGTCGGGGCCGACATCGAATGTTCCGCCGCCGTACTCGACAGAGGTACGTGGCCCGTAGCTATAGAGACTGAGTTCAACCATCTTGCAAATCCATGATAGGCCCTCCCTGTATATAACGCTCTTGATGAACTTTAATTTTGGCGTGGGCTTTTGGGCTTCGATGGATGCGTCAAGCTTCTTGACGGGGCTTGCATACATTTTCCCCGCTTACGTGGCTAATGCTTCTCCAGTGGTTGCCGCGAAAATTTTGAGGAGGACAAGGCCTATCGACCGTGGGCGGGTGTTTGTTGACGGTCGTAGGGTTTTGGGGGATGGGAAGACCGTTGAAGGGTTTGTTGTGGGTGTTTTGGCTGGGTTTTTGACCGGGTTTGTTATGAGGTTTCTATGGAGCTGGTTGTTCGGGTTGTTTGAGGTTTTTCTACTCTCTTTGGGGGCCTTGTTGGGCGACGTGGGCGGTGCTTTTGTTAAGAGGCGTTTGGGGCTTAAGACAGGCAGTCCAGCGCCCGTGCTCGACCAGCTAAGTTTCCTCGCCGCAGCCCTCCTACTCATACATCTATTCCACGGCCTGCCCCCGTGGATGGACACCGCAACCCTCGCATCCCTCTTCCTTTTCACTATCTTCATGCACGTCGCCACAAACACCTTCGCATATCTTATGGGACTCAAAAACAAATGGTATTAAAGAGCAAGCTCGGGCCTTGTAACACGGAGAATGCTACGCAAAGCATTGAAAACAGCTCTCATGTTCTCAAGCGCATCCCTTCTCTTCCTCAACCCAAGCAGAGCAGCTGCCTCCGATACATCGGACACGCTGGCGGAGAAGGTTTTTTCAAAAAAAGTTTTCAGGTCAAGGTGATATGTTTCGTACAATGGTGCAGGGTCAAGCCGGTTTCTGATAATTTTAGCCGTTAAGAGAGGAAGCGCAAACGACTCGCCACCCCAAGTGACAAAGATGTCCACATCTGTGCAGAATTTCAAGAAACTGCGGAGAAACATTTTCTCATCGCCGCGGAAAACTCTACCCCCGCCTGATTCCCCAACAAGCCTAATCTCTCGTATTGCAGCTTCTAACCCATCTCCAGCAGTCCTGAGCTCCAAGAAGTAGATGTGTGGGCCGATTTTTCTACTTCTCAAGTTCCAGCCATCCAGCTTCGCATGTATTCTTGCTGCCGAGGAGTGAGCTTCTCAAGCTCGACGCCGAAAGCGGCGAGCTTCAGCGCCGCGACAGCTTCGTCTATTTCACGTGGGACTGTGTAGACATGTTTTCCCAGTTTTTCCACATTTTTTATCAGATAGCGGAGGGACTCTGCCTGTAATGAGAAAGAGAGGTCCATAACCTCGGAGGGGTGGCCCTCTGCGCAGACGAGGTTCACCAGCCTCCCGTCGGCGAGTAGGAAGAGTTTGCGGCCGTTTCTCAGCCGGTAAAGCGTCACGTTTTCACGTATGGTTTCAACGGAGACCGCGAGCTGTTTCAGGTCTTGTTTGTTTATCTCGACATCCATGTGACCTGCGTTGGCGAGGAAAACCCCGTCCTTCATTTTTTCAAAGTGTTCGCCCCTTATGACGTCTATGTTGCCGGTTGCCGTGATGAAGACATCACCTATCTCAGATGCTTTTGACATCGATGTCACTGTGAAACCGTTCATGTATGCCTGCAGCGCCTTTATCGGGTCAGGCTCGACAACCACAACCCGTGCACCCATTCCCTTCGCCCTCTCAGCGATACCGGCGCCAACTCTTCCATATCCGGCTACCACGACTGTTTTACCCGCGAGCAGAAGGTTCGTGGCCCTCAGAACTCCATCGAGGGCCGACTGCCCCGTCCCCAGCGGGTTGTCGAAAAGGCTCTTGGACAGCGCGTCGTTTACAGCGATGACGGGGAATGCGAGCAACCCTTCTCCATCAAGGGCCCT
>VAPR01001229.1_pt1 | contig 13359 bp, 12 predicted proteins | sample 3380701 | NCBI WGS metagenome assembly VAPR01 (sample SAMN11536904, study PRJNA540576) | hot springs metagenome | isolation source: hot spring wet sediment | place: Spain: Lobios | collected 2014-01
CCCCACCGAGTCGGCAAGGTACATCTGTCCGAAAGTGGAGAGATTGGCTTGCCAGATAGAAACCTGAAAATAGCCTGCGATTGCCAAGCCTACCAGTCCCGTGCCGATGAGGGGGGCATGCTGCCCACGAGGCAGGAACATCTCCATTACCAGTATCAAAAGTGCCGTCGCCACGACCGCAAGGAGCGGCGAAAGGGCACTCCACTCAATCTCTGGGCGCACAAACGCTTCCATGCGGTCGATAGTATACCGCACCCCTAAAAAGAGGCGCGCAGGAGAGCAGAAATAGGGAAGAGGGTTGCAATTGCTGTCAGGTAGGGGTATAATAACTGCAAAGTTGCCTGACTCTTTTGGTTGCTGTGGCGTAAAGGATGGCTCAGAGGCCGCCAACTTGTTGCCTGCTCAACTTTGGTATTCGCTAACTGTTTCGCATAGCTGAGCGTTTTAACGGTTGCGCTCAATCGTATAGCGCTCCGTCAATTTGTGGACGCACGCAGAGAAGCGGAATCTGGAGGCTGTTATGCGGATTGTGGCACTGGCAGGGATATTGAGTCTGGCACCTTTGAGCGGCGGTGCTCAGGGGCTTCGCACCCCAAACGGAGAGCTCTGGGCAGGGACGACCCTCAACCTTCGTGCCCACGCCACCACCAGCACGGGGGCAACGATAGCCCTTTCCAACGAGGCTACAATACGAGTGGGTCAGGTTGTGCGATGGCGGATGGAATACGAGTCTTCCCCTTATCTCACAACCTCCGGTGAGGGATGGTTTACCCTCAAGCTGACCAATCGTGGAAATGGGATAGACCAACTGTCGCTCTCACGAACGGTATGGGAAGGACCTGAGACCTCGCCGTGGCGGATTGACCTCTATGAGCAGCGAACTTCTGAGGGCACCTTCGCGAACGGGTCTTTGCTCGAGAGCTTAACCGCGCCCTTCGCTCCAGCGGAGATGCGTCGCTTGTTCGTTCGGCTGCGCCCTCCTTCCGACCGTAACACAGATGGGCTATGGCTCTCACTGGTTGGGCGTTCGGTGCAGAACCCCAATGTTCAGATACATCGCGACTTTATAGCGGGCGTGGAGGCACAGGTTGGGACGGCTACCTCCGCTACCAGTTGGACGAACTATCCCCTTCCCACGGCACCTCAGTTGGTGGACGGACGGCTCTGGTGGATAGCAGGTTCGGGAACAGACCGTCGCGCCTTTTTCACCCCTCAGCCCTTGCGAGTTAGTGGCACCTTCTCGAACAACACTCGGGTAGGAGCGAAACTCACAAACTTTACCCCTGCAGGACCAGGCACCGTGTTGGGCACGCGCTGGTATCTCACCACAACCAACGGGCGTATCGGCTTTTTTGAAATGAGCTGGCTGGAACAGACGGGAAATCTGGTACCCAGCTGGGTGCCTCTGCCAGCAGGGACGCTCGCTAACCCCAACATTCCTCTTGTGACGGATGGGATACTCTTATACTTTGTGGATACGCAGAACCGGCTTGGCGCATACAACCCAGCAAACAATATGACCTTCTTTTATCCCGTGATGGGCACTCAAACCATCACCTATCTCTATGCTTTGCCAGAGCGCATAATCGTAGTGTGCATGAGCAACGGAAGCTTTTCTCTTGTTCGTGAGGGTGTACTTACAGGGCAGATTACCTCTGTTCCGGGGGCTGGCTCTGCGCCCTTCGTAGGATTCGACCTGGAACCCTTTAATTCACTCCTGTTCGTAGGAGCAGGTTCGCGGGTGGGATGTCTTAATTTGCATACTGGACGGTGGCTTTGGGTGCAAAATTTGAATGCGCCGCTCGCCTCAGCGCCTGTCTACGATTCGACCACTCACACTTGCTATGTATTGACCACCGATGGGCAGCTCCACTCTTTCGAGGAATACACTGGGACGCCTTCCCCATTCTATCCCCAACTCGTAGTGGATGGGTTGGTTACGAAAGCGAAGCTCGCTGTGGCACGCCAAGAAAAACGCAAAATCGGTTATGTCTACCTCGCTGCGCAGACATCGGACGGCACCACCCATGTGCGTATGGTCACTGCGTTCAACCCTCTCAATCGGTTTACCAATACCTCGATCCCTGCGGGGGCTACGCTTGGTGACTTCTGGCTTCAAACAGGAGAAGAGCCGAACGACTTTATGATTGCGTGGTGCTCGAACGGCGCCGGAGGCGTTCGGGGCGGGTTCTACGCCTATCGCCTGCGATAGGTACAATATCGCTCACGATGTGGGCGATTGAAACCCGGGGGCTACGCAAGGTATTCCGTCCCTTGCTGGGAGGGTCTCCAATTGTGGCGGTAGACCATCTCGACCTGCAGATCCCCAAGGGAGGTGTTTTCGGCTTTCTAGGACCGAACGGTGCAGGCAAAACCACCACGATTCAGATGCTAATTGGCAATGTGTATCCCACCGCAGGGCAGGCTTTCATTTTCGGGCATCGCGCTGGTTCCATCCAAGCCAAGAAGATGCTGGGCTTCTTGCCAGAGAAGTTCCAGTTCCACGATTTTCTCACGGCGGAAGAGTTCCTGAAGATGCACGGACGCCTCGCCAAGATGGAGGGCAAAACCCTCCAGAAACGCATCGATGAGGTACTCGAACTGGTGGGCTTAGCCGAACGACGCAAGAGTAAAATCCGCGAGTTCTCGAAAGGGATGCAGCAGCGGATTGGGTTGGCACAAGCGATTCTCCACGACCCGGAACTGGTCATCCTTGATGAACCGACCTCTGCATTAGACCCCCTTGGCAGGCGGCGGGTGCGTGAGGTGATAGAGTATCTGAAGCGTCGGGGCAAAACGGTGTTTCTGAATTCGCACCTGCTCTCGGAAGTGGAGCGCAGTTGCGATAGGGTCGCTATTATTCACAAGGGGCGAGTGGTCAAGCAAGGTGCGCTGGAGGAATTGCTGGTCAATCGCTCGGTAGTCACTTTGGAGATGCGTAAGGTTGAGCCGGTTCATCTTGAGGCGCTGGCGCGCGTGGCGCAGAAAGTGCATCCCATAGACGAACGGCGGGTTGTGGCAGAGGTCGCGCACGAGGATGCTGTACCCGAACTGGTGCGGGCAGTGGTCTCTGCTGGAGGCGACCTGATGGGGCTGCAGGCGCAACGCGAATCGCTGGAAGACCTGTTCATTCAAGCAGTGGAGGGCGAGTCGAAGTAAGATGGGCACGATAGTCTGGCTTACGGTGCAGGAGGCGATGCGTCGACGCGCGTTTCTGGGCACCTTGATTATTCTCGTGGTGCTGTACGGGCTTAGCTTTCTGCCCCGCGCCTTCTATCAGGCGTTTGGAGGTCGGCAGGAAGGGTTCGAGATGGGAGTCAATATCGTGGTGCTGTTCGGGGTGGACAGCATCAAGTTCTTCTCCTCGGTGCTGGCGATTGTGTTGTGTGCAGGGGCTATCACAGCAGAGATTGAGCGGGGCTATCTTGCGGCGATTCTCCCGCGCCCTCTGTATCGGTGGCAGTTGTATGTAGGCAAATGGCTGGGGGTGATGCTGTTCTGTGCAGGCAATGCGGTAATCTGGATGGCGATGCTCTGGGTCTCGGTAGCCCTGCAGACGAAGCCGCGCCATGAGATGTGGGGCGCTTTACCCTATGTGTTGCTCTATCCCATGCTCTACGGCACTTTAGCGCTAGCCCTTTCCAGTTTCACCGGGGCTTCGGTCTCCGCGCTCTTCACGGTAGCGGCGGGTGCCTTCGCCTACTTTGCCGACCATATCGTGCGTCCCCTTGCAGCGTTTTTTAATGTGGAACTCCTGCAAACGATGGTTCGCCTCTCCGAGTGGGTGCTACCGATGGCGGTGCTCAAGCGTCTGGTGCAAGCAAAGCTCGATAAGGTCATCCCCCCGATGATGCAGGAGGCGCCTCCCTTCGGCAGTGAGGAGCTGATTCGTTTTCTTAAACCCCCTCTGCACCCCCTCGACCTACCGTATGTGGGGCTTTATCTCCTCATTGCGCTCCTAGTGGGTTTGGTGGTGTTCCAGAAGCGGGATGTCCAGTAGCCAAAACCCGTAAAATCGCTAATACCTCCTCCCCCCACAGATGGCAGAATCCCTTTGGAGACTACTCTATTGGGGAGGTTTCGAGATATGTCCTTTAAAGACGCACAACAGTATGTCGGAATGCTCTGTGAAGTATCATGGCAGAACCGCACGGGCGAGATCCAGACCCAGAACCTGTTCATCGCAGATGTGACCTTCGTGCCACTCTACGGTGTCTGCTTAGTGACCGATTACGGTGAAATCCGCCTCGACCGGGTGGTAGGTGTGAAGTTGCTTGAGCAGCAGGAGAAGGCGGCATAACATAAACCCTTGTTAGCTTGACTGCCTCCAGCCCCCTTTGTGAATTTCTTCACAAAGGGGGTATACTCTTTATGGTCGCAGGGTAGACCCTTTGACTGACTGGTCGTTTGTTTCCATTCCCACCCGTCCCGAAGGATGGGTAGAGGGGTATTATTATATTTTAGAGACGACGAAGTCGATCCAACAAGGTGGTGTCTTATGGCAGACTATCGGGAGCAGTTGAATCAGCAGTTGCAATCGGAAGGGATTGAGATTCGCGCCGAGGTTCCCCCGGCATATGCCGAGATTTTGACCCCCGACGCTTTGCGATTCGTGGCGAAGCTAGTACGGGCGTTTAACCCACGCCGAAAAGAGTTGCTTAAGATGCGTGAGGAGCGTCAGGCGCGCCTGAACGCTGGCGAAAACCCCGACTTCCTACCCGAAACGCGCGCCATTCGCGAAAGTGATTGGCAAGTGGCACCCCCGCCACCCGACCTAGTAGACCGCCGAGTGGAAATCACAGGTCCTGTAGACCGCAAGATGGTCATCAACGCGCTCAACTCGGGCGCAAAGGTCTTCATGGCGGACTTTGAAGATGCCAACTCGCCCACTTGGCAGAACACGATTGAGGGGCAGATTAACCTTCGCGATGCGGTGCGCCGCACAATAGAGTACACCAGCCCAGAGGGCAAGGAGTATCGCCTGAACGAGCAGACAGCGGTGCTGTGCGTGCGCCCGCGCGGGTGGCATCTACCAGAAAAGCACCTCTTCATCGACGGCGAACCTGCGCCCGGCGCGCTGGTGGACTTTGGGCTGTATTTCTATCATAACGCCCACGAACTGCTCAGGCGCGGGACAGGTCCCTACTTCTACCTCCCCAAGTTGGAGAGCCATCTGGAGGCGCGCTTGTGGAACGATGTATTCCTTATGGCGCAGGAAGCGTTGGACATCCCGCGCGGGACTATCCGTGCAACCGTGCTGATTGAGAACATCCTCGCCGCTTTCGAGTGTGAGGAGATTCTCTATGAACTACGCGAACACTCGGCGGGATTGAACAGTGGGCGATGGGACTACCTGTTCAGTATCATTCGCAAGTTCCAGAAGCGCCCTGATATTGTGTTGCCTGACCGGGCTACGCTCACGATGACGGTGCCCTTTATGAAGGCGTACTCCGAGCAGGTGGTGCAAGCGTGCCACAAGCGCGGGATTCATGCAATCGGGGGCATGGCAGCGCAAATCCCCATTCGTCATGACCCTGTGGCAAATGAGCAGGCAATCGCTAAGGTGGTCGCCGATAAAGAGCGAGAGGTAAGCGAAGGCTACGATGGCACATGGGTAGCGCATCCCGGCTTAGTGCCGATTGTGATGGAGGTGTTCAACCGTCATCTGACCACGCCGAACCAAATCCATGTGAAGCCGTCCCGCACGATAACGGCACAAGAATTGCTGGCGTTCCCAAGAGGCGATATCACCGAGCAAGGGGTGCGCCTCAACATCAGTGTGAGCCTGCGCTATCTGGAGTCGTGGCTGAGGGGGACAGGGTGCGTCGCCATCAACTATCTGATGGAGGACGCCGCCACAGTGGAGATTTCCCGCTCCCAGCTTTGGCAGTGGATTCAGCACGGGGCGCAACTGACCGATGGGCGCACCTTCACTGCGGAGCTGTTCGAACAGATGCTCAACGAGGAGCTGAGCAAAATCGCGGACGAGTTAGGCAACGACGCCTATCAGCAGGGCCGATACGCCGATGCGGCAGCGATTCTACGGCGGGTCGTGCTTGCGGAGGAGTTCGTGGAGTTCGTCACCCTCGTTGCCTACGACTATCTTGACTAAGAGGAGGTAAGAGCATGCAAGCATTAGTCGCACAGTTGGAGCAAGATTGGCGCGAGAACCCGCGCTGGAAAGGGGTGACGCGCCCTTATAAGGCAGAGGATGTCGTGCGTCTGCGTGGTTCGATCGCTATCGAGTACACGCTGGCGAAATTGGGCGCCCAACGGCTCTGGCATCTAATGCAGACCGAGCCTTATGTGGCGGCTTTGGGTGCCCTCACTGGAACGCAAGCGGTTCAGATGGTGCAGGCAGGGCTAAAAGCCATCTACCTGAGCGGATGGCAGGTCGCTGCGGATGCGAACCTCTCGTATCAGACCTATCCTGACCTGAGCCTCTACCCCGTCAATAGCGTGCCTGCCGTCGTGCGCCGTATCAATAACGCCTTCCGCCGGGAAGACGAGAAGCAGTGGGCACAGGGCAAGAACGACATCTACTGGTACGCCCCTATCGTCGCTGATGGGGAAGCGGGATTCGGAGGGGTTCTGCACACCTTTGAGCTCACGAAGGCGCTCATCGAGGCGGGTGCAGCGGGCGTCCACTACGAAGACCAGCTGGCTTCCGCCAAGAAGTGCGGGCACCTCGGCGGGAAGGTACTGGTACCCACCCGCGAATTCATCCAGAAGCTGGTTGCGGCGCGCTTCGCTGCGGATGTGATGGGTGTCCCCACCGTGCTGATTGCCCGTACCGACGCCCTGAATGCGACCCTGATTACCAGCGATGTAGACCCCTACGACCAGCCGTTCATCACAGGCGAGCGTACCTACGAGGGGTTCTACACTGTGCGGAACGGGTTGGAAGCCGCCATCGCACGGGGGCTTGCTTACGCGCCCTATGCCGACCTGCTATGGTTCGAGACTTCGGAACCCGACTTAGAGCAGGCACGCCAGTTCGCCGAGGCGATTCACAAACAGTATCCGGGCAAGCTCTTGGCGTATAACTGCTCGCCTTCGTTCAACTGGAAGCGCAAGTTAGACGATGCCACCATCGCCAAGTTCCAGCAGGAGCTGGGCGCGATGGGCTATAAGTTCCAGTTCATCACGCTGGCGGGGTTCCATGCGCTTAACTACATCACTTTCCAGCTGGCGAAAGGCTATGCGCAGTCGGGCATGACCGCTTACGCCGAGCTCCAAGAGGCAGAGTTCAAGGCGCGCGAGGAGGGCTTCCGCGCCACCGAGCACCAAGCGTTCGTGGGCACCGCTTACTTCGACTTGGTGCAGGAGGCTATCACCGCTGGGCAAGCCTCCACGCTCGCCATGCACGGCTCCACCGAAGAAGAGCAGTTCCATTGAGCGTTGTTTTTTAACCTCTTCCCCTGTGTCCCCCTCTCTTTTTAGGAGAGGGGGGACAGAATCGGTTCCCCCTGCGCTAGGGGGAACCTGACGGAGGGGGTCAAAAACCTTGCATACGGGTCAGGAACCTCATCCCTGTCATGCTGAGCGTCAGCGAAGCATCTCTGAGACCCTTCGCCTGCGGCTCAGGGTGACGAAAGGGGGAGTGGCTCTGGGTGACGAAAGGGGGTTGCTCACGGTGGCAGGGAAAGGGTGGCTCACGGTGGCAGGGAAAGGGTGGCTCAGGGTGTTAGGAAGGAACGAAGGCTCGTGGGCATCTGACTGCCCGCACCGCTGATTTTCACCGTCTTCTGGCGGGAGGTGTGTCCTGAGACAATCTGCACCTGCTTGGCGGGCACGCCCCACAACTGGGCAAGGTAATCCACCAAGCAGTCATTCGCCTTGTTGTCGACAGGCGGCGCGGGAATCTTCACCTTGAGCCTGCCCCCGTGTTCGCCCGCCACCTGATACTGCTTAGCGCCGGGCTGAACATGCACTTGAAGCGTCCATATATCACGCTCCGCGTCGTAGGTAGCCCACGAGACCATTTCGTCGGATGCCCTTACGAGTCTACCTGAAGAGCGCGCCTGACGATAAGGGGCTTCTGCATCTCCTTAAGAATCTGGCAGGAACCTAAGCCCCCACCCCGAACCTCAGATACGATGAAACGCACCGCACTCTATGAAGCCCACCGTCGGCACGGGGGACGCATGGTCGAATTCGCAGGCTGGGAGATGCCCGTGCAGTTCGCCAGCATTCTGGAGGAGACCCGTGCGGTTCGTCAGCGGTGGGGCATCTTCGATGTGAGCCATATGGCGCGCGCCTACTTCACGGGGGCGCAGACCCCCAACTTTCTGGCGCGCCTCGTGCCTTCTGACCTCAGCAAAGCCACTCAGGGGATGGGACTGTACACCGTGCTGACCAACGAGCGCGGGGGCGTGGTGGATGATATTATCCTGTACCACCTGACGCCCGAACGGTGGCTGGTGGTGTTCAACGCGGGTAATCGCGAGAAGGATTTGGCGTGGTTCCACCGCTGGCGCACGGAGTTCTCGCCCCCACCCGAAATCGAAGACCAGACCGAGCAAACGGTGATGATTGCCGTTCAGGGACCCGAAGCCGTAGCGCACCTGAGCCGAATGTTCGGTCAGGATTTGAACGCTGTGCCCCGATTCGGCATCACCGAGCTCCGCTGGCAAGGGCTTACAATACTGGGCGCGCGCACTGGCTACACAGGCGAGGACGGCTTCGAGCTTATCCTGCCGGCAGAGGCGGGAGAGGCACTGTGGGAGACTCAGTTAGCCGAGGGTGCCACTCCCTGCGGGTTGGGCGCGCGGGATGTGCTACGGGTGGAGGCGGGTCTCCACCTCTACGGGCACGAGCTCACCGACGACACGAACCCCATCGAGGCGGGGCTGGGTTGGCTCGTGAGCGACCGTACCGACTACATCGGTGCGGAGGTCATTCAAGGGGTGAAAGCCACAGGTCCTCAGCGCAAACTGATGGGAATCGTGCTTCAGGAGCGGGGCGTCCCGCGCGAGGGCTACCCCGTGCTGATAGAGGGACAGCCTGTGGGCACGCTCACCAGCGGGGTCTACTCTCCCACGCTTGAGAAGGGGATTGGGATGGCTTACCTGCCCACACCCCATGCGAAGGCGGGCACCCCGTGCGCTGTCGAGATACGGGGGCGTGCAATATCTGCCGTCGTGAGTACCCGACGCTTCCTCAAACAGGGCACCTGAAACCTCGTAGGCTCCCCAGTGCGGGGCAAACGCTCCCTGCCCGACAATATCGGTATGCAAATCAAGGGGATTTCCACTGCCAGCATGAGTCCAAGCGCGTCCAGCGAGCAGACGCCCAACGCCGTGCAGGTCAAGCTCATGAAGAAGGTGCTCGACAGCCAGAAGGAGCAGATGGCAAAACTGTTCCACCAGATGCAAGGGGTCGGGCGCAACCTCGATGTCTCGGTGTAGTCAGCGGGAGAATACGGGATAGCGCGCGAAACGCCGGCTCATCACCACTCGTCGAACCAATTACGAGGTGGTGATGATGAAGGTAGGGCGCGCTGGAGCAGTCCTCACAGGGCTGTCTGTATTCTCCCTCCTGCTGGCACTTCAAGCCGACCGAGTGCTGGTACAGGGTACTTACACTGTTGAACGCCTCTCGGAGAAGGCAAGTTTCAACTGGACGACGAGTTTCATCGAGGCGAAGGGCGAGGCGGTCTACCCAGAAGGTGTTCCCAAAGCACAAGCACGCCTGATGGCGCGTCGTGGGGCGGTGGTGGACGCCATGCGCAACCTGTTGGAGAGCATCGGGGAGGTGGCGCTGACCTCCGAAACCCGTATGGTCAACTCAGTGCTGGTCTCCGACACCGTGCGCACGCGGGTGGAAGGCGTGATTCGGGGGGCACAGGTCGTTCAGGAGACCGACAAAGGCACCTCCTACGAGGTGGTCGTGCGCATCCCCGCGGGTTCGATAGCGGGCGTTGCCCAGCAATCCCTTACAAACCCTGAGCAGTTCGGGTTGGGCAAAGAGGCTGTGCGCCAGTGGTCGCCTGAGGTCTTGCCCGCTGACAAGATTCGCCTCTCTCCCGAACCGCCCAAGCTCCTGCCCCTCCCTGTGCAATCAGACCCCACCAAGCCGTACACAGGGCTGATTATCGACTGTCGGGGGCTGGGGCTGGAGCGGTGCATGGCGCCCAAAATTCGGCGCACGAACGGCGCGGAACTCTGGGGCACGCTTCAGGTCGACCCCGACTTCGTGGTCAAGCACGGCATCGTGGCGTACCTGAGTGAGTCGCAGTTCAGTGCCCTGAAAGACCCCGCCATCGTGGAGCGTATCGGTACCAACCCGATGGTGGTGCGCGCGGTGGGCGTGGCAGGCACATCCAAGACCGACCCCGTCGTGAGCGAGGAGGACGCCATGCAGATTATGGAACAGAACCAGCGCACGGGGTTCCTGCGGAAGTTCGCAGTGCTGTTCATCCAGTAGTTGGGGGCTGTCCGCTAGGAGGGACACTGATGCGAACCAGAGGGATTCCTGCAAGGAACCCCATACCTGCTCTGCCCCGAGCGCGGGCAACGGCGAGGCGCTCTGCTTGCCCCGACCGCTGGCTCCGAACCGTTCTGCTGACCGCCGCCCTGTGGGGAGTGGCTTCCTTGCACGCGGAGGTGCTGTTTGAGTTCGCCCAAAACCGCTCCAGTCAACGCCACCTGAACGGTTGGCGCACTTTGGCTGGCGAGTGGGCGTCCACCCCCTGCATCGCCCCAATCGGGCAGGGGCTTAACCTGCTCCTGTTTGAGACACCACTTGGCGCCCACTGGCAGATGGAGGTGGAGTGCGTCCCCATCCCCATAGAGTTCCTCGTCTGGTGGTTGGACGCCGACAACTGGCTCAGCCTCGCCTTAGAGCGGGAGCATCTCGTCTGGCGCGGGAAGCTCAACGGGCTTCCCATCGCTGAGCAACGCACCGGCATATCCCCTGCACGCATGTATCGCTTGGTGTTGGGGCGTATGCACAACCAGTTCAAGGCGGAACTGAACGGCGAGCGACTCACTTGGTTCGTGTCCCAGTTGGCGGAGACGGGCAAGGTGGGTCTGCGCGCCCAGAACGCTTCTGGACGGGGCTACTATCTGGAACGCCCCCAGGGCATCCGCTACCTCAAGATTACGCGCCTCGCCTCTGCCTCCCAGCAGGAACCGTCGCCCCCCTTTACGGTCGAGATGGGAGACCTCCAATCGCTCGCCCAGCAACTGGCGCACCAGTGCGCCCGCGATAGCCGAATCGGCTCCGAGTGGAGACAGACGCCCCTCGTGGTGGCATCGTTTGAGTATGTAGACCAGCCCACCGCCCCAGTGGGGGATAAACTCGCAGAAGACCTCAGCACCGTGCTGAGCCGTGCCGGGTTCACAGTGGTGGAGCGGCGTCATCTCATCGCGCTCCTCAAGGAGCTCAAACTCCAAATGAGTGGGCTAACCGACCCAAACACGGCTCAGACGCTCGGCAACCTTGTGGGGGCACGCTGGCTACTGGTCGGCACGATTGCAGACGCAGGCGACCGCGTGGTGCTCAATACCCGCCTGATTGAGGTTCGCACGGGCGCCACCCTCCTCGCGCTTCGCCACGAGGCACGCAAACGCTTCACAGAGGGGGCACGATGACCTGCACGCACGCGCTTAGGGTCGCGCTACTGCTTCTAGGGTGCCTCTGCTACTTCGGCTATGCTCAGGAGTGGATGGAGGCGGAGGGGGTCGGAAAAACGCCCCGCGATGCGCTTCAGCATGCCCTGCGCGCGGTTGTGGAGCAGGGGGTACAGAGTTGGGTTCAGGCGCGCTCCCTGCTCATCAACCAGCAACTGCGGGAGGACATCGTTCACACCGTCGCTCAAGGCTATGTGAAGCAGTACGAGGTGCTGGAACAGCGTCAAGAGGGGGAACACTGGTGGGTGCGCATCCGTGCCAGCGTGCAAGAGGTCAAAGCGGGTATCACCCTGCGCTTCTCGGAGGCTCCTGCACTCTACCGACAGGCAGGCGAACCGCGCGTGCTGGTGCTGGTAGAGGAGCTCGTGGATGGAGCACCCCTGCGCGACCGAACACCCGCCCGAACCGCCCTCATTGAGACCCTGCGCCGAGAGGGCATCCGCGTGGTGGAGCTTAATGCCTCTACTCCTCTGCCCAAACTGGACAATCGAGAGGCTCTGCGCGCGCTCGCCAAGCAAGCGGAAGCCGATATCTTGCTTATTGGGCGCGCCGAAGCCACCTATTTCGGGGCATTCGCGGAGGGGGAAGTGCATAGTGTGCGCGCCACGATAGAGCTCCACGCCCTCTGGGCAGAGGACGGCGAACTCATCGCCAGCCGACGCACGCCCCCCATCGCCGCCGCGGAGTTCCAGAAGACGCACGCCGAATCGCTCGCCCTTGAGAAGTGCGCCCGTACCTGCTTAGAGCAGGAGTTTCTCCCCCTGATGGCGATGGCTTTCATACGCGAGATTGGGGAGGGGCGCGCGCTCCGTGTACGAGTCAAAGGCGACTATAGCGATTTATTGGCTATCCGCGAAGCCCTCCAGCGGTACGAACATCTTGTCGCCATCCCACGCACGGAGTATCACGCCCAAAAGGGGGAGGGACTCCTCTCGGTTCGGATTGTAGGCGACCTGACAGGGGTCGGGGCACACCTCTCGAACCAGACGATGGGCAACAAACGGGTGCGAGTCGTTCACCAAAGCCCTACTGGGCGCGAACTGACCGTGCAGATGGTGCCTTGATAGGAGGGTTGAAACTGCTCTATCCTCCGACGGGAGAAGAGAAGTAGGGGCACGCCCCTGTGCGTGCCCTGTAAGACAAGGGCTTACGGTTGGGCAGACACAGGGGTCTGCCCCTACCGGTTTCCGACCCCTACGCGCTTTGCTTCGTCATCCTGAGCGAACGCGAAGGGTCTCTTGTGAGATGCTTCGCTGACGCTCAGCATGACGAAGGGGGGTTTACCTCGAGTCCCAGCCCCTGTCATCCTGAACACCCCCCGCTGTCACCCTGAGCCGCAGGCGAAGGGTCTCTTGTGAGATGCTTCCCTGCATTCAGCATGACATTCGCATTCGCTCAGCATGACGAGGGGGGGTCAGCACGACAGGTGGGAGTTCACCTCGAGCCCTTCCCTGTCACCCTGAGCGAACGCGGAGGGTCTCTTGGGAGATGCTTCGCTCCGCTCAGCATGACAGGGATGAGGTTCCTGCCCCGTATGCAAGGTTTTTGACCCCCTCCGTCAGGTTCCCCCTAGCGCAGGGGAAACCGATTCTGTCCCCCCTCCCTTCTTAGGAGAGGGGGGAGAGGTTCAAACCTATACCCATAGGGTACAATTAATATAATATCCCCAGCGGAGGGGTGGCCGAGTGGCTGAAGGCGGCGGTCTTGAAAACCGCATCCCACC
>VAPR01001234.1_pt1 | contig 13286 bp, 10 predicted proteins | sample 3380701 | NCBI WGS metagenome assembly VAPR01 (sample SAMN11536904, study PRJNA540576) | hot springs metagenome | isolation source: hot spring wet sediment | place: Spain: Lobios | collected 2014-01
AGTCCGGAGGTCCTGCGGCAGAAGGTGGCGCAGCTGCGGGAGTTCAACCCCATGATGGGGCTGCGCGGGTGCCGGCTCGGCATCCTGTATCCGGAGATCACGGAGATGCAGGCCCGGGCCATCTTCGAGGCCGCCGCCGCCTGCCAGGCGGAGGGGGTGCGGGTGGAGCCGGAGGTGATGATCCCTCTCGTGTCCGACGCCAACGAGCTGCGGCAGCAGGCGGAGGTGGTCCGGAGGGTCGCGGAAGAGGTCCAGCAGCGCACCGACCAGCACATCCACTACAAGGTGGGGACGATGGTCGAGGTTCCGCGGGCGGCGTTGCTGGCCGACCGCGTGGCGGAGGTGGCGGAGTTCTTCAGCTTCGGCACCAACGACCTCACGCAGTTCACCTTCGGCATCAGCCGGGACGACGCAGGCCGCTTCCTGCCCCGCTATCTGGACCTCAAGATCCTGCCCGAGGACCCCTTCCAGGTTCTGGACCCGGAAGGCGTGGGCCAGCTGGTGAAGCTGGGGACGGAACGGGGGCGGAGCACACGGCCCGACCTCACCGTGGGGATCTGCGGGGAGCACGGGGGGGAACCGGCCAGCGTGCGGTTCTGCCACGCTGCCGGGCTGAACTACGTGTCGTGCTCGCCGTACCGGGTTCCCATCGCGCGCCTGGCGGCAGCCCAGGCGGCGCTCGGGGAGGCCGCCCGGGATAAGTAGTGCGCGTCGAGGTCCCCTTCCCCCGGCCGCTTCTAGCGGGTCAGTTCGTCTGCCGGTTGAACCGGTTCGCCGCGCTGGTCCGGGTCGGCGGAGAGCTGTGGACCGTCCACCTGCCGAACTCCGGCCGCATGCAGGAACTTCTGGTGGCTGGCGCGCGCGTGCGGGTGCAGCCGGGCCCTTTGGCCCGCACGCGGGGTAAGCTCCTGTTGGCGCTCCACCACGGGCGCTGGGTGGGGCTCGACAGCCACCTGCCGAACCGGCTTTGGGAGCGGGCGATGCGCTGCGGAGGACTCCCGCCGGTGGTGGGTGTGCGCGGGTGGGAGCGGGAGGTACAAGTGGGGAGTGAACGGCTGGACTTCCGCGTGCGTACGGATCGAGGGGTGTGGTTCGTGGAGGTGAAGTCGTGCAACCGGGTGGAAGGGGGCGTGGCGTTGTTCCCCGACGCGCCGACGCAGCGTGGGGCGCGGCACCTGCTGGCCCTGGCGCGTCGGGCCCGGCGCGGAGGGCGGGCGGCGGTAGTGTGGTTCGTGCAGCGGGACGACGCGACGTGCCTGCACCTGGACCCCAGCGACCCGCTACTCGTGGCAGCGGCCGCTCGCGCACGGCTGGCCGGGGTACGGCTGGTAGCGTACACGTGTACGCTATCTCCGGCTGGAGCGGCGGTGGGCCGGCGTATCCCGGTACGGCTGGGCCGAGGGCACCCGACTTGCCCCTGAGAGCCTGAGAGGACGCAGCGAGGTGCCGTGGACGCGTTGACAGGCGACCGCAGCAAAATGCTCCTGGAACTCGTCCGGGAGCTTCACGATGGCATCCTGGACGCCAGCAGCATGCCCCAGCGCTTGGTGGACACGCTCTGTCGGGAGGGCGAGTTCGCCGGAATCGCGATCCTCCTGCTCGACCGGTCCAAGGACGCGCTGGTGGGGGTGGCGCACGCGGGCGTCTCCGCCCGCTACCCGGCCACGCGCATACCGCGCGGGAAGGGCATCAGTTGGGAGGTCCTGACGACAGGCCGCACCGTCTACGTGGCCGACCTGACCCGAGACCCGAGGACCTACGTGCCGGGCGGGCAGCTGGACCAGACGCTGAGCGCGGTGTTCGTGCCGCTGCGCGGTCGGGGAGAGCCCTTCGGCGTGCTCGTGATCCACGCGCCCGGCCGGGACGCGATCCAGCCCGAGGACCGGACGTTCCTGGAGCGGGTGGCGGTCCCCCTTTCGCTGGCCCTGGAGAACGCCACCCTGTACGAGAGGCTGGAGCGCGCGGTTTCCCTGCGGGAGGACCTCCTGGAGGTCACCCGGGCGCTCGCAGCCTCGGAGCTGGATCTCCCGGCGCTGTTTCACCGCGTGGTGCAGGAGGCGGTGCGTCTGGTGCCCGGCGCAGAGCGCGGCAGCCTCTCGGTCCGGGAGGGCGAAGAGTACGTGTTCGCCGCCGCGGTGGGGTACGACCTGGGCGCGCTGCGCGGAGTCCGGTTCACGGAAGCCGACCGGCTGCGGTGGTACGGCCTGGACCAGCCGTCGCTGTTGGCTGGCCGGCCCCGCATCCTGTCGGGTGACGAGGCGCGGTGGAGGGCGATCGCCACACCCCCGGTGCGGGGCACAGACGCCATCCACCGGTACGGAGAGCTTGCGACCCTGCAGGTCACCTTGGGCGTGCCCATCGTCCTCGACGGCCGGCTCGAGGCGTTCCTGAACCTGGACAGCCACTCGGACCCGGAGGCGTTCGGCGAGGAGTCGGTGGAGGTGGCCGCCATGTTCGCCCACCAGGTGGCCGCCATCCTGAAGGGCGCGCGCCTCCGGGCACTGCTGGCCCACCAGGCCACCACGGACCCGCTCACCGGGGTCGGCAACCGCCGGTACGTGGAGCAGCGTCTGGCGGAGGAACTCAGCCGTGCAGGTCGGTCGGGAGTGCCCTTTGCCTTCGCGCTCCTGGACGTAGTGGGGCTCAAGCAGGCCAACGACGCCTCGGGCCACGCAGCCGGCGACCGGTTGCTGCGGGAGGTCGCCTCGACCCTCCAGGGATCGGTGCGCGGCTCCGACGTGGTCTGCCGGTACGGCGGGGACGAGTTCGCCCTGCTGCTGCCGGGGGCGAGGGCCGGGGAGGCAGAGCGGGTGCTGGCCCGCGCGGTGGAGACGCTGTCGGGCCGCAGGGGGCCGTGGGGCGAGGGGATTCCGGTGAGCGTGGGCATCGCGGTGTTCCCGGACGACGGAGGGACCGCAGAGGCGCTCGCCGCGGCCGCGGACCGACGGATGTACCTGGCCCGTAAGCTCGGCCGCAGCGTGTGCGCCCATGACTAGAAGGCCACCCGGTAGCGCAGCAGCAGCTCCCCGCGGAGCTCCCGCAGCTCCAGGAGGTGCAAGCGCAGGACGGAAGGGAGCGGGCCGGCCACGATCCGCCCCGCGTCCCCGCCTGTGAGAAGCGAGCCCACGGTTAGGAACAGCTCGTCGACTAGCCCGTCCGCGAGCAGGTGCGCGTTCAGGGTCGGGCCGCCCTCACACAGCAGCCACCGTACCCCTCGGCCGCGCAGCCACCCCAGCGCCGCCTGGAGATCTACCCCGCCTGTCCCGAAGCCAAGGACTTCAGCCACCGACGCGAGCCGTGCGCGCCGTTCAGGGTCGGCGTCCTCCGCGGTCAAGACCACGGGGCGGTTCGTGGGGTCTGAGAAGAGCCGCGACCCGGCGTCGAGGTCCAGGCTGCGGGAGACCACGACCATCCGGGGCAGCGGGGTGAGACCCCTCTCGCGGCGGCGCCCCTGCGCTTCGGGGTCCAGCCGAGGGGGACCGTACCGCTCGGCGCGCACGGTACCCGCGCCGACCAGCACCGCGTCACAGTGCTCCCGGAGCCTGCGGAACGCCAGCCGGTCCGCCTCGCTGCCCATCCCGGACGTACGGCCCTTGATGTGGGCGGCGCCGTCCGCGGTCGTCACCATATTGAGGAAGACGTACGGCCGAGATGCTGGAGGGGGCGGGAAGCTCAGGTCCCGGTAGAGATCCTCCAAGGGTTCTTGGCCGCAGTCCGGAACGAGCCGCCGTACCACCGCTCCCACCTGAGACCCTCCTGGCGTACGCTCCTCCTAGCATCCGCGGGGCGGCCACGGGCCGCAACCCGCCTAGGATCCCGAAGTTTCCATGATGGTTCAAGCATCACGGATCGGAGAAGGACAGGGCTACTAGGGTTCCCGTCGCCGGGCTGTTCAGGTGCGCCCTCTGGATCCCGAGGACATCGAGCCGTTCGCGGCGGGACTACGGAGTGCTCAGGGCGGACATCCGGGACCTCGGAAAACTGTGCTGAACGGCCGGATCCTGGAAGCGGGCTGCGTCTTGTCCCTCACAGGAGACGGAACCAGCAGTCCCCATTGCCTAGGCCGATCCGGGGTGTAATACTTGTACTGCAAGGAGGTGCTCGGTTGCTTACCGTGCGTCTACCCGCTGACCTTGAGAGGAGGCTGGAGCGGCTTTCCCGTACCACGGGCCGCAGCAAGAGCTACTACGTCCGGGAGGCCCTCCTGCAGTACCTGGAGGACCTGGAGGACTACCACCTTGCGCTGAAGCGGCTGGAGGAGCAGTTGCCCGGGATCCCGCTGGAGGAAGTCGCGCGCCGCCTTGGGTTGGAGGATTGAGTTCCATCCGGGGGCGGAGCGGGAGCTTTCGAAGCTGGACCGGGAGGTGGCGCGGCGCATCGTCCGGTTCCTGTGGGAGAGGGTGGCTCGGCTGGAAGATCCGCGCTCCCTCGGGACACCACTACGAGGTCCGGAGCCGGGCCGCTTCTGGCGGTATCGGGTGGGAGACTACCGGATCGTCTCCCACATTCAGGACGCACATCGTATGATCCTGGTCCTTCGCATCGGGCACCGGCGAGAGGTGTACCGCGGTCGCTGATGCTGATTCTGTACGGCTGCTCCGGCCCAACCTGCGGGCAGGGCGCGCTTGCCTGGCTCCTGCCCTTGTGCTCTTCGCTTCGGCGGGGCTACGCCCGTACGAGGCCGCCGTGGTCCGGTCGTTCCGGCCAGGGTATCCCAGCAAGGATGTTGACCCGGAGCCGGTGGACGGATGGCTGGAGCAGGTCCGGAGACGTTCAGAGCGTGGTGGTGCTGCTCACGGTCGCATATCCCGATCCGAGACCCTGCTCACGAGCCCCGGGGGGAAAGGGAGCTGGAGGAGCGGCCCTGCGGGCGGCCCGGGGAACCATCCGGTCGGCCGCGGGATCCTTGACAAGCGCACCCCGCGATGGCGGATAATGCCACCGCAATGAGCGGCAGTTCAGGTAGGCGTGCAGAACTCGATTCCGCGCCTGCCCGGGAGCCGGCCCGCGGCCCCTAACCGGTAGGCCTCCGGGCGCCCCCGGGCCAGGGGCGCTTCTGGAGGCCAGACGTGGGCGCGGCGACTCTCAACCCCCAGACCCTCGCCCTCGACCACCTGCGGAGCCTCCCGCCGGAGGAGCTGGCGGACCTCCTCCTGGGGCTGGACGCGCACAGCCTGGCCCAACTGGTGGCTCGGTTCGGCCAGGACGAGGTCGCCGAGCTGCTGGCGGAGCTGGACTCCCAGGACGCAGCCCGACTGTTGCTCAAGCTCAGCCGGGCGCAGGCGGCGGACGTCCTCGAGGAGATGCCTCCCGACGACGCCGCGGACGTCCTCGAGGAACTTCCCCCGCACCAGGCCGAGACCCTGCTGACCGAGATGGAGCAGGACCGGGCTCGGGCCTTGAAGGGGCTCCTGGCATACCCGCCGGGGACAGCCGGGAGCCTCATGACCCCGGAGTGCATCGTGGTGCGGCCCGACCTCACCGCCCAGGAGGCCCTGGCGGTGATCCGCAGGGCCGCGGAGGACGCGGAGACCGTCCACTACGTCTACGTGACGGACCCCGACACACAGCGTCTGCTGGGCGTGCTGTCGCTGTACAAGCTGGTCTTCAGCCGGCCCGACACCCTGGTCAGGGACCTCATGACCCGGGACGTGGTGAAGGTGCGGGCGGACGCCCCGCAGGAGGAGGCGGCACGGCTGGTCCAGCGTCACGACTTTGTCTCGCTCCCCGTGGTGGACGCAGAAGATCGGCTGCTCGGCATCATCACCGTAGACGACGTCCTGGACGTGATCCGGGAGGAGTTCACGGAGGACTACGCGCGTCTGGTGGGGACGGACGCCGAAGCCATGGCGCGCCGGTCCCCGCTCGAGGCCGCGCGCCTCCGGCTGCCCTGGCTGCTGGTCACCCTCGGGGTCGAGCTGTGCGCGGGGTTCGTGATCTCCCGCTTCGACGAGGTCCTGACCCGGGTGATCCTCCTGGCCTCCTTCATGCCAATCATCTCCGCCATCTCCGGCAACGTGGGGCTGCAGGCAGCGGCCATCGTGGTCCGGGGGCTGGACACGGGCCACGTGACGCTGAAGGGCTGGTGGGCGGCGGTGCGGAAGGAGGCGGTGACGGCTGCGGTGCTGGCGGTGGTGGTGGGATCCATCCTCGGGACCATCGGGGTCCTGTGGTCGGGGCGGCCGTCCTTCGGGCTGGTGATCGGGGCTGCCCAGATGACGGCCATGCTCACGGCCGGGTTGATGGGCACCCTGTTCCCCCTCGTGTCGAAGCGGCTGGGGTTCGACCCGGCGACCACCGCAGGGCCCTTCGAGACTGCGTTCCAGGACGTCGTGGGCTTCGCGGTGTTCCTGTGGCTGGCTTCCCAGCTGCTGCACTTCCTTGAATAGGGAGTCGTTGTGCCGGTCTACAAGGCGGAAGGAGTGGTGCTGGCCCGGCGCAACCTGGGGGAGGCAGACCGGGTCCTCACCCTGCTCACCCGGGAGTTCGGGAAGCTTTCGGTGAAGGCCAAGGCGGTGCGCCGGACCACCAGCCGCCTGGCGGGCCGCCTGGAGCCCTTCACCCACGCACGTTTCCTCCTGGCCCGCGGCCGCGCGCTGGACGTGGTGGCGCAGGTGGAGGTGGTGGCCGGCCACGCGGACCTCCGCACGGACCTGGTCCGGGTAGGGCACGCGTGGCTCGTGGCGGAGATGACCGACCGGCTGTTGCCCGAGGCCGAGCCGCACCCCGAGGTGTTCGCGCGCCTCGTGGAGGCCCTGGACCTCCTGGCGGGAGCGGACCCGGCGGTGGCTGCCTGCTGGTACGCCCTCAGGCTGTTCGACGCGCTGGGCTACCGGCCGAGCACGGACCGGTGTGCGAGCTGTGGCAGGACACTGCCCGAGGGGGCGGCCTGGAGCCCGCGGTGGGGCGGGTTCGCGTGCGTCCGGTGCGCGGGGGACGATCCTCGAGCGGCACGGCTGGGTGGGGAAGCGGCGGCCGCGGTGCGGTTCCTCCTGCGGGCCGGCCCCTCAGAGGCCCCCCACCTGCGGCTTTCGGCTCGAGCGGCCGCGCGGCTGGAGGCCGCGGTGGTGTCCTACGCGGAGGCGCGGGTGGAAGCACCCCTGCGTGCGGCACGGGTGTTGCGCACCCTGGAGCCGTAGGCGGCGAGGAGATACGGGTCGGGCATCGAAGGTTGAAACGGGAGGTGCCGTATGGAAGTCGACCTGGAGCAGGCCAAGCGGGCGCTTGCGGTGGTGGCGGAGGCGCTCAGCCAGTGCCGCGGGGTAATCCGGCAGGACCGGAGCGGGATGCTGCGGATCCGCACGGAGGAGAAGACCGTGGAGCTCCCCGTGCTGTGGGCCGCGGCGGGGCTGGTGGCCTTCGCGGTGGCGTCGGTGCTGGCCAGCTGGCCCGCGGGGAAGGCCCGGGAGGAGGAGCCTCTGGGGATCGGGTAGCGCGCCTGCCGTTTGCTCGCGGTCCTCGGGCCGTGTAAGCTGGGAACCCAAAGGCGACGACGGTGAGGCGCGGGAGCGGGACCGCACAGGAAGCCCGGGGACACTGCGACCGGGCCGGCTCGCTGCTGCGTGGCGCACCCGAGCCGGAGGCTTCAAGCCGAAGCGCGTAGAGCCTCCCGGAATGCCCCCCGTGAGCGGGGCGTAGAGGGCCGGGCCGAAGCGGCCCGGAACCAGGGTGGGACCGCGGAGGCCCTCCGTCCCTGGGCGGAGGGCCTCTTTGTTTGGAGGGATCTGTGTTGTTCCAGGAACTCGTGCTGGCCCTGGACCGCTACTGGTCCGACTACGGGTGCGTGCTGCAGCAGCCCTACGACGTGGAGGTGGGCGCGGGCACCAAGCACCCCGCCACGTTCCTCCGGGCGTTGGGGCCGGAGCCGTGGAAGGTGGCGTACGTGCAGTTCTCCCGGCGTCCTCAGGACGCCCGCTACGGGGACAACCCGAACCGCCTCGGCGCCTACTACCAGTACCAGGTGATCCTCAAGCCCTCGCCGGACGACGTGCAGGAGGTCTACCTGCGCAGCCTGGAGCACCTGGGGATCGACCTGCGCAGCCACGACGTGCGGTTCGTGGAGGACGACTGGGAGGACGCGAGCCTGGGGGCGTGGGGCGTGGGCTGGGAGGTCTGGCTGGACGGGATGGAGATCACCCAGTTCACCTACTTCCAGCAGTGCGGAGGGTTGGACTGCCGGCCGGTGTGCGCGGAGATCACGTACGGGCTCGAGCGGCTGTGCATGTACCTGCAGCGGAAGAGCAGCGTGTTCGACCTGGAGTGGGCGCCGGGGGTCACCTACGGGGAGCTGCGGCACCGGGAAGAGGTGGAGTTCTCCCGCTACGGGTTCGAGGTCGCGGACGTGGGCCGGCTGCGGTCGCTGTTCGACGTGTGTGAGCAGGAGGCGCGGGCGGCGCTCGAAGCCGGTCTGGTGCTGCCCGCCCACGACTACGTCCTCAAGTGCTCGCACCTGTTCAACCTCCTGGACGCCCGGGGCGCGCTCAGCGTGAGCGAGCGGGCGTCGCTGATCGCCCGGTGCCGGAGGCTCGCGCGACAGGTGGCGGAGGGGTATGTGCACCAGCGGGAGGAGATGGGGTTCCCGTTGCTGCGGGAGGCTGCCCGTGCCTAACGTGCTTCTGGAAGTCGGGACCGAGGAGCTGCCCGCGCGGTTCGTCCGGCCGTCCCGGCTGCAGCTGGAGCAAGCCCTGCAGGACGCGCTGCGCGCAGAGGGGCTTCCCGCCGCGTCGGTCCGCAGTTGGGCCACGCCAAGACGCCTGACCGTGCTGGCCGAAGGGGTGCCTGCTCGGCAGCCCGACGTGGAGCGCGAGGTCCGGGGGCCTGCGGCTCACGTGGCCTTCGACATCGCGGGCCGGCCCACGGCGGCGGCCGTGGGCTTCGCGCGCGGCCAGGGGGTGCCCGTGGATGCCCTCGAGCGCAGGAGCACGCCTTCGGGGGAGTACGTGTTCGCGCGGAAGTCCGTGCCGGGCCGTCCGGCGCCGGAGGTCCTGGCGGAACTCTTGCCCCGCGTGGTCACGTCCCTGAGCTTCCCCAAGACCATGCGGTGGGCCGGCTACGACTTTCGGTTCGCGCGGCCGATCCGGTGGGTGGTGGCCTTGGTGGACGAGGACGTGGTCGCTTTCGAGCTCGCGGGCGTGCGGTCCGGACGGCTCACCTACGGGCACCGCCAGCTCAGCCCCGGCCCCCACGCCCTGCGGCGGGCGGACGCCCGGCACTACGAGGAGATCACGCGAGGGGCGTACGTGCTGGCGGACCGCGACGCTCGCAGGGCGGAGGTCGCTGCGCAGGTCAAGGGGTGCGCGGCGCAGGCAGGCGGCGAACCGGACCTTCAGGAGGCCCTCGTGGACGAGGTGACCGACCTGGTGGAGTGGCCGACGGCGTTCGTGGGCTGGTTCGACCCCGAGTTCCTGGAGTTGCCGGAGCCCGTGCTGGTCACGGTCATGCGCCACCACCAGCGGTACTTCCCGGTGCGCCGGGACGGCTCCCTGCTGAACGCCTTCGTGGGCGTTCGCAACGGAGACCGGGTGGGGCTGGACGCGGTGCGGGAGGGCAACGAGTGGGTCCTGCGGGCGCGCCTGGTGGACGCCCGGTTCTTCTACCAGGAGGACCGCAAACGCACCCTGGAGGAGTGGGCGCGGAGGTTGGAGTCCGTGACCTTCCACGAGAGGCTGGGCTCCCTGCAGGAGAAGGTCGAGCGCTTGGAACGGCTGTGCCGGTGGCTCGCGCAGCAGGTGAGCCTGAGCGCAGACGAGGCGTCCTCTCTTGAGCGAGCCGCACGGCTGTGCAAGGCGGACCTGGCCACGCACCTGGTGGGCGAGTTCCCGGAGCTGCAGGGTACTGTAGGAGCGATCTACGCGCGCCTGGACGGCGAGCCCCCGGAGGTGTGTGAGGCCGTCGAAGAACACTACCGGCCCCGGGCCTCGGGGGACGAACCAGCGGACAGCGTGCTCGGGGCGCTGCTCGCGGTTGCCGACCGCGTGGACACCGTGGTGGGGTTCGTGGGTGTCGGCATCGTGCCGAGTGGCTCCGCGGACCCCTACGGGCTGCGCCGGGCCGCGGCAGGGCTGCTGGACACCCTGTTCAAGCACCGCGAGCGGCTCCGGGTAGACCTGCCGGCGCTCGTGGACCAGGCGCTGAGGGAGTACGGCGAACGGCCCGACTTCCAAGGAGCGGCCGAGCGGGTCTCGGAGTTCCTGCACGACCGCGTGCGGGCCTGGGCGCTTGAGCACGGGTTCAGCCGCGACGTGGTGGACGCGGTCCTGCGGACGTGGGAGGGAGCGGTGCCGGACTTCCTGGACGCTACGAGCCGCGCGCAGGCGCTCTCGGAGTTCCGCACGAAGCCTGAGTTCGCCGCAGCGTACGAGGCCTTCGACCGGGCCTACCGGATCTGGGACAAGCAGACCCGGCACCTGCCGAGCCCTCCAGACCACCCGGCGGAGGTGGCTTTGCAAGGAGTGGTGGAGGCGGCGCAGCACGAGGTGAGAGCGCTTGTGGCGGCGCGGTTGTACTTCGAGGTCCTGACCCGCCTGGTTGAGCTGCGGGACCCGGTGGCCAGGCTCTTCGAGCAGGTGCTGGTGAACGACCCGGACCCCCAAGTCCGGGCGCGGCGCCACGCGTTGCTCGCGCAGGTGGTGGACCTGTTCTGGCAAGTGGCCCACTTCGAGCAGCTGGTGGTCACCCGGGAGGCCTGAGGTGGACCTGAGCCGGATCCGGTTGCGCATCGAGGAGGAAGAGGCCCAGCGGCTCAGCTCCTTCGCGGCCTTGGCCAGGAACTCCCGCGGCCGGGAGCGCCCCGAGCCCGAGGACGACCTGCGGACCTGCTTCCAGCGCGACCGGGACCGCATCGTGCACAGCAAGGCCTTCCGACGGCTCAAGCACAAGACCCAGGTGTTCCTGGCGCCGGAAGGCGACCACTACCGCACGCGCCTCACCCACACGGTGGAGGTGGCGCAGATCGCCCGCACCATCGCCCGAGCCCTGCGGCTCAACGAAGACCTCACCGAAGCCGTGGTGCTGGCCCACGACCTGGGCCACCCGCCCTTCGGCCACGCGGGCGAGGAGGCGCTGGACCAGGCCATGGCGCCCTGGGGTGGGTTCCGGCACTACGAGCAGAGCCTGCGGGTGGTCGAGCTGCTGGAGCGACGCCGGCGGTCGGACGGCACCGTGGAGTGGGGTCTCAACCTCACGTGGGAGGTCCGGGACGGGATCGGGGCCCACAGCAAGGGCAAGGCGGACCTGCGCCCGGACGACCCGGGGCTGCCGCAGACCCTCGAAGGCCAGGTGGCGCGGCTCGCGGACCGCATCGCGTACGTGCACCACGACATGGACGACGCCGTGCGGGCGGGCCTGCTGCGGGAGGAGGAGATCCCCAAGGACGTGCGGGAGGTGCTCGGCCCCACCCGGGGCCGCTGGCTCGACACCCTGGTCCGCGACGTGGTCACCCACAGCGAGGACCAGCCGCAGGTCCGCATGAGCGTTCCGGTGCGCGAGGCGTTGAACCGCTTGAAGGATTTCCTGTTCGATCGGGTGTATCTGAATCCGCAGGCGAAGGGCGAGGAACCGCGGGCCAAGCGTCTCCTGCGGATGCTGTTCGACTATTACGTGGAGCACCCCGAGGAGGTGCCGGAGGAGTACCGGGAGCTGGTGGAGCGGGGCGAACCCCTGCACCGCGTGGTCTGCGACTTCCTGGCCGGGATGACGGACCGGTACGCGGTGCGCCGGGCCGAGGTGCTGTTCCTCCCCAAGAGCTGGACCCCATAGGTCGCCGTGGAGGTGAGTGCCGTGGACACGTGGTGGTGGGCCCCTGCAGCCGGTGTGGTGAGCCTCGCGTACGCGGGGTACCTGGCCGCGTCCGTGGCGCGGCGCGAGGTGGGCACGCCTCAGATGCAGGCCCTCATGGAAGCGATCCATGAGGGCGCCATGGCCTTCCTCCGGCGCGAGTACCGCGCCATCGCGGTGTTCGTCGCGGTGCTGTTCTTGGTGCTCGCCGCACCCGGACTGGTGCCGCAGATCACCCCGCAGACGGCGGTGTGCTTCGTGTTGGGCGCCGCGTGCTCGGTGCTGGCCGGCTTCTTCGGCATGCAGATCGCCACCCGCGCCAACGCCCGCACCGCGCACGGCGCCCGGCAGGGGCTGGCGGAAGCCATGCGGGTGGCCTTCCCCGGCGGCGCGGTCATGGGCATGACCGTGGTCGGGTTGGGGATCCTGGGGGTGGGCATGCTGTACCTGTGGCTGCGGGACCCCAACCAGGTCATCGGGTTCTCCCTCGGCGCCTCGTCGGTGGCGCTGTTCGCCCGCGTGGGGGGAGGGATCTACACCAAGGGCGCGGACGTGGGCGCGGACCTGGTGGGCAAGGTGGAGGCGGGGATCCCTGAAGACGACCCGCGCAACCCCGCGGTGATCGCGGACGCTGTGGGGGACAACGTGGGCGACGTGGCAGGGATGGGTGCCGACTTGTTCGAGAGCTACGTGGGGTCCGTGATCGCGGGGCTGGCCATCGGGTTGGCCCAGCACGGCGAGCGCGGGGCGGGCCTGGCGCTGGCCCTGGCGGCGGTGGGCGTGGTCTCCGCCATCCTCGGGACGTTCTTCGTGCGCGCCGGGGGTGGCCGCAACCCGCAGGCGGCGCTTCGGGCCGGGACCTTCGCCGCCGCGGCCTTCATGCTGGTGGGCTCGTACTTCGTCACCCGGGCGCTGTTCGGCGACGTGCGCGCCTTCTGGGCCACCGCGGTGGGGCTCGCGAGCGGCATCGTGATCGGCCTGGTGGCGGAGTACTACACCTCGGGCCGGGAGGTCCAGCGGCTCGCGGCCTCCGCCCGGACCGGGCCGGCCACGGTGATCATCGCGGGCACCGCGCTGGGGATGCTGAGCACGGTGGTGCCGCTGGTGGTGATCGCCCTGTCCACCATCGCGGCCTTCCGGCTGGCGGACTTCTACGGGATCGCGCTGGCAGCCATCGGCATGCTGTCCATCACCGGCATGACCGTGTCCGTGGACGCCTACGGCCCCATCGCGGACAACTCCGCGGGGATCGCGGAGATGGCCGGCCTCGGCCAGGACGTGCGGGGCGTCGCGGACCAGCTCGACGCCGCGGGGAACACCACCGCGGCCATCGCGAAGGGGTTCGCCATCGGGTCCGCGGCGCTCACGGCCCTCGCCCTGTTCTTCTTCTACCGGCAGGCGGTGGGGCTGGAGTCGATCAACATCATGGACCCGGACGTGACCGCGGGGCTGTTCATCGGCGGCATCGTGCCGTTCTTCTTCGCGGCTCTGGCCATGCGGGCCGTGGGCCG